>Ga0193709_1000767_pt1 | contig 10376 bp, 10 predicted proteins | sample H3c2metaG_FD_160571 | JGI IMG/M metagenome (GOLD analysis project Ga0193709, IMG submission 160571) | Soil microbial communities from a riparian zone of the East river system, Colorado, United States - H3c2 | ecosystem: Environmental > Terrestrial > Soil > Riparian zone | place: USA: East River... | reverse complement strand
AAGTACAAGTCCAGCGCCGCGATGGACTTGTACTTCACACGAGCGACAGCAGGAGCAAACGGCGGCGCATCAGCAAGTAGCGCTGCGAATGGCAGCGTAAGCCTGGCCGGGGCCCAGCAGATCAGCCATGCCGTGGCCGCGGGCGGAGTAACCGTGCAGCAAGGCGAGCGACGGGCAACCGCAGATCATGGGGAATACACGGCGGCCGACGGAAAATTCGTGATGAGCGGCGGAACGCCAACAATTTTTGACGCAGCTTCGGGGACGACCACCGGTCGTCAATTGACCTTCTTTTTAGCGGATGCTACGATCATCGTTGATTCAGAAAACGGATCGCGCACGCTGACGAAGCACCGAGTCGAGAAATAACGTGGCCAGTGGCAAGGTCACCCGTGACGAGGCATGCTGAAGCTCCAGGCAGTGGAACTCAACAAATCGTACCGTGGCCGCAAGGTCGTAGACGACGTTGAGCTGGAGATCGGCCAGGGCGAGGTCGTCGGGTTGCTGGGGCCCAACGGCGCCGGTAAGACCACTACTTTCTATATTTTAGTGGGGCTGGCCCGGCCGGATTCCGGTCGCGTTTTGCTGAATGGCGAAGAAATTACGGATCTTCCAATGTATTTGCGCGCCCGCAGTGGGATCAGCTATCTTCCTCAGGAACCTTCGGTCTTTCGCCAGCTTACCTGCGAACAAAATCTTCTGGCGGTACTGGAAACGCTTCCTCTCACTCCAGAGCAACAACGTGACCGTTTGGAGGAACTGCTGGTGCAGATGGGGCTGGAGACGGTCCGCACCAGCAAGGCGTACATGCTGTCGGGAGGCGAACGGCGAAGGTTGGAGATTGCGCGATCACTGACGCTGGAGCCGTCCTTTATACTGTTAGACGAACCCTTTTCGGGCATTGACCCGCTGACCGTAAAAGACTTGCAGGAAATCATTCGGGGACTGGCCCAGTCCGGTATCGGCGTGCTGATCACGGACCATAACGTGCGAGAGACCTTGACGGTTACCGACCGAGCGTACATCCTGAAAAGTGGCAAGATTTTCCGCAAGGGACGGCCAGAGGATTTGAGCAACGATCCCGAGGTTCGCCGGGTGTATTTGGGCGATCATTTCCGCCTGAACTGACACGCAGTTACAGAAAATTGCCGTTGAAAGAAGTCGACGTTGCAAGAGCTTGAAAGGATAGTTTTTCGCGAATATGGCTTGGCAGGGGCTCAAACTCAACTTACGGGTGGCGCAGAAGCAGATCCTTACACCTGGCCTGGTGCAAATGGTCAGTGTGCTGGCGCTCAACCGGCTGGAGTTGAGGGAGATGATCAACACGGAGATGGTGGCCAATCCCGTGCTCGAAGAGCTAAGCGAAGAAGCCACCACTACCGACAATTACAGTGATGAGACCTTTCTAAAAGCTGAAACAGAAAAGCTCCCGGAGAAAAAGGAAGCGAATCCTTTCGATGAGTTCGATGTGGGCAGTTTTTTTAACCAGTATCTGGACACCGGCGGAGATGGCGGGCAATCGCAGGAACGTGAAATATCGGAGCGGCCCTCATTCGAAAAGTTTTTGTCGTCTGCAGCGGGACTCTCTGAACATTTAAACTGGCAGTTGAGCGTGACCATCTGCTCCGACACGGTGCGCGAAATTGCCGACAACATCATTGGCAACCTGGACGAAAACGGATACCTGACCGCTTCGAATGAAGAACTGTTGCAGGATGGGAAGTACACGCACGACGATTTGGATGATGCCCTGGCGGTGGTGCAGGATTTCGACCCCATCGGCGTAGGCGCGCGCGATTTGCGGGAATGTCTGCTACTGCAACTACACGCTTTTGATCCAACAAACACTCTGGCGTATCAAGTCGTGTCCGAGCACTTGAAGCAGGTTCAGTCGAATCAGCTGAAAGAAATCGCCCGGGCGCTGAATCGTCCCCTGGAAGTGGTGAAGCGGACGCTGGAAATCATTAAGAAACTCGATCCTCGCCCAGGGCTTCGCTACAACAAGACCGAACCGCGGCTGGTCGAGCCCGATGTTTATTTTCGCAAGGTGGATGGCCTGTGGGAAGTTTTCCTGAATGAAGACGACATGCCGCAATTGCGATTGAGTCCCACTTATCGCAGATTGTTGGCGCGCGATGCAGCCGACCGCGAAGTGCGTAATTACGTGAAAGAGCGCTTCACTGCTGCGATTCAACTATTGAAGAATATCGAACAGAGAAAACACACTATTTTGCGGGTCTGCCAGTCCATCATCGCGCGGCAGGGAGAATTTCTGGATCACGGCCCGGACGCGCTGAAACCGATGATGATCAAGGAAGTTGCGGAAGAAGTAGGAGTGCATCCTTCGACGGTAAGCCGCGCGGTGGCCAGCAAGTACGCGCACACTTCGCAGGGCGTATTGGAATTACGGTCGTTCTTCAGTGAATCGGTGAACGGGCCGGAAGGCAGCGGCATGTCCCTGCTGACGCTGAAACGGCTGGTCAAGAAGATGATCGAAGAGGAAGATTCAACAAAACCGCTGACCGACGAGCACATCGCGCAGAAACTGGAAGATGCGGGTATTCACGTAACCCGTCGCACCGTGGCGAAATACCGCGAAGATATGCGCATTCCCAGTACCCACCAACGGCGAGTAAAAAGCTGAGCCCTGCCTTGAAAGTGAAACCCCGAACAAAAAGGGAAGCGAATCAGCTCGTAATCCTTACCGGACTTTCCGGTTCCGGCAAAAGCACGGTATTAAAAGCATTTGAAGACATGGGGTTCTACTGCGTGGACAACATGCCGGTAGGACTGATTCCCATTTTTGCGGAGCTGAATGAAGCGGGTGAGGGGAACTTCAGCCGCGCGGCGCTGCTGGTGGATGCGCGTGAGGGCGCGCAACTACAGAAGTTGCCGGGGTTGCTGATGCACCTGCGCAAGGACCATCCGATTTCACTGGTGTTTATCGAAGCCAACGATGATGCGTTGCTGCGGCGGTACAGCGAAACGCGCCGTCCCCATCCGCTGGGAAAAGATTATTCCGTACGCGAGAGCTTGCTCCACGAACGCGAGCTGATGGCGCCGATCCGCAAACTCGCGGACCTGGTCATCGACTCGACGCAGTTTAATGTGCACGAACTACGTAACTTCATCACCCGGCGATTCAAGAGTCCGGACCGGCATAGCATGCTGATCTCGGTGGTCAGTTTCGGCTATAAATACGGAGTGCCAGTCGATGCCGACCTGATCTTCGACGTGAGATTTCTGCCTAACCCTCATTTTGTGGCGGCCTTGCGAAAATTTACCGGACGCGACGCCAAGGTACGGCGATTTATTCGATCTTTTCCGCAAACTGGAGAGTTTTTGAAGCGTATGGAAAGCCTGCTAGCGTACCTGATGCCGCATTACATCGAAGAGGGGAAAAGCTATCTGACGATTGCTTTTGGATGCACCGGCGGAAAACACCGCTCGGTGATGCTGGCCGAAGAGATAAAAAAGGCGCTGGAAAAGCGCAAGTACGCAAGCAAAGTGTTTCATCGCGATATCGAGAAGTAGAATCGCTAGTGCAGCCAGCCGTGCTAACTTGACACGTCCCTCTGCGGGCGAATAGCGTACAAATGGATTTTCGCACCGTGTAATTCAGTCCGAAGTATTCCAGGGGGAGTAAAGGGCTTGGCCTCACTGATTTCACCTCAACTAAAGCGGCTGCTGGCATTCGTGCGGCCGTACAAAATCAGCCTGATCATTGGAATTGTTTTCTTGGGGATTGTGGCGGTCGCAGAAGGCGCTGTGACGTTGATGATCGTCCCTATTTTCGATCGGGTACTGGCGCCAACCAGCAGTGATTCGAACGTGGTGCTTTTCAAGAATCCTTTTAGCGGCCGGTCCGTGTACGTAAATCATTTTTTCCCGCACAGTATTCACAACGTCTGGACCGTGGTTGCGATTACCTTGTTAGTGCTATTCGCAGTGAAGTCTTTGAGCGAGTTCGCCGGCGTCAGCTTGATTCAGTATGTCGGACACCGCGCGATTACCGATTTGCGCAACAAGATCTACGCCAAAATTATTCGCCAGCCGATCGGATTCTTTCAGCATCAACCGGCCGGAAAACTATTCTCCACCGTGATCAACGACGTGGAACGCGCCAGGCTCGCGATTTCAGAATATCTGGCCGACCTGTTTCGTCAGGCGTTTATGTTTCCCTGCTTTGTATTGATTTTGCTTTATATCGACTGGAAGATGGCGCTGGTCTGCGGAATTTTTCTGCCGCTGATCGTGTGGCCAATCGGAAATCTGGGCCGCCGAATTCGGCGTTCGGTTGAAAGCAGCCAGACCAGGCTCGGAGAGCTGACGCAAATTCTGCAGGAAACCATCAGCGGCAACCGGATCGTAAAAGCCTTCGGAATGGAAGATTTCGAAATCGGAAAATTCCAAAACGCTTCGCGGCGCCTGTTGCGTGAGACTATGCGCTGGGTGCGCGCTCAAGTGTTGACCTCGCCCCTGATGGACATGCTTCAGCCGATTATTATTTCACTCTTGCTTCTGTATGCCCGCGATCGAATCCGGCTCAATGTGATGACTCAGGGCTTGTTCGTTGCTTTCGTCTATTCGCTTTTCAAGTCCTACGAGCCAGTAAAGAGAATGGGCTCCGTGTATCAGCAATTCCAGCAAGCACAAGGAGCCACAACGCAAGTCTTCGCGTATCTTGATCTGGCCGAAGAAGAGCGCGATGCAGTTGGAGCAACCACCTTGCCGGCGTTCTCGAGCGAAATTGAATTCGACGATGTGAGTTTTTCTTATGATTCGTCCCCACTGCTCCGTGGAATTAATTTTCGAGCCCGTAAGGGCGAAGTGGTTGCCTTTGTCGGTTCCAGCGGAGCCGGCAAGACCACGCTGGTCAACCTGATTCCGCGTTTCTATGAACCGACCGGGGGAATCATTCGAATCGACGGGACCGATATCTGCGGCGTGACGCTACGCTCCTTGCGCGAGCAGATCGCCATGGTCACGCAGGAAAATATTCTGTTCCACGATACCGTGTGGAACAACATTTCCTACGGCCTCGGAAGCGTTCAGCGGGACCGCGTGATCGCCGCGGCGCGAGCGGCGCTGGCCCACGATTTCATTCAGGAACTCCCTCTGGGGTACGATACTGTCATCGGCGAGCGAGGCACACGGCTCAGCGGAGGACAACGTCAGCGTATTGCCATCGCGCGAGCCATCCTCAAAGATTCCCCCATCCTTATACTGGATGAGGCTACTTCGGAACTCGACGCCGAATCTGAAATGTTCGTACAAAAAGCGCTGGCCAATTTGATGGTTGGAAGAACGACATTCGTGATCGCGCACCGCCTGGCGACAATTCGCCGCGCCGACAAAATTCTGGTGCTGGAAGACGGCCAGATTCGCGAAATGGGCACGCACGCGGAACTGATGGCCACGGCTGGAACCTACGCCCGCCTGCATGATTTGCAATTCGCCCATGGCGAAATTGCCGCTCCGGTACAAACGAGTTTACCCCCACTGCCCTCATCTTCCAGAAGGAACCCGATATGAGCGAAAAGAGTGCAGTGCAAACTAAAAAAACCGAATGTCTTTCCATGACCGGCTATGCGCAATCCAAGGGCAGCGCGCTGGGCTGGGATCTTCGCGTCAGCGTGAAGAGTGTCAATCACCGCTTCCTGGATCTAAAGCTGCGCCTGCCGGAAGGCTTTGATCTGTACGAATTGCGGTTACGCCAGTTGGTGCGCGACCGAATCCACCGCGGGCACATCGAGGTTCACGTCAGTGTCGAACCCGGCGTTGCGACTCCGATTCAGGTGAACAAGGATCTGGTAACGAATTATTTGCGGGCGGCGGACGAACTGCGTTTTCAAACCTCGGTATCTGCTGCGTTGGATGTCGTCGCACTACTGCGCCTCCCCGGCGTGATCGGCGGACTCGCGCCGGCTGTGCCGGAGTCCGAAGAGGAACAGGAAAAGCTCGGCCGCGAATTGGAACGGTGCCTGCTCGACGCATTGGGAAAGTTGGATGAGATGCGCCGCGCGGAAGGTCGCCACCTGGCGCAGGATCTTCGCGCAAGGCTGACGCGGATCAGCGAACAGACCGAGCAAGTGCGAGGGCTGGTGGTCCAGCTTCGGCCCGCCTTCGCCCGCCGCCTCGAAGCGCGCCTGAAAGATTTGCTGAGCGCCACCGCGATTGATCCGGCGCGCATCGCGCAGGAAGCAGCGATGCTTGCCGAGCGCAGCGACATCAGCGAAGAACTGGATCGCTTGCGGAGTCATCTACAACAATTCGGGAAATTATTGGATGGCGCGGGCGAGCTTGGGAAAAAATTGGACTTTCTTCTACAAGAAATGCATCGCGAAGCCAACACCATGCTTTCCAAGACTCCGGGCGTCGAGAGTGAAGCGCTGAAAATAACCGGCATCGGCCTGGAAGTGAAAGCCGAGATTGAAAAATTGCGGGAACAGGTACAGAACATCGAATGAGTGAGGACAAAGTTCTCGCACCGCTGGTGCTGATTGTTTCTGGTCCTTCTGGATCAGGAAAATCCACGCTGGTACAGCGATTGTTGCAGATGCCGGGAACCATGGGCTCCAGATCATGTACCACTCGGATGCGCAGGGCGACTGAGGCCACTGGGAAGTGTTATGATTTTGTCACCACTGAAGAGTTCGAAGCAATGGTGTCGCGCGGCGAATTTTTGGAGTACGCGCGAGTCTTCGGCAGACATTCCTACGGTACGCCGAAGAAATGGCTCGAAGAGTCTCGCGCCAGGGGTTTGGACCTGGTCCTGGAAATTGACGTACAGGGAGCGGCGCAGGTAAAAGAGAAGCTGCCGGAATCGGTGGCTATCTTCATACTGCCGCCTTCGCGCGCGGAACTGGAGCGCAGGCTGCGCGGCCGCGCACAAGATTCAGACGAAGAAATTGTACGGCGGCTGGCCAGGGCCCGCGACGAAATTGCCGCCTTCGGGAAGTATTACGATTTTTGCGTTATGAACCGGGACGTGGAACAAGCGGGATGCGAAGTCGAAGCGATCTTAACTGCGGTGCGTTGCAGCAGACCCAGGCAGCGCGGGCGGGTGGAAGAACTTCTGGCATCATTTGGAGGGAAAGACTGAAATGACCGTGCAGACGAAAGCTCCGGAGAGCCAGTTCGCATATGTGGTGCTAGCGGCCCGGCGTGCACGCCAGATTATGGCGGGGGCGCCGCCGATGTTGGAAAATCCGCGAACACAGAAACCTACGCGCGTGGCCTGCGAAGAAGTGAATAGCGGCTTGATCGAATATGAATTCAGTCCCGGAAAATCCGTGGATGAGGACAAGGACGGGGTCAAGCGCCGCAAGTAAGGCGCGGCGGGATTGTTATGCGCATCACTGTTGGCGTCACCGGCGGAGTGGCAGCTTACAAAGCGGCTGAGCTGGTGCGCCGCTTGCAACAAGAAAGCTTCTCAGTCGAAGTAGTCATGACCCGCGCGGCGTGCGAGTTCATCACCCCTCTTACCTTTGCCGCCCTCACAGGAAAAAAAGTGATCACTGGGCTGTTCGCTCAGTCCGGGGGGGAAGCCAATCTCGAAAGCGCCATTGAACACATCGCTGTCGCGCAGCGCACCGATCTGCTTTTGGTCGCGCCTGCGACTGCCGACATCATTGCCAAGTTCAGCCGCGGCATCAGTGACGATTTTCTCAGCACGCTTTATCTCGCCACTACCGCGCCCGTGGTTGTCGCGCCCGCGATGAACGTCAACATGTGGAACCATCCCGCGACACAGGAAAATCTTGAACGCCTGCGCGGTCGCGGCGTTCACGTTGTCAATCCCGACGAAGGCTATCTCGCTTGCGGCATGACCGGAGCGGGACGCCTGGCTGGACAGGACGCGATCGTTTCCACCGTCCGCGAAGTTTTGCAGTCGCGGCGCGATCTCGAGGGCCAGACAGTACTGTTGACGGCCGGACCGACCCAGGAAGATCTAGATCCCGTAAGATTTTTGACCAACCGTTCTTCCGGACGAATGGGCTACGCGGTCGCCGAAGCCGCTGCACAGCGTGGAGCGAAAGTAATTTTAGTCACTGGCCCGACCGCACTCGATACCCCCGCTGGGGTCACCCGCGTGAACGTGCGCTCAGCTTCCGAAATGTTGCACTCCGTGGAGGAAAATTTCTCTGCAGCGACCATCGCGGTCTTCGCCGCAGCCGTCGCCGACTATCGTCCCGCGGAAGCCGCTTCGCAAAAAATAAAGAAAACCGCTGGCGACATCACACTGCGCTTGGAACCGAATCCCGATATTCTTGCCATCATCGCGCGCAAAAGAGGCCATCGCTTGATCGTCGGTTTTGCCGCGGAAACCGATAGAGTTGCGGAGAACGCCCGAAAAAAACTCACCGACAAAAATGCCGACTTGATTGTCGCTAATGATTTGACCGCTGAAGGCGCGGGCTTTGACGTCGACACCAACATCGTCACTCTGTTCGCGCGCGACGGCCGCGACCTGGCGCTTCCGAAATTGACCAAGCGCGAAGTCGCGCACCGCATTCTCGATGAAGTGGTACGCCTGACCGCCAGCGTCAAACACCAATCTGCCGACTAACCTGCCCATGCCCGACAGCACAGACACTACTCTCCAGGAAAAAATCAGCGAGCGCTTGAGATTCTACGAAGATCTTGGCTTAAGCCCGTTCTACCGCGATCGCCGATCTCCCAAGAAACGACTTTCCACATTTTCTGTCGAGTCGTCATCTGCAGCCACCGAGGAACCTATCTTGCCAAAAGCCGCTCCGAAGGCTACCGCTGTACCGAACATCGATTCGAAACCTGGGCTGCCTGTCGCGACTGGTCCATCGCTGTTTGAAGGCGCTGGCAAAATTCCCGGCGAAACCCTGCTGAAAGTCCGCCAAGATCTGGGCGAGTGCGCGCGCTGCAAGCTGCACAAAACCCGCAACAAAATTGTCTTCGGCGACGGCAGCGCTAAGGCGCAACTCGTTTTTGTGGGCGAAGGCCCGGGTGCGGACGAAGATGCGCAGGGATTGCCGTTCGTGGGCCGCGCAGGAAAGCTTTTGACGCAAATGATTGAAGCTATGGGCCTGCAGCGAAGCGACGTGTATATCTGTAATGTGGTGAAATGCCGCCCGCCAGGAAATCGCCAGCCGGAGCCAGACGAAGTCGAAAAATGCTCGCCATTTTTGTTCCGGCAACTGGACGTGCTGCAGCCGAAAGTGATTGTTTGTCTCGGCGCAACCGCGGCGCAGACGTTGCTGCAAACCAACCGCGGCATTTCTCATTTCCGCGGACAATGGATGGACTTCCGCGGTTACAAAATGTTGGCCACTTATCATCCCGCATATTTGCTACGCAATCCCGCCGCCAAGGGCGACGTTTGGAAAGACCTGCAAAAAGTGATGGCGGAGCTTGGCCTCGAAATAAAAAAGAACAAGGCCAAGTAAGTGCCCAGCGGCTTTCTGCTTGGTATCGCCACGGCGGTTTCGTGGGGCAGCGCCGACTTCCTGGCGCGATTCGCAACCCGTAGCGTCGGAAGCGTGCGCGCTTTGTTGGGCATGCAGTTCTGGGGCGCCATCTTTGCCACCATTGTTTTATTCTTCGCGCGCGACTGGGGACACCTATTTGACGGCTCCGGATGGCAACCGTGGGCCTGGGGAATTCTGGCCGGCTCTATAAACACCTTCGCGATGCTCGCTCTCTATCGCGCCTTTGAAATTGGCAAGCTTTCGCTGGTCGGCCCAGTCTCTGCCAGCTATCCTGCGTTGACGGTAATCCTGGCGCTGCTTTCCGGTGAGCGCCTGTCGGCGTATCGCGCGCTCGGAATCGTTGCGGCGGTGCTCGGCGTGATTTTTGTTGCTGCTGGAGAAAAATCCAGCGCTCCCCTCGCTCTTACCAATGAATCCGGCGACGCAAATAGCCACGCGCAAAAATCCAGTGGAGTTCCAGGGCTCGGCTGGGCCATTGCGGCAGCTTTCAGCTTTGCCATTCTATTTTGGCTCCTCGGCCTTCGCATGATCCCGCGCGCTGGTGCCCTGGCAACCGTTTGGCTGATTCGCGTGAGCGGTGCGCTCATCACGTTCACGGTACTGCTCGCAAGTAAAATCCCTCTGCCAGCAAAGAACAAGCGTACTGGGGCGCAACTCTGCACCATGGGCTGTCTGGACACCGCAGCCTTCGCTCTCAGCAATCTGGGAATGCGTATCGAACAGGTTACGGTCATCAGCGTACTCGGCTCGCTCTACGGCGCGGTAACCGTAGCCCTCGCAGCCATTTTCTTAAAGGAACGCATCGCGCCCTTGCAATGGACCGGCATCGCCGCAATCTTCCTCGGCGTCGCCCTGATGAATGCGTAGATGTGTAGCCGCAAAACAACGCCTGACGACCACCTGCTACAC
>Ga0193709_1000765_pt1 | contig 10380 bp, 12 predicted proteins | sample H3c2metaG_FD_160571 | JGI IMG/M metagenome (GOLD analysis project Ga0193709, IMG submission 160571) | Soil microbial communities from a riparian zone of the East river system, Colorado, United States - H3c2 | ecosystem: Environmental > Terrestrial > Soil > Riparian zone | place: USA: East River... | reverse complement strand
GGTCAGACGGTTGGAATGGCATTGGGTTAATCCTCTCCGTTGAAAAGCCGTTGAGCCGCGTTGTAGCGCAAGCATAGGGCATCCTTGAAAGTCGCTAACTCTGCTGGCAGATTGCGGCCTTGCATGGCTTTCCGGTACCGATTCCGCATCCGCATATAGATGCGGCCTTGGCAAGCAACGCAGAATCCGCCAGCGCCATAACAGGGCTTTTTCTTGTGGCAAGAGGCGCAGCCGCATTCCATGTACTCGGCTCGCCATGCGCGGCGGATATGAACGAGTTGCGGCAGGATGCGGAGTAATTCCTGCCGAGTGTCTTTGTCGAGGCATCTGGCGTCAAAGATGAGCAGGCTCTCAATCGCCTGCTCGGGTGATTCCGGCTCGACAACCTCAATGCTATCGAGCTTCCGTAGATCCAGAATTTTCTTAGGACGCCCTGGCCGTTTTTGCTCCTGCACTTCGACTTTCGCTAGTTTTCTCACGGCTCACCTCGGAAAGAATTTGGTGTGAATTTGCTTCAGGTTTGCGGTTGAAACGTGGAGATACTTCTGCGTTGCCATAAGGCTTGTATGACCTAGCAATTCCTGTACGTGGCGAATGTCCATGCCATGATTCAGGCAATGCGTGGCGCAACTGTGACGGAGCACGTGCGGGTGTACGCCAGCGATGCCAGCACGCTTCGCGGCTGCGACGATTACCCGGTAAACGCTTCTCTTTCCCAGAGGCTTACCGTCAGGTTTTCCCCTGGGTAGTTTGTCGCTGAGATATTCGTGAAGCGCAATACGGGCGCGCTCCCGGTTCGTTATGTCGTAGTCGCCAAGCTTAACCGTTCGCATGACGCGCTTGCCGTTGTCGTCAGTCTCCCGCCACTGGCCGGACCAGGTATGCCAGCGCTTATCAAACCAAACCCCGCCACGCTGACGGTGCGGGTGCTGCAGGAAGAGGCGTCCGCTCATTCGGTTTCCTATGTAATCGCGGAGAGCATTAGCAGCGGGACGCCCAAATAGCGCAACGCGGTCATTGCCACCCTTGCCTTGCCGGACAGTGAGGCTACCGTTTTTTACGTTCACGTCCTCGATGCGAAGATTTGCAAGTTCATTCACCCGCAAACCGGAAGCATAGCCAAGCTCAAGAATCGCCAGATCGCGGGGAATGCGAGCGGCGCCGATAAGCCGTTGGATCTCCTCTTCTGAGATTGCGTGTGGAAGGCGCTTGGGTAGTTTTCGGCGGAGAATGGCGCGTGGAACGCATGCCCGAACAAGTCCGCCTAACTGCAGACAATCTCCGAGCACTCGCAGAGCGTCGAGGCGCGCTTGAATCGTGCTAGCGGCCAAACCCTTTACGTACAGACTCCCGACGAAATCCCGCACGTCTTCCTTTGTCGCGGCCGTCAGCGGTTTATTTACTAGGAATTTTGCGAACCGCTTTGCCGCAAGGACATAGCTCAGCCGTGTGTTTGCGGCCTTACCGCAGACGAGCAGCCATTTATCGAATCGTTCGATGAGCTGATCGTTGTTAAAGATCCTTCGGATTGCCTTGCTTTCCGGGTTGGGTAAGCCGGGGAGGGCTCTGTTTTTTGAGACGTTGACAAGATACGTCCTCATAGCGTCCATCCCGGCCACGCATACGAGGTGCAGTCATCGGCACGGTACGCCCGCAACCTGTCCCGCATTGCAGATTGCAGGACGGCGCGGCCTATGCGGCGAACTTTCGGCTTCGGTTTGGGAAATGGCAATACTCTTGCGAGTTTCGACTGCTTAGCGGAATGGGATAAAATACTTGGAGCTTGACGCATGGGAGATAGTCCTCCTGTGTTTGAGTTAGGGGCGTTGTGCGGCCTTGAACCGCATGGCGTCCCGATTTGCTGCTTTAGCTTATCTGTAACCTAACGATGATAAAGAATGAGCAAACTTGAGCAAGCCTAAGCCTTTTTTGTCCTACGCGCAAGATAAACCGTGTATTCTCTTGCGTACCTTTGAGAATGTTTGAATAGGATATTTTACGCGACACAAAGTCACGCTATTACCCGGTGAAGGCATCGGTCCGGAAGTTTCCAGCGCGGTTCGCCGCATTCTGGAGGCTGCCGGCTTGCAAATCGACTGGGAAGTAATTGACGCCCGCGCTGTTGCTGGTGCCGCCGACGCCAGTCAGGTCGTCAACGAAAAAGCGATCGAGTCGGTGCGCCGCAATGGAGTCGGCCTCAAAGGCCCGATGGCCACCGCAGTTGCGGGCGGAGCGCGCAGCGTAAACGTCGCTCTGCGCAAGACTCTCGATTTCTACGCGAATCTTCGCCCGGTGAAAAACCTGCCGGGACTGAAATCGCGCTACGACAACGTCGATGTAGTGATTGTCCGCGAGAATACCGAAGACCTATACTCCGGCCTGGAACATGAAGTCGTGCCCGGCGTAGTCGAAAGCCTTAAAATCATCACCGAAAAAGCTTCTACCCGCATCGCGCGCTTCGCTTTTGCCCATGCCAAAAAAGAAGGCCGCAAGAAAATTCACGCCATCCACAAGGCCAATATCATGAAGCTTTCCGACGGACTGTTTCTGAAATCCATTCGGACTGTGGCCGCCGAATTCCCCGAAATCGAATACAAAGAAATGATTGTGGACAACGCCTGCATGCAGATCGTCATGAATCCGCAACAATTCGATGTGCTGCTTCTGCCCAATCTTTATGGCGATGTGATGAGCGATCTTGCTGCCGGACTTGTCGGCGGCCTCGGAGTGGTCCCTAGCGGCAACATCGGCGATAACGGGGCACTTTTCGAGGCGGTTCACGGCACCGCGCCGGACATCGAAGGCAAAGGCCTCGCAAATCCCACTGCCCTGCTGATGAGCAGCATCTTAATGCTCGATTATTTGGGAGAACGCTCTGCCGCGCGCCGCATCGAGACTGCGCTCGAACAGGTTTACACCGAAGCCAAACACATCACTCACGATGTAGGCGGCAAAGCCGGCACCGACGAATTCACCGACGCACTAATTGCCGCCCTGCCCGTTAAAATATATTAAGGAGCGGTCGCGCAGCCTACACACTAATTAGTCAGACTGAAAAATTATGTCAATCACGGTATCCACTTCAACTGCGTCGCCATTCAACGTGGTCGGCCGGTAGCGCCATTGGCGCACCGCATCCAGTGCAGCCTGAACGAGAAGCGAATCTCCGGAGACAACATCGAGTGAACTGATCGTGCCGTCCGTCCCGATGATGGCGTGCAGGCGCACGGTACCACCCACGCGCTTTTTTCTCGCTTCATCAGGATATTCAGGCTGCACTTTGTACAGCACCATCCCGGCCGTTGTCTTCCCCCCGATCCGGATTCGGGCTGCGGGCATTCCGGACAACCCGGCGAGGACATTGTCGCCTAGCAAGCGGTAGGCCCTGTCGATCAGCGTCACGTAGCCGAATGAAACGGCGAATGGATATCCGGTCGTTTCAGCCTTCCCCGTATATTGCAGCTCATAGAAAAGCGTCGGCTTCGTTACCGATTGACGAATCGCCTTGTCAGACCTCCGCTGGAGTTCAGTTTTTTGCTGATCACTGCCGCCGGATGCGAGCCTTGCCTCGACTCGCCCTCCTCGTTCTCCGTGCGCCACAAAATACTCAAGTAACCGGCTTTCCTGTTTCGGGAAACATTCCGAATAGAGCGCAGCAAGCTTGGCTCCATTCTCCGGGCCGAAAGTAGCGGGAAACCAAGTCTCATATCCCGGAACTCGCATGGATTCCAATTGTATGGAAAGTTTTTCACCTTGCTTGGACGCAATGCTGTCGTCCACGATTTTCTGTAGCGTTGCAATTAGCTCCTGAAGATCGCCATTCATCTGCGACCCCGACGGCGGGGCTTGTTGGGCGAACGCATTGACCTGGCCTGATGCCAGTAAGGCGAGAAATAGCGGCAGGATTTTCACAAACGGCCTCCCAGTAAACGGGCTGCAGTGTAGCTTGAATCCGTTCTCAATTCTCGGGAAGAAAAACTCTAGGCGTGTACAGCCGCGTACGGCTGATACACCATCCAGTCGACGATAACGCCGGTTACGCACACGTAGCACCACAGCCGCAACGTCCATCTGGCAATGAGCGTTCTGTCATGGCGCGGCGCGGCGCGGCGTGAGAAGAGAACATTTGCAAGTTGAGCGAGCGGTGTCCGAAATTACCGTGCGATCTTGTCGTACACCATCAAGCCGAGCAGTATCGGTATGTGAATGACAGTGGCATGCATCAGCCATTTTGCGCGAACATTGGTTTTTTTCGCCGCCGCCCACAAACAAACCTGCACTAGCGCTATACTCAGCACCAATGCACCAAAAAAGTACAACACGCCCGCAAGCCCCAACACCGATGGCAATACGCTGACGCCAACCAGCATTCCGGCCGTGATGATGATTTGCCGAAATGTGCGAGTGCCGTCGCGGTCGACCACCGGCAACATTTGTATTCCGGCTCGCGCGTAATCTTCACGGTACATCCACGAAATGGCGTGAAAGTGGGGAAACTGCCAGAGAAATAAAATTAGAAACAGCAGCCACGCGCCTTGGTCCAGCCTGCCGCTGGCCGCGACCCAGCCAATCATGGGCGGAATCGCTCCGGGGAACGCGCCAATAAACGTGGCCCACACGGTACGCTTCTTCAGCGGAGTGTATGCCAACAGATAACTCAGGCACGTCACCACGCCCAGCAGCGACGTCATCCATCCGCCGACGAGCCACAAGTCAGCCGCCCCGGCAATCGCCAACGCTATGCCGAACCACAATGCCTCCGCAGGCTGCAACAAGCCGCTGGGCAGCGGCCGCGAAGCGGTGCGCCGCATATGCCGGTCAGATTCTCGTTCGATGTAGTGGTTTAGCGCTGCGGTCCCCGCTGCGATCAGCATGGTGCCAAATACGGTGTGCACCAATTTCAGCCAGTCCACCGGTCCACGCACGCCCATGTAGAATCCGGCGGCAGTGGTCATCAGCACCAGGAAAGAAACGTCGGGCTTGGTCAGCGCAACGTACGCGCCGGCGCGGTTCAGAAGCGTGAAGTCGGTTGAACGAACTGTACTCATTCGATTGCACTCTGCGTCGGGGATGCGACAGCAACAGTTCCCCGGCGCGGAACCAGACGATAACACAGCAGCACAACCAGAATCGACGATGCAAACACCAGCGCGCCGAAAACCGTGTGCACCACAGTCAAAATCACCATCACCGGCAGGGGCTGCGGCGCATCCTGCGTCACCAGCCGCGACCAGTACGCCGCACCGCCCAGCAAAATTTGCGTACCGACCATCGAGTGCAGCAAAGTGCGGCCAAACGTCAATTCGCGCGAAGAATTAAATCGTCGTCGAAGCATCGCGGCTGTCCCTATCATCACGCCCAAAACGGCAAATGCGCCCACGATGTGCGGCCAGATGGGCATGTCCTGATGACGAAATCCCGCGCCAAGAAAGACCTGCAAAAACGTTACCACGGCGTTGACAATCACAATCGCGTGAATGGAAAGCCCGCCGCGATCGTCAAGCGCCGGTCGGTCTTCCGTCCACCATTTGCTGGTAAAAACCGCCAAACCCAGAATCGCCGCAAACATGATCTGCGCAAAGCACGCATGCAACACGGGCAGCCAGTAATGCAGCAATTGAATCACGACTTGTCCGCCGAGAATGGCCTGCGCCACCACGCCGCCCACCGCAGCCAGAGCGAACCAGCGCAGCCAGCGCCGCTCTTCGTAGCGCCAGATGACTACAGCTTCAACGATCAACAGGATGCCCAGCGCGCCTGCAATCAACCGATGGCTATGCTCGTAGAAGATTCCGCCATACATCGGTGGAGTGAACGTGCCATAGGAAGTAGGCCAGTCAGGAACCGCTAACGCCGCGTCGTTAGAAGTCACCAATGCCCCGGCAACCAGCAAAAGGATCGTCCAACAAAAAACCAACACCGCATAACGATGCACGCCGGGATGGTAAGCCGTTTTCATCAATTATTTTCCAAGCGAAAATTATACTCCAACGCGTTTGCCCCGTGCATCGCGGCCAGTCTCAGCCAGCCGCTCGCAACTGCTCTTGTTCCCGCGTAATCCCGAGCGCCTCTAGCACGACATCCTGCAGCGCCGCAATAAATGGCGGGGAATCGCCGACCGCCGGCATCATCCGGAATCGCTCGATGCCCCACTTTTTCGCATCAATGCGGCCGTCAATGTTGATTTCGTGCAGCGTCTCGATGTGTTCCGTTACGAACGAGATTGGCACGACCAGCATTTCCTTGATGCCTTCGTGGCCTAACCGTTCCATTGTTCCCAAAAACGGCGGCTCGAGCCATTTCGATGGCCCGACACGGCTCTGGTAGCAGAGCAAATGCGTTTTCGGCCATCCGGAAAACTGCCGCCCGCCGCTTTCGTTCACCAAGCGCACAGTTTCCGCGATGTGTCGCGGATACGGATCGCCCTTCTCCACCAGGCTCATCGGCAATCCGTGCGCGCTGAAAAGTAAATGAATTCGCGAACTATCCGGAAATTGCCGCAGACAGACGCCGATTTTTTTCACGACAGCTTCGATGTAGGACGGATGTGCATAGAACGACTCGATGGCGTGCTCTGGTGGTCCTCCAACCGGTTTACCATACACGCGGCGCCACTCTTTCATACTGCTCAGCGTTGTCGCGTAAGAATAGTGAGGATAGAGTGGAAGCAAAACCAGTTCGTCCAGCGGTCCCGCCGCTTTCAGCGCAGCGACTGCATCTTGGGTGAAGGGTTTCCAGTAGCGCATGGCCGTGACCACCACGGGATCCATAAATGACGACAACGCTGCGCTCAGCTTAACGCGTTGCCGCTCGGTAAGAATCGCAATCGGCGAACGACGGCCAATCATCGCGTAACGCCCGGCCACCGGCACCGCGCGCTTTTTAGCGATGTAACCAGCTAACGGTGAGCGTAAAAATCCCAACGGCCCCATAGGAATGATGTCCGGATCGAGAAACAGGTTGCGCAGAAAAGGTTCGACCGCGTCGAGCGAGTCCGGCCCGCCGAGCTGAAACAATACGACTCCGACGCGCTTCTTCCCTTCCGCCACTCTATTTCTCCTGAGAATTTCCCAACGCCGACTTCTTCAGGCGGTCCACTTCGGCGCGCAAATCGCTCGTGCGCTTCGCAATGCTCAAATAAAAACCAAAAAAAATCGCCCAGCCCAGGATGTATGCCCAAAACACGCTATCGAGATTTTTCACGTTGCATCCGCCTCCTGGCGCAGCAGCTCCACGTCGCCACGCATCTTTTCCAGAGAGTAGCGTTCTGCAATCAGGAACCACATCAAAATGTGCATCGCGAACACCGCAAAGAAAAATGTCCCGCGCATTCCCGGCGCCAGCCCTGAATCCGGCCCGCCCATGATGACCGGAGCAGGATGTTGCGTCCGCCACCAGCGAATGGCGCCAAACACGATCGGCACATCAATAAAGGCAAAAATTCCGAACAGGGCGCTCAATAAAGCGCGGCGGTCCGGCTCCTCGATCAGCGTACGCAACAAAAGGTACGAAATGTATAGCAGCCACAGAATGAAAGTCGAAGTCAGCCGCGCATCCCAGGTCCAGTAAATGCCCCACGCGGGCTTGGCCCAGATCGGTCCAGAAATCAGAACAATTGTGGTGAACACCAGCCCAACTTCCGCGCACGATACGCCGAGCCAGTCGTATTTTTCCCTGCGCTTCCACACGTACAGCAAATTGCCCAAAAAACCGACGGAAAACGCAGTCAGCCCGGCCCACGCGCAGCTTACATGAAAATAAAAAATCCGCTGCAGCACGCCCATGGTGCGTTCTTCCGGCGCCACAAAAAAGGCAGCATACGCGGCGGCCATCACCAGCAGCACCGCCGCAGCGCCCAGCAACACGCGTTTGGCCATTCCCGCTTATTCCTCCAGAAGATATTCGCCGAAAAGCCACAGCGCCGTCAAAAACACCACGTCAAACACAGCCAGAAACCCAATTCCCTTCCACTGCATGAACGGTTCGGGAGCCATCAGGCTTACCGTGACTTCGGTGCTGGCCACCAGAATGGGCGCAAGTAGCGGCAACAGCAGCAGTGGCAGCAGCAATTCGCGCATCCGGGCCTGTGCGGAAATGGCCGCCAACGCTGTGCCGGCCACCGAAATTCCCAGGCTGCCCAGAACAAATGTCAGCAGAATTCCCGGTAACTGTCCACGAAAGCTCACGTTGAAGAGCGCCGCAAAAACCGGCAGCATCAGCAACTCAGTCAGCAACAGAAATAAAGTGTTCGCGCCGATTTTTGCCAGAAAGATCGCGAATGGATCGCTGACCGCCAGCCGCAGCGCGCTTAAAGTGTCGTTCGCCTGCTCACGCAGAAAACACGGCTGCAGCATCAACGATGCGGCAAACAGAAATGCCAGCCACAACAGCCCCGGTCCGAAGCGATGCGACTCATTGGTGGTCGGGTCAAACGTAAAACTGAACAGCACCACCACGATCAGCACAAAAACCATAGTAGTGCTCAGCAGTTCGCGCGAACGAAATTCCGTGCGCACCTCCTTACCTAGCAGCGCCGCCGTGCTGGAAAGCAGGCCCATTCATCCGCCCGCGAACGAAAATACGGATCGAAATGTCGCGCCGCTTCGCGTGTCTGCGACTGCGCTTCCGCTGTCCAGGCGCACCGCGCGCGTTGCAAGTCGCGCTATTTCTGATTCGCCATGCAGACTCATCAGGATGGTGCAGCCGGCGTCACGCAACTTCGCCAAATGCCCGGTCAACCACACTGTGGCCTCCGAATCGAGGCCGGTGGCTGGTTCATCAAAAAGCAGAAGCGAGGGATCCGCCAGCAATGCGCGGGCAATCGCCACGCGCTGGCGCATACCGCGCGAAAATGTCCGCACCAGCGAATCCGTGCGCTCGCCGAGTCCGACTTCGCGCAGCAGGTTGTCCACGCGTTGCTGGCGATTGGCTACACCGAGCAACTTCGCGAAGAACAAAAGATTTTCTTTCGCAGTCAATTCGTCGTACACCATCGAAGCATGTGCGACAAAACCGGCTCTCGGATTCTGGTTTTCAAGGACTCCGGAAAACGAGAGCGTGCCGCGCGTGGGCCGCGTCAGGCAGGAAGCGATTCGCAATAACGTAGTTTTGCCCGAGCCGTTGCGCCCGGCCAGCGCAACGCATTCACCGGGAGCAATTGCCAGCGTTAGATTGCGCAGGGCATAGACCGCGCCATAGCGCTTGTCCACTTTTTCGAATCGCAAGCCAATGGAAGGTTCCGCAGCCGGAGCCACCGCTCAGCCCCGAACCAGATCTCGCAGGACTTGTTCGGCCTTGGCGCGTTCGCGCGAATATTCATCATCGCTGATAGTTCCGGCCTGGCGGCGCAACTCAAGACGAAACAGTTGGTCTTTCAGCGCGTCCAGGCTGTTGCTGGTATCGCGATCAAGCCCGGCAAGCGAATTTCCGTTGGGTGAAGCCGAAGGGTCCTCGGATTTCGTGACACCGGCGCGGGCAGATTGCGATTTTGCCGCGGGTTGCTCTGTGAAAACTTCAGGGCCAGCTACGGTGACGGAGATTGGTTTCTTCCACAACAGTAGCGCAGCGAAAAGAAACAACACGCAAAAGCCGCCCACCAGCCACCATTTGTACTCGTCGAGACGTCCGGGAATCGATTGAATCGCTGCCGCAGGCGCATCGCCGCCTTGCACATTTTCCGCGCGTCCTGGCGCGCCACCGGCATCCGGTGCATTTGCAGCCGCGGGAGAAGGCGCAGTTCCTGAGAGATGGATCGTGATGATCGTTCCCGTGGCAACGCTGGCGCGCTCGTAAATATTCATTCCCTGCTCTTGCCCGGCCATCTGCAGGCCGTCCCCGGTGAGCGTCACGGATGGGGGCGCTACCACCAACAGGCGCCCACCGCCATATAGCGTGGGCAGCTTAACGGCGATTTTGTTGTTTGGATACGGCAATTCATACGAAAGCCGCACTTCGCTCTCGCCCGGTCGGAACGCGAAGGAAATCGCGTACTTGTTTTTTCCTTTTTCGATTGGCGCTTGCACTACCGGCATTCCTGACGGGCCGGAGGCGGCAATCTGTTTGAGCTGCGCCTTATCCGGCAAAGCCGCTTCGAAATTTCCGTCAAGCTTGAAGAACGCTTGCGGCGGCTTGGAATCGTTCTTCACGCCGTATTCTTCTCCAACGATCAAGGACGCACCGTTGGGCTGAAAAATGATCACGTGTGAAGGGACAGAAATCGTTTTGGCGTCCCCGGTTGGCTCAAACACTTCCACGCTGATCGAATCTTTTCCCGGCGGCAGCGGCTGGTGAAAATTCACGCCTTTGTAAACGGCACGAATCAGCATGGGCTGCCCGCCGATATTGGGATTGTCGAAGGTAAAGTTTCCCGATGCGTCGGTT
>Ga0193709_1000764_pt1 | contig 10397 bp, 11 predicted proteins | sample H3c2metaG_FD_160571 | JGI IMG/M metagenome (GOLD analysis project Ga0193709, IMG submission 160571) | Soil microbial communities from a riparian zone of the East river system, Colorado, United States - H3c2 | ecosystem: Environmental > Terrestrial > Soil > Riparian zone | place: USA: East River... | reverse complement strand
CAGTCAGCCGACGCAAAAATCGCAAACAGCCAAGGCCAAAACCCTCCGTGCATCGCTCATATTACTTCCAAAAATGCATCAAAAAGATAACCTTCTGAGGGCACCAATTCTTAATTCAATGGCAATGTGCGGTTCCCCTCCCTCGCATAACACGTTCAATGTTCGAGGCTCGATGTTTTCCTATTCTGACTTTGGACTTTAGACTCGTTCCACACCCATCCCTGACCAATCCGAGGTGATCTCCGTTCGTCCCTTATTCCACCCACCCAGGTCGAGACAAGGTTTGCCTATCGACTCAATCACCAGCGGTAACATTTTCCCCTGTTCGTAGGATTTGGTGAAATTGTGCCTGTTTTCAGGCCTTTTTTGCCGATGGCATCGCCAGTGCTCAGCAACCCACGGAAACGTGTATGGTTGATGCGCTATTTAGTCAGACAAACTACGTCGCAGCCAAGAAAACCTTGGATGCAGTGGCGCTCCGTCAAGAAGCGATTGCCAGCAACATCGCCAACATCGAAACGCCCGGCTACAAACGGCTCGATCTCGCTCCCAATTTCCAGGCCGAACTTCAGCGCGCTTGCGCCTCCGGTGATGCCCAGCAAATCGCGACTCTAATACCCTCTTTGGCTCCTGATCCCACGGCCGTCCCGCAGAGTCAGGACGGCAATACGGTCTGTCTCGAACAGGAAATGGGCGAATTAAACCAGAACGCCCTCCTTCACACTTTGGAAACGCAACTCGTCAGCGGAACATTGTATCGGCTCAAAATGGCCATCACCGGCAAATCCTCATAACATTTTATGGTTCAAATCCTCTCCGGCATCGACAGCACAACCTCGGCCTTAAACGCCGAGCGCGTGCGCCTCGACGTCATCTCGCAAAATATCGCCAACGCTCAGTCCACTCGCGGTCCCAACGGCAAACCGTATCAGCGGCAAGTCGTTGTATTTGAAACCGCCCTGCAAAATGCGATGGATTGCGGCACCGGCGCGCAAACACCGGCCGTGCGAGTCAGTCGCGTCGAAAAAGACCCGCGCCCTGCTTTGATGGTCCATGATCCCGGCCACCCCGATGCCGATGCAAACGGAATGGTCGCGATGCCCAACATCAATATTCATGAGGAAATGGCCGACCTGATCGTTGCCTCCCGCTCTTTTGAAGCGAACCTCGCCGTCGTCAAAAACGCTCGCGCCATGGCGCTCCAAACCCTCGCCATCGGCAAACACTAAAATGAAGGTCCAAATCCCAAATCTCAAAATTCAAAAAAGTTCCAAATCCCAACTTCCAAAGTTGCGATTGCAAAAGGGGCACGCTTCAAGGAATCGAGAAGTTTCTTTTGAATTTGGAGCTTGGAGTTTTTTTGGGATTTGGGATTTGGGATTTGGGATTTAAAAAAATGTTTCCCCTCTCCGCCATTCCTCCGACGATGTCCAACTTCGGGCTGCCGCGCGTGGACGTCCTGCGCCCGGAAAGCGTGCCCGGAATACAGGGGCCGATTCCCCTCGACCAGCCTGGAATCACGCCCGCGCTACCTGCGAGCGACTCTTTCGCTAACGTCCTTGGCCGAATGGTCGAAGAAGTTTCCGGCAAGCAAACCGCCGCGGCCCAGGCCGTTGGCGCGTTGCAAAGCGGCCAGAACGTTCCGTTGCACCAAGCAGTGATCGCCATGGAAGAAGCGAACGTCTCCTTTCAATTGATGATCGAGGTCCGAAACAAATTGCTCGATTCCTACCAGGAATTGATGCGGATGCAAATCTGACCGATCACCGATGACTAATCGCAATTTATCAGTCAAAAATCAGAAGTGAATTCAAACCTCTCGAAACTAGGTGCGCAGTTGCGCGATATCTGGAAGCAGCTTGGCGCAGCGCAGCGCTTGAGCGTCATCACGGCGACGTTCGTGCTCGTCGTTGGCCTCGGCGCTCTGGCCTTTTGGTCTTCTCGCGCCGAATATGGCCTGCTCTATGGCCGTCTTTCGGATGGCGAAGCCGCAAAAGTAATCGCTGCCCTGGACGACGCAAAAGTCCCTTACAAAGTCGGCACTGGCGGCAATTCGATTATGGTTCCCGCCGACAAAGTTCACGTCATGCGGATGCAATTGGCTGGGCGCGGCATTCCGCGAGGCGAAGGCGTCGGTTTCGAGATTTTCGATAAGCCCAATTTCGGCATCTCGGATTTTGTTCAGCGCGCCAATTACGTCCGCGCTCTGCAAGGCGAATTGTCGCGCACGATCTCGCAGATTGACGAGGTGGACTCAGCGCGCGTCATGATCGTCCTGCCGGAAAATCGGCTGCTGCTCGACAAAGACAAATTTCCAACCGCGTCCGTGTTCGTACGCGTGCGCGGCAACTCACAACTCCAACCGCAATCCATTAACTCGATCCGTTTTCTCGTCGCGAATTCCGTCGAAGGGCTCAAGCCCAACCACGTCACCGTCGTGGACAACTTGGGAAACGTACTTTCAGAAAACAGCGACAACGATTCGCTCACCGGCTTATCCAGCACTCAACTCACCGCGCGCCGCAATCTGGAACAGTATCTTGGGAAAAAAGCTCAGGACATGCTCGAAAAAGTTCTTGGTCCGGGCCAGGCGCTCGTGCGCGTCTCGGCAGAAATCAACTTTGATTCCGTCACGCGCACCGAAGAAAAGTTCGATCCCGATGGCCAGGTCGTCCGCACTCAAACCAAAAACGACGAAAATATAGATACGACCTCCTCCACCGCATCGTCGCCTGTGGGCATTTCTGCCAATACAGCCACTGACACGAACAACTCCCCGTCAACAGCCAGTCCGACCAGCAATTCAAAAAACCATAGGACCACCGGCACGATTCAATATGAAATCGGCAAAACCACCAGCAGCATGATGCAGGCGGCTGGTGGCATTAAACATCTGTCTGTAGCAGTAACCGTGGCATCTCGCATGGACGGGACTGGGGCGGACCGAAAAGTCGTCAACCGTTCTCCCGAAGAAATCGAAAAGCTTCGCCGCATCGTCACCAGTGCAGTCGGAATTCAAACCGGCAACGACAACCCCCGAGGCGATACCATTACTTTGGAAGAACTGCCGTTCAATGATCAGTTTGCGACCGATGTCACCCACGAACTTCAGCAACAGCAGAAAAATGAATATTGGTGGAACATCGCGCGCGCGCTCATGTATCCGGCTTTGGCCCTGGTCGCTCTCCTGATCTTGCTCCGCCTTTTCAAGCGCACACCCGTCCAGGAAATCCCTATCGGCATTCCAGTGGGTCGACTAATGGCCGCTCACAGAACTAACGGCAATGGCCACGGAAACGGACACAGTAACGGCCGCGGCATGACTCCGGCAGATTGGAGCAACGAACCTGAGCCCGGTGTCGTTACCGTCGAGGTGTTAAACCGGTTGATTAAAGAAAATCCCACCAACCTGACACAAGCCATCCGCGAGTGGATGAACAAAGGACGAACTTCCGAAAGCTGATATGCCTGCTGAAATTACAGACGCGTCCGTCGAATCAGATTCAGAAAAAGGTGTTTTAAACAAAACGCAAAAACTTGCGGCACTGCTCGTCATGCTCGGCCCCGAAAGCGCCGGCGTCATTCTCAAGCAATTTCCACCGCGCGAAATTGAGGCAGTCTCGCGAGAAATGGCCAGATTCAATTTGATCACGCGTGAACAGCAGAACGAAATTTTGCAGGAGTTTTCTGAATTGGCCATCACAGCCAGCACATCGGTTTCGGCCGGAGTCGAGGTCACCCGCGCGACATTGGAAAAGGCCGTTGGCACTTTCAAGGCGAGCGACATCATGGGCAAAGTTGTTCCCACGCGGCCGTCCGCCGGCGCAATGCAAGCCATTACCGAGATGGACCCCCGTCATATTTTCAATCTCATCCGCGACGAACAGGCTCAAACGATCGCTTTCGTTGTGAGCCATCTTAGCCCGGAGCGCGCCGCCCAAATTCTTGGCCTGCTTCGCGCCGACCAACGCGATCAGGTCATCGAACGCCTGGCCACGCTGGCACCGACCCCGGTCGAAGTCGCCGAGCGCGTCGTCGCCGTGCTCAACGCCAAACTCGGTTTTAAACAAACGCGCGCGATGACTCAGACCGGCGGCGTCACCACCGCCGCGGACATTCTCAACGCCATGGATAAAACCGTAAGTCGCACCTTGCTCACGAGCATCGAGGAGCGTAATCCGGAGCTCTGCCAGGCGATTCGCAAAAAGATGTTTACGTTCGAAGACTTGCTGCTGCTCGATCCTCAGGCCATCCAGCGCATCATGCGCGAAACCGACATGCGCGATCTGACGCTCGCCCTTAAGAAAGCGAGCGAACCCTTGAAGAAGCTGCTTCTTTCCAGCGTTTCCCGCCGCGCCGCGGAAACTGTTCAGGAAGAAATCGCCATGCTTGGAAATGTCAAACTGCGCGACATCGAGGCCGCGCAGTTCCGAATCATAGACGCAGTCCGCAAGCTCGAAGCCGAAGGCGAAGTCGATCTCGACGAAATTCGCGCCAAAGAATCTGACAATGAAATGGTCTGATACGATCTTGTTTGCCCAGCCGTTGCGCGACGTGCGGCCCTTGACGCAAGTCCCCTCAGGGGACTGGCAGGAGCACACCCGCCAGCGCGAACAGGCTGCTTACGAGCGTGGACGCCATGATGGCGAGCGCGCTTTGAGCGAACAATTACTCGAGCAACGTTCCGAAATGGTCGAATTGCAAAATGGAATCCTCAACTCTCTCCGCCGCGCTGTGCCCGAAGTCATTCAAGAAACCGAGGCCACTCTGATTCACCTTGCGCTGGAGTCGGCCCAAAAAATAGTCGCTGGGCTGCCCATCAGCGCCGAATTGGTCGAAGCCATTGTCCGCGAAGCCGTTCGCCAGGTCGAAGATACTGCGGAAATCACCATTCAACTGAATCCCGACGACCTCGCCCTGCTCCGCAAACACAACTCGCCAGTCCTCAGCGAAGTCTCCGATTCCGGCCAACTCCGTTTCGTCAGTTCCTCGGAAGTCACCCGCGGTGGCTGCCTGGTTCAAACCCGCTTTGGCCTCATCGATGCACGCCGCGAAACTAAAATCGAACAACTCAAACAAACGCTCCACCAGTGACCCCCGTTCATCAATGCTCTGCCAACCGCTTGCGCGCCGCTCTTCAGCGAGTGAAGCAGGCGCGCGTCACCGAGACCTGCGGGCGTGTCGTGCAATTAATCGGTCTGGTCATCGAATCAGAAGGTCCCGTCGCCGCCGTCGGCGAAGTCTGTCGAATTCAATCGGCGCGCCACGATGACGTCACACTGGCGGAAGTCGTGGGTTTTCGAAACCATCATTTGCTGCTGATGCCGTTGGGCGAAATTCGCGGCATTCATCCTGGCAGCGAGGTCATTGCGACGGGCGCGCCGCTCCGCGTCGGCGTTGGCGCCGCCCTGAAAGGTCGCGTCATTGATGGACTCGGCAACCCGATTGACAGCCTTGGCCCAATCTCCACCGAGCACACAGTCGGCCTGAATTTGCTTCCGCCTCACCCGCTCAAACGCCAGCGCATCGAGCACGTATTTCAAACCGGCATCAAAGCCATGGACACCTTCACTCCGTGCGGCAGAGGGCAGCGGTTGGGCATTTTCGCGGGCAGCGGCGTCGGCAAATCGACGTTGCTCGGCATGATCGCTTCCCAGGCTGAAGCGGATGTCAATGTCATCGCGCTCGTCGGCGAACGCGGACGCGAAGTGCGAGAATTCCTCGAGCGCGATCTCGGTGATGAAGGCCGGCGCAAATCCGTCGTCATCGTAGCGACCTCGAACGAGCCCGCGCTCAACCGCGTCAAAGGCGCTTTCCTGGCCATGGCCATTGCGGAACACTTCCGCGACGCGGGGCAAAACGTTTTGATGATGATGGATTCAGTGACTCGTTTCGCCATGGCGCAACGCGAGATCGGCCTCGCCGTCGGAGAACCGCCGACTTCGCGTGGTTATACGCCCTCGGTTTTTTCGTTGCTGCCACAATTGCTCGAACGCGCCGGAGCTGGCGAACGCGGCTCGATCACCGGCCTGTTCACAGTCCTCGTCGAAGCCGACGATATGAACGATCCGATAGCCGATTCGGTCCGCTCGATTCTGGACGGTCACGTCGTTTTAACCCGCGAACTCGCGACTCAGAATCACTACCCGGCCATTGACGTATTGGAAAGCGTCAGCCGCCTTAATCGCGATTTGCTGCCTGCGGACCAACTCCAACTCACTGCATCAGCGCGTGATCATCTTGCGACCTACCGGAAAAACCAGGACTTAATCGCCATTGGCGCTTATCCAGCCGGCAGCAATCCCGCAATTGATCAGGCCATTGCTTTGCGCGAACCGCTCACGCGTTTCCTCCGCCAGCAGGTCACTGAAGGTTTCTCGACCACCCAAAGCTGGTCTCTGCTCAACGAAACAGTCTCGATCTGTTCCCCCCAGGAGAAAGTGGCGTCGAAAAAGGCGCTTCCGCTCGCCACTGGCTCACCACGCCAGGTCGCCGCGGCCGCTCCCTGATTACTGATTACAAATCCATCACCAATACCAGCCACCATGAAACCCTTCCATTTCTCGCTCCGATCGTTGCAGGTGTTGCGACAACAAAAAGAGCGCGCCGCCCAACAGAAATACGCCGCGACTCTGCGCGCCTGCGAGGATGCAGCCGGACGCGTTCAGGCCGCGAGCGCAGATCTCACAGCCTGCTGGACTACCTTGCGCGACAAAATGTCGCAGGGTGTGGAAGGCGCCGAACTTCTTCGCGCTCGCGCATGGTGCAACGTGTTGGAATTGAAGCTCAAAGAACACGCCGGCGCGCTTGAGCAGGCCCGCTTCGCCGTAGATGCGATGTGGCAGGAAATGATGAGCGCTACTCGCGACCGTGAATCTCTCGACCGCTATCGCGACAAACGCAGGCGGGAGCACGACGCAGCGATGCGCCGCGAAGAACAAAAAACGCTGGATGAACTTGCAATCCATCTCATCGACTCGCCCTCGTCTCTGCGATTCAGCCAACAACCCGCAATTCACTAACTATGGTGCGATTACTGCAATCTTCCTGGATGATCGCCTTGACCGGTGGCTTGCTTTTCTTGGTCACGACGGTTGTTGTCCTCGACCCAACCAAATTTGAAGGCGCGCGTGCCGCCAGCATAGAAGCTCCGCGCTCGCCGAATAGCGATCCCTCGTGGAGATTCCGCAATCCCGAATTCGAGCAATGGATCGAGCAACTAAAACAGGAGCGCGAGGCGCTGGCATTGAAAGAACAGCAGCTCAAAGAATTGCAAACCCGCATCGAAACCGAGCGCGCTGAAATCTCCGCTGTCACACAGGCGGTCAGCCAACTGCAGATTGAATTCGACAAAAATATTGTGCGCTTTAAGCAACAGGAAGTCGAGAACCTCAAGAAGCAAACCAAAGTCATCGCCGCTATGTCGCCTGAAGGCGCTGCGAAGATGCTCAACGAATTGGCCGACGACGAAGTCGTCCGCATTCTTTTCACCATGAAAGCAGACGAAGCCGGTCCGATTGTCGACGCCATGAGCAAGATGGGCAAAGCCGAGGCGAAACGCGCCGCCGCAATCACCGAACGTATCCGCCAGGCATTGCCTCCCCCCGCGGCAAAACGAGCCGGTTAATTTACCAATCGCCAATTACCACCACAACGCTCTCACGGACGAGGCTATGAAATCATCAAATGTCCACCCTCAGTTTCATAATTCCGTCCACTCCTGCAACTCCTCCTCGCGAGAGCGCTTCGCTTCAGCATCATGAGTCACCCGCTCACGATGGCGCGAGTTTTGATTCTCTGATTCAACACGCCCTTGCTTCGCCCGCGCGAGCGGCGCATTCAAAGGCCGGTGAATCCGTTACTGCACCCAAAAAACCAGGTAGCACAGGTCGCCCTGCGAACGGCTCTGGCAACAAATTCCGCCAATCTCCCGGCGTCGAAGATTCGCCCGCGTCGACTGTTGCGAAAAACTCTGACCGTGCCATCAAGTCTTCAACCGATGATCACAATTCAGCAACCGACGACGCTGAAGACTCAGATGATTCAGCGCAACCCTCGGACAAAATTCATTCTCCGTCTGTATCCGCACTAACAGCGGCTCCAATCGTTCCATTCCCCGTGCCAATTCCACCATTAACATTGCCGGAAGGTCGGGGCATCGACTGCACGGAATCCGCAAACGAATCAACTCCTGCTGCGAGTGAAAATGGCGTCGCACTACCGCCCGTCCAAGGTCCCACCGGTTCCGTTAAGCCTAAAGTTGTCGGTAATCCTACGGACGACGTCGTCAATGATATGAAATTGAAAAATTTCTCAGAACCAACTCCTTCGCAAAAAGAAACTGCCACTGAAGCACCGGCCGCGATTCCTGCAAAAGATCCGGATGCGGCCTCGTCTTCAACAGCCATACAACTCCCTCATCCGGCTGACAATAGCTTTGAAAGAGTGTTGAAACCCGTAATCCAGGATCTGCTGCCGATGACCTCCGATTCCGTTGGCACATCCAGTGCTCAGCAGGAAGGGCAGATGAAAAAAGCCGCAAAAACGGTCAAAAATGCCGGTGCTCAGCAGGATTTGCCCAGTGAATTAGCGGCTCCTGCTCATGTCGAATCAGTCGGCGTCACAAGGCCTCTCGACGACTCGATGGCTTTTTCCAATCGCATTGAAATTACGGCTGCTACGACTGCTACCGGCACCCGTCCTGACAACTCCGTCGAGCCGGCACAGCTCACCATCACGGCCTCGGCGCCGAATAATGACGCGCAGTTGCGCACCTTGGAACGAACGCAGGACGTTGTCGCTCTCCACGCTTTTCGATTGCGCGATACGAACGCCGAATCTTTGCGCGTCACCATTCGACCCGGCGACGGCATTCAATTATCTTTGAACCTGCAGAAACAAGCAGGAAGCGTTCAAGCCCAAGCCTCCCTTCACCAGGGCAATTTCGAACTTTTGAGCGCGCATTGGGGTGCATTGCAGCGTCACCTTGAAACGCAAGGAATCCATCTCGGTCCGCTCGAACGCCAAATCGATTCATTCGCCGGAAATTCGAATCACCCAAAACAATCGGATAGCCGTCCATCGAACGACGACGCCACTCCAATCGCTCAAACGGCCGACCTGGCTCTGGCTGGTTCAACGACCGTGCCCCCCGGCAAATCCGTCCGCCGTCCCTCGCTCCATCATGGGTGGGAAAGCTGGGCCTAAAAATTTATGCAAGTAACCTCCACCAACAATTCCAGTACTGCCACTGCGCAGGACGCCACCGATGCGGCTTCCCGTCTTCCGGTCAAGACGCTGAACCAGGATGATTTTCTAAAACTCCTCATCGCGCAAATGACCTCGCAGGACCCGCTCAATCCGCAATCGAACACCGATTTCGCCGCACAGATGGCCCAATTCACCGCCCTCGAACAGACTCGAACGATGGCCTCCGACATATCGAGCCTGCGCACCCAGCAAACAATCTCGCAAGCCAACGAGCTCCTGGGGCGCACCGTCACACTCCAGGCCGACGCGCAAACCACTACCACCGGCGTCGTTCAAGGGATCCAATTTGACCCAAACACCGGTGCGCCGCTGCTTCTCGTAAATGGCGCAACCTATTCCCTTGGCCAGGTAATCTCCATTTCCACCTCTCAGGCAAAATAACAAATCGCGCCAGGATGGCTTAACCAAAAACGTCAACTTAATTCATTATGCTTCGTTCTCTAGATTCTGGCGTCAGCGCCATGGAACAATTCCAACAACGGATGGACGTCATCGGCAACAACGTTGCCAACGTCAACACGGTCGGCTTCAAAGGCGCGCGCGTTGATTTCGCCGACGCCCTCAGCCAGACCTTGCAAGGCCCTGGTCCCGGCGGCTCGATTCAAGTCGGCACCGGCCTCGGCACAAATTCCATCACGAACCAATTCATTCAGGGTGCCATCACGCATACGGGAGGGCTAACCGACCTTGCCATTTCCGGCAACGGATTCTTCGTCGTGCGCGATCCGGCCAGTGGCGCTCAATTTGTCACTCGTGCGGGAGATTTTCACTTGGATGTAAATGGCTATCTGGTTACCGGCGCGGGCATGCGCGTCCAGGGCTATTCAGACGCTGGCCTTACTACTACCGGCGACATCAAAATCGATAACACCGGCGCGCCCGGCGGCTCCACTTCTCCGCTCGCCGCGCTTAATTTCGGTTCCAATGGTTCTGTCATTGTTGAACTGCAAGACGGCACGCAGTTCACTCGCGGCCAGGTTTTGCTTCAGAATTTTCAAAGCCCCGAGTCACTTTTGAAAGCTGGCGACAACCTTTACTCTGGCATGGCGGCGGCGGGTCCCGTGGGAGGGCTCGGCGCTGCCGGCACCAACGGCACCGGCAGCATCATGGCCAGTTCGTTGGAAATG
>Ga0193709_1000763_pt1 | contig 10402 bp, 8 predicted proteins | sample H3c2metaG_FD_160571 | JGI IMG/M metagenome (GOLD analysis project Ga0193709, IMG submission 160571) | Soil microbial communities from a riparian zone of the East river system, Colorado, United States - H3c2 | ecosystem: Environmental > Terrestrial > Soil > Riparian zone | place: USA: East River... | reverse complement strand
GCCGATGCGTTTGCCCACCAGGGCCAGAATGTTCCGACTACTGGTCTGAAGGGAAGAACCTCAAGAAGCAGTAACAGACAGAAGGCTGCCAGCAACACCCTACGGACAAGCGGCGAAGCAAAGAGGCTGAGCCAGTCGGAGGCAAGAATACCGATTAGCGTGGCCAGCCCAAAAACCCAGACGTCGAAGTAACGCGGTCCCACTGGAGTATTCGTCAAGACGTAAACAAGCGGCATCGCCAGAGAGACCACGCCTAACGCCTGGAAACCGAAACGTGAAGTGTCGCTTTCCCGCCGGCCCTTAAAAATGATCGATCCCAGTGCGAAAAAAGCGACCAGGACGACCGCTGAAGGAAGGGAAATAGCAAACCACGAATAGGCGCTGGCGATTTTTCTTAACGTATGCTCCAGCTGGCTACTGCTCAGGAAATGAATAATCTTGCCATTTATTTCGTCTCTCGGAACGAAATTTCCATTCGGGATGGGGTAGAGAGGATGCAGGAACGCTTCAATTTTGTAAAAACCGATCGCGCCGACAGCAAAGCTAAAAACAAGCAGGAGTGACAACACGTACCAAAAGGTGAGCACCATCCTTTCCCGGGCGAAGTTTAACCGCCAAATCAGACAGGCGGCGACGGAAACAAAGAGGAAGGCCATTCCAATCTCTAACGAAAGACTGGGTTGGGCGATGCCGGCGTTTCGCAAGACGATTTCGAAAGGAAAAAGAAACGGCCTAACGGCAGAGGCGAGAGCGAAGGCTGGCTGATTTGGTGGGCGCCATAGAGCGACCACGCCGTGTGTTGCAAACACAACCAGCAAGACCGTAGCGGTGCAGATCCCCAGCTGAAGCGGGAGCCACCAGTCAATGCGCCCTCGTGTGCGGAGCCGGACTACCGCGGAAAGAATCACTGCCAAAGCCAGAAAAGGCGCTGCGATCTGCTTTTCCTGGGCTGCAAGGGCGGTGAGAATGACCGCGACAAGCGTCAAGCCGCGATCAGGATAAAGCGTCTCGTCCAAAGGCCATCGCCAGAACTGCCGGCGATTTACGTGTTGTCGCGGGGAGGCACTATTTCGTTTCACCATCTCAATCGCGACGAAACTGCAAATGATGCCCCAAAGACCGAGGAGCATCGCCAACATGTCATAGTTGGCGACCTTCAAGCTGAGAATATTGGTGGGAAGGAGTAATCCGCTGTAGAAATATATGAGCGTGTACTCGGGAAAGCGATTTTTCGGAATCCAGTGTCGACTGATCGTCCGAAACATTCCGGCTAGAATGGCGATCCCGAGAAGCCAATGACACGCCTTGACGAGCTGCTTGGCCTGCCGGTCGCTGGCTGCAAACTGATATTTGAGACCGCTGACCACGCTACCGATAAGCGCCATGCTGGTGTGAAAGCTGCCCAATTGCCATTGGCGAAAAGTCGACTTCGGCAAGTCCGCAACTTCCGGCACCATGTAGGTTTCGTCACATGTGATTACTTCGGTGGTGCCCTCCACGGCGATGAGCAATGGAGGAAGGAGGCACAAGACCAGCAGGAGATTGAGACCCCATTGCCTTTGGCAAGAGGTAAGAACGCCGTAGAGAATTCCGGCTGCTAACAATATAAGAATCGCTTCCAGCGCGTTCACTGCAAACTGAGGTTGCGGGGCGATTGCATTGCGGTGACTATCAACCAGAAAAGCTGTAGCGTAACAAAGACCTTCACGCTATCGAGTCGAGCAGAGATGCCAGGAAATCTAGCCTTGCACTGGCTCGGTCCGTTTACAGAACATCGCGCTTTGGCCAAATGACGGGTGTTTCAGAACCGAACGTCTCTTGGTGTAACGTATGATTGTCATGCCCGCGTCGCTCATATCCGTCATTCTCCCTGTCTTCAACGAGGCGGAGAATTTGCGCCAGCTCGTTCCGGCGCTGTTCGCGAGTCTTGAGCCGCTCGGGCGGCCGTACGAACTGATCGTGGTCGATGATGGCAGCACCGATGGCACCGCGGCTGTTCTCCGCAGCTTCGCGCGGCCCGAGCTGCGCGTGGTGGCATTGCGGCGCAACGCCGGACAAACGGCTGCTTTGATGGCGGGTATCCATTTTGCCAAGGGCGATGTGCTTATCTCGATGGATGGCGATATGCAAAACGATCCGGCTGATATCGCGCCGCTTCTGGCCAGACTCGACGAAGGCTTCGATGTGGTTTCAGGCTGGAGAACTAATCGCCGCGACGCCCCGATTCGCCGGAATTTACTGAGCCGGTTGGCCAACAAGTTTATCTCCGCTGTCTCTGGGATTCATCTGCACGACTACGGATGTTCTTTAAAAGTTTACCGCCGCAGCGCCTTGCAAGGGGTAAATCTCTATGGAGAGATGCACCGCTTTATTCCGATTTACGCCTACTGGAATGGCGCGCGCGTGACTGAATTGCCGGTGAAGCATCACCCGCGGCGCCATGGCGTTTCACACTACGGCTTGAAGCGAATTCCGAAAGTGTTCCTCGATCTGCTGGTGGTCGTTTTTCTACACCGGTTCGGACAGAGGCCCATGTATGTGTTCGGAGGCGTAGGCCTATTGAGCATGGCGATTGGTGCCGCCTCCGGAGGGGCCGCCATCTACTATAAGTTTTTCGGAAACAAATCATTCATTGAAACGCCATTGCCACTGCTCTTTGTCATGACCGTTATAACGGGCGCGATGTGCTTTCTCATGGGGCTTTTGGCGGAATTGCTCGTTCGGACATATTACGAATCCCAGAACAAGGCGACTTATGCCGTTACCGACCCGAACGAGGTCGAAGAACAAAGAGCGCGATCAACCGGGGAATCACGCAACCGATCCGCGCATAGGGACTGAGCGCCGTTCAAGAATGTGCGGAATTTGTGGTTTCGTAGGCGCGGGTTCTGGTGAAATCCTGGGACGAATGACGTCGCTTCTGGCCCATCGTGGACCAGATGAGTCAGGAACATGGAGTGCTTCAGCTCCTCCCGTTCAACTAGGGAACCGCCGCCTCGCGGTGATCGATCAACCCGGCGGCCATCAGCCGATGGCGACAGCTGACGGGGAGCTCGTCATTACCTTCAACGGCGAAATTTACAATCAGCGTGAGCTTCGCCAGGAGTTGCAGAAGCTCGGACATAAATTCGCCAGTGACCATTCCGACACTGAAGTCTTGCTGCTCGGTTATCGCGAATGGGGGTCCGCTTTGTTGGCGCGTCTCAACGGCATGTGGGCATTTGCAATTTACGACACGAAACGCGCCCAACTATTTTGCAGCCGCGACAGATTCGGAAAGAAGCCCTTTTACTACAGCAAGACCAGTGACAGTTTCATTTTCTCGTCGGAACTCTCCTCGCTGGCCCAACACCCGGGTGTTCGCCGAAACGTTTCACGGCGAGCTCTCCAGAAATATTTCGCCTACGGATACATTCCGGCTCCTTTATCGATCTACGAAGGTGCGATGAAACTGCCCGCGGGCTGTTCTCTCCGCGTCGACGCGCGATCGCTGACGTGCCGGGTGGAAAAGTACTGGGATTTTGCGTTAGAACCGTTTGATAACATTCCACGCAATGCAGAGGAGGAATGGGCGGAGCAGCTGCGCGAGTTAATCGATCGCGCGGTCAGACGTCGATTGATCGCAGACGTGCCTCTAGGAGTGTTTCTTAGTGGTGGGATCGATTCTTCAGCGGTGACCGCATTTGCGTCGCGCCACACCGGCGAAGGCAACCTCAAGACCTTCAGCGTGGGCTTCGAGGAGAAAACTTTTGACGAATCCGAGTTTAGCCGGCGGGCCAGTGCGACGTTCAAAACAGACCACCATGTCGAAACCCTGTCGATCGAACGGGCGCGCGCGGTAATCGATCAATGTGTGAATCGGCTGGATGAGCCGCTGGGCGATAGCTCATTGTTACCGACTTATCTATTGAGTGGATTTACGCGGCAACACGTCACCGTCGCCTTGGGCGGGGACGGAGGCGATGAACTCTTTGCCGGCTACGATCCGTTTCTCGCGCTGCAAAGGGCGAAATTTTACGCCGCGATATTCCCACGACCAATTCATGCTGCGATCAAAGCTTTATTCGATCGATGGCCGGTTTCGCACGCGAATATGGGTTTCGATTTTAAAATCAAGCGGACCTTGCGCGGTTTGGATTACGATCGGCGCATGTGGTTGCCGGTCTGGATGGCGCCACTGGACCTACCCGAGCTCGAAGAACTTTTTTCTGAACGGCTCGATCTCGAAGAACTCTACTCCGAAGCAATCGAACAGTGGGATGCATGTTTGCAGCCGGACCTGGTTGACAAAACCCTTCAGTTTTACACTAAGCTCTACTTGCAGAACGACATTCTTACAAAGATCGATCGCGCCAGCATGATGCATGGTCTCGAAGTACGCTCGCCTTTCCTGGATATCGAGCTGGTCGATTTTGTGCGGCGAATTCCGAGCAGCTATAAACTTCGCCACGGCACCACAAAACACATTTTGAAAAGAGCGCTCACGGGAATTGTGCCCGATGAGATTCTGCACCGCTCTAAAAAGGGGTTTGGCACCCCGATCGGCTCCTGGTTGAAGAGCGGAGCGCTCGGAGTGGAAGGCGTGCCCTCCGCGCTCAACGTCGGTTTTGTTCAGCGAAAGATAAGCGATCATCGTTCCGGCAAGGCCGACGAACGGGCGTTTTTGTGGACTCTTTATGTCTTGGAAAAATGGGGCCGGACAACGTCGGCTACTTTTTGATGATCGACATATCTCCGCGGATTTAATCGGGCGGCGATGCGTATTTTAATTGTGACGTATGAATATCCTCCCGTCGGAGGAGGCGCGGCGACCGCAGCGGAAGCGATTGCAAAAGAGTTCGTTCAACTCGGACATGATCCGGTGATTCTGACCGGGCATGGCAAAGGTCTTCCCAAACACGAGGTCAAGAATGGAATCAGCATCCGTCGTGTCCCGAGCGTACGTCGGGCGATCGATCATGCCGGAATTTTGGAGATGGCCACGTTCCTGGCTGCTGGTCTTCTCTATGCCCCACGTCTCATTCGAAAACATCGGATTGAGGCCGCCGTGGTTTTCTTTTCCTTGCCCTGCGGGCCCATTGGCCTTTTCAGCCGATGGGTTTGTGGGACGCCTTACATCGTGGCGTTGCGTGGGGGAGACGTCCCCGGGGCCGAGCCGTCGCTTCGTTGGCTGCATCGGTTGCTCGCACCCTTCCGTCGTTCCGTTCTCCGGCACAGCCTCGCCATTACCGCCAATTCCGAAGGCCTGCGCCGTATGGCCGAAGCGGCCGACCCGTTTCCCGTTCAGGTCATAGCCAACGGGGTCGACACCGCGTTTTTTCGCCCGCCAGCCGGGCAATTTTTATCGCCGCGTCCGGCCCGACCGCTGCGGGTTCTTTTTGTGGGACGATTTCAAGGTCAAAAGAATCTTAACTTTTTTCTCGAAGAAATTGCGCAGCTTCCGCAAGGCGCGATCACCGTTGACCTTGTGGGCGATGGTCCCGATCGAACGCGGCTGCGCGATCGCGCCCAGGATTTGGGGCTGGCGGAGTTTATCCAATGGCATGGATGGGTCCCGCGAAGCCAACTTCTATCGTTCTATCAAGCGGCCGACTGTTTAGTCAATCCGTCGCTGTATGAAGGCATGTCGAATGTCATGCTCGAAGCCATGGCTTGCGGGTTACCGGTCATCGCCAGCAATGTGGCGGGCAACGCTTCGTTAGTCGTCGACGGCCAGACTGGCCTTCTTTTCCACCTCGAATCCGGCTCGTTGGCGCGCGCTCTCGAGCGGTTGATTGGCAACCCGGACTTGCGCGCCGAGCTTGGCGCAGAAAGTCGCGCTCGCGTACTGAGTGCTTTTTCCTGGCGACGTGCCGCCGTGCGGTATGTCCAACTCCTCGAGGCCTAATGTTGAAGTGCAATTGGAAATGGCGGTGGGAAAACGGAAAACGTGTTCGAGAAAGGAGCATGGTAACCTAAGAGCGATCTGACGGCGGAAATAACATCCAATATCCACCAAGACCGGCGCCGAAAATCAAATTCAGCGCCAGGATAAGAGCGGCAAAGGCCAACGCTTTTTCCGGCGCAATGTCGTACGCGCTTTTTAATAATGCTACGATACTGAACTCGCGCAGTCCGAGACCACTAGGCGTCAAAGAAACCAGTTGGACTACGGCGATGACGCCGATCAGCCACATCGATACCGCAAAGGGCAGGGCAATGTCGGCTGCACGCATCGCAAAAAAGGTTATCAACGCGGCGGCAAGATTCACCATCAACGACCAGGTCCATATGCCAATGTGATTGCGAAGAGGCAGTCGTTGCAGCGCTCGCGCCTCGGCAAAGAAACCTGAGGCCGGGATGACGAGACTCACTCTTCGGGAAAATCTGGATAAGACCGAAAGAACGGCGTTGAGGCAAAGCTCGACAAAATGCGTTCCTGCCGGCGTCAGCACAAGGCAGAGGCAGACAAAGATAGCGCCAGAGATTACCGCCAGTAAGTGCGCCTCCTTGAACGATCTCCCAACCGGTTCAAGCATGAGACCGACGCATGCGAAAGCCGCCAGAACGATCAGCGTCAGCATCCGGAGATAGATCAGTGAATTGGCGACAATCGCTCGCTTTCCCGTGTCTCGCGAAAGCATATACCAAGTCGCGGCGGCGCCCGCGAAATCGCTCGGAAGCGCGGTTGAAAACAGGATCGCGATCGTTTGCACTCGAAAGATGCGCCAAAAGCGCAGGGCGAGCCCGCGGCATTTCATGATGCAGCTCAGTTGCCAGGTCGAGAAAGCGCGCCAGAGAAAGTAGCTTGCGATGGTGAGCAGAATAAATCCGGGATGGAACTGGCCAAAGGCGCGAGCCAGGTCTTTCGGGTTTATGAAACGAACAAACAGGATCGCAAGGAGCGCCGCAGCCAGAGCGAACCGTCCGATTTGAATCAGCCGTGCGCTCTTCTTTCTTGGATGTTGCTCCAGGCTCACCTCAAGAACGGCTGCCATTGAGTGCCGCGCCGCGGCGCACTGAATTTTTCAAGAGGGGTCTCCCGTTTTTCGGCAACGGCAACGAACGGATAGAAATGGAGGCACGAAACGTTCGCTTGCAGCGGAGTGGGCGTGGCCGAAACCTCCTCGGCAACATTCCAATTGAACGTGTTTAGATAAGCGGCGAAACCCTGGAGATACGCGACGAATGGGTTGTTCACCCCGGCCAGATCTTCGCATAAATAAATCCCCCCGGGCTGGAGGTGCGGGAACATTTCTTCAAAAGTAACGCGCTGCTGGTCGAATTCGTGGCCGCCGTCATCGATGATGATGTCGATGCGAGGGTGTTTCTGTCGAAATGTCGCCCAAAATGCCCGGCTCGCCTGATCGCCAATGTCGATCCGCGTATAATCATTTTCATAAACGCGGCACGACTCGTTTATGTCGACGCCGTAAATGAAAGCTCGCTCTCCGAAATAATGCCTCCACATCTCGAGGCTGCCTCCGCTGTAAACGCCAATTTCAAGAATGTGGACTTCCTCTCCCGTGAATTTGCGAAAGTGACGCTCATAGATCGGAAAATAGTGTCGATATTTCCAAATCCCGGCGCCTTTGTCGTGCGCGTCAAAATAGTTCTCGAGCTCGGTTTTTGCGACGGTTGATGGAAACGGAACCGACGATTGCACGAAGGAATCCGCAAAAGCCGCGCCTTTTTCCATCGATTTCCCCCATTTTCCACTCCAATGGCGAAAGGGAGCGAGAAGCCGTGACTTGCGCAAGAAGCGGCGGAATCGCCTGCTCGCATCGAGCCTGCGTTGTGTAACGAGTCTCACGGCATCGAATCGAAGATGGAGATTGCGAAGGTTGTCAAAGCTGCTGCCAAGGAAAATGCGCTGCCCGTTTTAGGAGATGTCTTCTGTGATTCTTTCATAAATCTCTTCGATCTTCGAAGCGGTCCCACCGATCTCATAACAGGTTAAGACTTTATCGCGTGCCGCCGAGCCGATTGTTTTTCTGAGTTCTGGGTTGCTCAGAAGCGCGAGAACGGCTTGCGCGCCCCGGAGCGCGTCACCGGCGGGATAAAGCATGCCCGCGCTCGTATGACCAAGCACCTCATGAGCTCCGTCAACATCTGTCGCCACGACCGGTCGGCCCATGCCCATCGCCTCAAGAAGTGTCAGCGGGAATCCTTCGAAATCCGAGGTGAGCAGGAGAACGTCAGTCACGCTGAGGATTAGATTGATATCATCACGATTGCCCAGAAAGCGCAGTTGACCTCGGAATCCCATCCGCTCGGCCTCAGCTTCCAGTGGTGCTCGCTCGGGGCCATCTCCAGCAATCAGGAAAGCGACGTCTTGACGCGCTTGCCACACGATCGAGGCGATCCGAAGAAAAACGTCGAATCTTTTTTGCCTAACGAACCGACCCACCCCCGTCACCAGGAGAAGATCTTTCGGCACGCCGAGTTCTCGTTTGATCTTCTCGGCCGGCAGAGACGGATCGGGCGCGAGTCGCTCCGGATCGATACCGTTTGGGATGACATGAATTTTCCGGGCCGGGACGCCCTTATCGATGCGATTGAACTCGGCGGTCGATTGAGAGACGCAAAGAATCGCGGCGGCCCGTTGGGCCAGAAAATGATCCACTTGTTTTACAAACCACGATGCGCTGGCGGATTCGTTGCATTGCTCGTGAATGACGACGGGGATATCCCGAAATGAGGCAGCCAGCCGGCCGAAAACACCCGAAGCGAAAAGGTGCGTGTGCACGACGCTCGGGTTTTCTTGCTTTAGCAGTCGCCACAGCCGGGGGATAAGCAGCCCGATTTTCATCAGCTGGGTGCGACCTGCGGATAGATGCCATAAGGGCACGTCGGCCTCCTCGAGTTTTACGCTTAGCCCCGTGCGTTCCGTCAAACAGCAAATTGCCGGAAAAAATCGCCCCCTTTTCTGTTGGGCTCGAACGAGATCGTAAAGAAAGCTCTGCGCTCCGCCGATCCCCAGATGATCGATGATATGGAGAACTTTCAAACTCGCGATTCCTTGTGACGCGCGCTGGCGAGGTCTTTGGTGATCTAACCGGGGCATGCTGCCCGACGCCGTTCGCCTTGGCTCATCAAAGGAAAAAATGAATGGTCTCCAGGCAATTTAATTATTCCAAGGGCGCGGCTTCCGCGGTTGCTACCTGAGCGATCAGGAATCCTCCGCCATCTGGAAGCATCAGCATTTTTTCGGATTTGTCGGCCAGGAATCTGTCGACCGCTCGCGTGGCGCCGGGACAGACACTTTGACCGTAGTCGTCGCAAATGATAATTCCGCCGGCTTCCATGCGCGGATAAAAAAAAGCGAGGCTGTCGCGCGTCGGTTCCTCGAGATCGACATCGATGTGAACGAATGAAAATTTGCGGTCCGCGAGATCGCCAAAGGAATGAGGTATCCAGCCCCGATGAAATCTCACCTGGTCGAAAGCCGACAGCGCCTTTTGCACTGCCTCCATATCGCACTGCAAATCGCCTTTCGCCCAGTGCGCCCCGTCCGAGGGACCTGGTGATGAAAGGCCTTCGAATGAATCAAAAAGATGATGAATTTTGACTCCCGCGCGCGAATGTCTGTTGGCGCCGCAGATGAGGTAAGAAGTAGCTCCGCGAAACACACCACATTCCGCGGTGTCACCGGGCACATGCGCCACCAGTCGTAAGAGTTGGTAAACGAGCCATTTTCGGTCGGTATTGAAAACCTGCAGTTCCCCGAACCGATTGAGGTAACGCGTGAAATCTTCGTTTTTCCACCAATCGAGCTGGGGCCACTTAAATCGATACGAAGGAATGAGAAGCTTTCCCGCCAGGCGCAACACGCGCAGACGCAGAGCCAGTCCGGCATCTTCAACCAAGCGCCGCAAAAATCTTTTGCCACCAATCATCGTTGTCGGCTCAGATTCCAGCAAAGTCTTCGACGGGACAAGGCGATTTGAGCAAAGTAGGGCGCCTTTGCGGATGAAGTGACTGATGGCAGAGTCCGGCACGATGCAACCTGATTTGGAATCTGCTCGAGTGGAAGAGCGGCGCGAAGACGGACGTCCGTTCTCCGGATGGTCGCAGATCCTGCTCGGCGCGTCCGTGCTTCTGCTGGTCGCGCTCGTCCTTTACCGCGATTTCATCTTTGGCGATAGAACGCTGCTTTACACCGACATCGGGTCCGACTCGGTCAATATTTCCTATCCGTACTACGTGTTGCTTTCAGATTATGTCCGGCACGTCGGATTACCCTCGTGGTCTTTTCAGGTGGGAATGGGGCAAAGCCTTTATTCTTATTTGGGCACGGTGTTGGTTAATCCGGTTGTATGGCTGGCCAGGGGATTGATCGCCAAGGCGCTGGTCTATCAGCATCTCTTTTACGTTGTGGCCGCCGGCGTTCTTTTCGCGCGCTTCCTCGCCTTGCGCGGTC
>Ga0193709_1000762_pt1 | contig 10419 bp, 7 predicted proteins | sample H3c2metaG_FD_160571 | JGI IMG/M metagenome (GOLD analysis project Ga0193709, IMG submission 160571) | Soil microbial communities from a riparian zone of the East river system, Colorado, United States - H3c2 | ecosystem: Environmental > Terrestrial > Soil > Riparian zone | place: USA: East River... | reverse complement strand
GCGATTGCGGTTCAAAAACTATGATGAGTTGAACGCCTGGCTACTCGATAAATGCATCGCCTACGCCAAGGCGCATCGCCATCCAGAACTGACCGAGCAGACAGTCTGGGAGGTGTTCGAGGCGGAACGGCCAAAGCTCGTTCCCTATGCCGGCCGGTTCGATGGATTCCACGCAGTGCCGGCATCGGTCTCGAAGACCTGCCTGGTGCGCTTCGACAACAACAAATACTCGGTGGCGGCGAGCGCGGTTGGGCGTCCGGTCGAGGTGCATGCCTATGCCGACCGCATTGTAATCCGCCAGGACGGGCGCATCGTTGCCGAGCATCCTCGCTCATTCAGCCGCGGTGAGACGACCTACGATCCCTGGCATTACGTGCCTGTCCTGGCCCGCAAGCCCGGCGCCTTGCGCAACGGTGCTCCCTTCAAGGATTGGGTGCTGCCGGCCGCGATGGAACGCGTGCGGCGCAAGCTCGCGGGCGCCGCCGACGGCAACCGGCAGATGGTCGATATCCTCAACGCGGTGCTGACCGACGGCTTGCCCGCCGTCGAGGCTGCCTGCGCCGAGGCGCTCTCCCACGGCGTCCATTCCGCCGATGTCGTTCTCAACATCCTGGCTCGCCAGCGCGATCCGGCGCCACCAGCCAACATCCTCACACCGGATGCGCTGAAGCTACGTCATGCACCCATCGCCGATTGTGCCCGTTACGACAACCTCAGGAGAACCATCTGATGGAACGCACTCAACTCTTCGACCTCATGGGCGAACTCAAGCTCTACGGCATGAAGGCGGCTTACGACGAGATCATGGCCACCGCCGTCAAGCGCCAGCATGAACCGCAGCGCATTGTCGGCGATCTGCTCAGCGCCGAGATCAACGAGAAGCAGGCGCGCTCGATCAAATACCAGCTCACCATCGCCAAGCTGCCGCTCGCCAAGGACCTCAATGACTTCCACTTCGAGGGCACGCCGATCAACCAGACGCTGGTCAATGACCTGGCCGGCGGCGGGTTTATCGCCCAGCAGCGCAATGTCGTGTTGGTTGGTGGGACCGGCACCGGCAAGAGCCACCTCGCCATCGCCATTGCCAGAAGCTGTATCCGATCGGGCGCACGCGGCCGGTTCTACAACGTGGTCGACCTCGTTAACCGGCTCGAGACCGAGACCCGCAATGGGCGGCAGGGCCGGATAGCTGAGCATCTGACCCGCATGGACTTCATCGTCCTCGATGAACTTGGCTATCTGCCCTTCGCCCAAGCCGGCGGACAGCTCCTGTTCCACCTCGTCAGCCGGTTATACGAGCGCACCTCCATCGTCGTCACCACGAACCTCGCCTTCGGTGAATGGCCCAGCGTGTTCGGCGACGCCAAAATGACGACAGCCTTGCTCGACCGCCTCACACATCACTGCGACATCGTCGAGACCGGCAACGACTCCTGGCGCTTCAAAAGCCGCGATGATGATCAAACAACCCGCGCTCGCACCGTCTCCGCAACCCCGGCCAGCTCCGACGGTGCGAGCGCTACCGGCCGAACTCGCCGCTCAAAGGGGTCCCTTTTGGATGCCGATAAGGGGTCCCAATCCAACGCCGATTGACAGCCAAGTGAGCGCGGGGGCGGCAGGCTACGAGCTTGACAACAGCGCTTCGGTCCGTCCGATTTGCACGCTACAGCGCGCAGGAGTTAGCGGCGGCATCAGAGAGCCTTTTGTTTGGCACCGTAGGCGATATAGATCACGGATCTCGGGCAAATGGGCTACGCGCAGGTGGCGTCGAACAAGTTAGCAGGAACCTCGTCAGCTACCACAAAAGCAGCGCCTCCTTGTAAGCCCGCGTCGACACCAAGGTCGCGCCATGAAATGCCCATCTCGCTCAGCGGGGCTTGATTCGATTGTGGGGGGTTCATCGAAGCACATGCAGAATCCCATGGTTGACAATGATAACAACAAACGGCGCCGGCTCGTCGAGTTCAAGGACGGTTGCCGCTATGGCAAATTCGGAAGGACTAAGGCTTATGACCTGATCGCCCACGAGAGGATCAGGGCCTACAAGATGGGAGGCAAGACGATGATCGACCTCGACAGCGTTGATGAATATCACACTTCGCTGCCGAGGGTCGAAACGAAGGCAAGCTAGGCCGCCGATCTGCGCAGCGAGACGGCGGTGCGCAGGCTATCGAGGCGATCGGACTAATGCTGCATTAAACGCACGCGTTCGGCCCAATAGGGCACGGCTATAGATGCCGGGATCTTGTTCTTGTCGCCCTTGCCAAGCTGACGCCGTACCACCTCGTCGCGCCGCGGCGTTTTTTTCTCCGTTTCGTGGGCGAGTTAGGCTTCCACTACATCGTCGTCGAACGCGCCTACTCGTTGAGCAAGGTCGACGCGGTCGAGCGGAAGCCGTGCGCGCAGTCGTCGCCGCCAGGGGCTATCGCAGCCCATGATCCCCAGCGCCTTGTTCAGCGTGTTGTCGGACATTGGCACGCCATTTTCATTGGACGTCCAGCAGATCGCGGATCAGCGTCGCGCGATCGGCGCTTTCGGCGCCAGCTTTGCGTGCGCATGACAAAGACCCGCCCTTGACCTCGCAATATCATGTTAGGTCGATCCCGCCTGGATTTCGAGTCAGAGCCGGGTTCGATTCCGGTCGGGGCGATTGTGGAGACCGGAACGGCATGGGGCGTGCCTGCTGCCGGGGAGCCTGCTATTTTATTTTTGCCATAATACCGCGCGTCAGCTTGTTGGTATTTCTGTTGGTATCGGCAGCAATCGACGATGAAAAATGCTTCAAATTCAAATGGTTAAGGAATTAGGCGGTTACCGGCCAGGGGCACCAGATCGAAAACATCAACAATAACAATAACTTAAAGCATTGGTTGGATTTCTGATTTTCGGGAATGTTTTCGCGGCGCATTGAAAATACACGGAAAAGTTCGCGGCAGCCGTCCGTTTTGTTGGTATTTTCGTTGGTATCGGAGGAACAAACGTTCACGGCGAATTCCGCTATTCCGAACGAGGGAATTGAGCAGATGGCCCGCAAGAACCATGGCGCGAGTGCCAACCCGAACACGTCGACTGCCACAGCTCCTTTGATGGGGGCTACGCGCAGACGCCGTCAAAACAAGTCAACAGGAAGCTCGTCAGCTACCACAAAAGCAGCACCTTCCTGGTAAGCGCGCTTCGACACCAAGGTCGCGCCTTGGAAATGCCCATGTCGCACAGCGGAGCTCGAAGCACCTGCATGAACCATGGTTGACAATGATAACAACAAGCGGCGCCGGCTCGTCGAATTCAAGGACGGTTGGCCGCTATGGCAAGTTCGGAAAGACTAAGTCTTATGAGCTTGATCGCCCCACGAGTGGATCAGGGCGTAAAAGATGCGAGGCAAGACCATGATCGACCTCGACAGCGTGGATAAAATATCACGCTTCGCCTGCAGAGGGTCGAAACGAAAGCAAGCTAGGCCGGCCACTATCAGTTGATCTGCGCACTGTAGGTGTCGAGCCTCGATGTACGTACTTCCTCGCTACCCGCGTATGGAGCGGATGAAGGCTACGCGACGGAGTAACGGTTTTCGTCTACGCCGACCTCGATCTCATGCCCGAGCCGCGTGAAGACCAAGCTGCCTTTATCGGCCACTGGCGGGACCCTCGCAATGACGAATTACCCGTTGCCAAAACTCAGTGACAGACTTGAGATCCGTGAATCCGCTCTCACCAGTCTCAGCAAACGTCAGTCGTAGAATGCCGGGAGCAGCTTAAGCTGGTCGGTTTGCTTTTTGTCATGATTGATGAACAGCGTCGCGTGGTACGTCGCAATCAGCGACCTGATCTTTTCCATCGACGCGATGGATTCCGCCTTGTCGGTATTGAGAGACGGGACAACGTCGTTCTTGAAATTCTCTTCCAAATGAACGACATCGCCGGAAAGAATGATGAAGCCTGATTTCTTGAGATGGACTAGCAGCGACTGGTGCCCAGGCGTGTGTCCGGGCGTGGAAACCAAAGTGACGCTCCCGTCGCCGAGTACATCCATATCGCCCTCAATTAGCTGAAGATTTCTCGGGCTGCCCAGAAGCTCACGCGCCAACGCCATCAATTGATTGACGTTGTCGTTCGGTCCGTTGGGAGAATTTATCCAGCGATACTCGGCGCGTTGCATCAGAATCGTCGAGTTAGGGAACAGGCCCACGTTGCCGATATGATCTCCATGTGTGTGAGATAGTGCAACGTGGGTAATATCGGCAGGCTTGAGCCCGATTTCGGCGAGTTGATCGGTCAGCGTTTTGTCGAGGTGATAGACGATTAGTTTAGGCAAGGTGGACCAGCCTTTGGGATCGTTGTGCGCTGCCTCCGGGACACCCGCATCCCAAAGCAGCCATTCGCCTCCATGCTTTATGAGCCAGCAAGTAGACGAGAACTCGATGCTGTCCCCTACGTTTTTGCCCGGCGTCCACACCGACTCGTCGTTTGCAAGCGAGCGGCCACAATCCAACCGAAAAAGCTTCTCAACAACACCGGATCTCATGGCATCTGGTAGATTAGAGGCCGCGCTGCTACCCCGCGTTCCTTCCACACCGAGCGATAGGGCTACCAGGACAACCGCTAGAGACATTTTTATCTGTTGCATCGTCAACTCCGACGGAGGAATAGCAAGGGCAACGCCATGTAAGTCATGGAACGGGGGAGGCCAGCGGCTTGCCCTTCTCGACGACATAGGTAGCCAGGGCCCTAAACGGCACCCCACTGAAGTTGCAATCATCATGGACGACCTCGAGTGGGAACATCACAGGCTCCCCGGTTTTGAAAACAGCGTCGGGTTTGCCATCAAACTTCACAATGAGCTCTCCCTCCAGTACGTAGGCAGTTTCGATGCCAGGATGAGTATGCCGTCCTGAGCAGTTGCCCGGCGCGATTTCAGCAATCACAGTCACAGTCTCGTATCCAGGTGGAAAGTCGAGTGACTGCAGCGTAGTTCGCTTGAGCGCGCCTTGTTGCGTCTGTTCGGCAAAACCGCTCACTGCCATGACAGAAAAGCTCACTGCAACGAAAGTTAGGGTTTTCCAGCTCATGGTCCTTCGCCTCGCGTTGGAGTTGTTGGAAGCCGCTCTTACCGGCAATTATGGGCCGCAATCGCTTGGATCGCGGCAATTCCTCTCGACGAAAACATTGACGGGACTTTACGTCGTCAAACGGCCCCGTTTCATTTTGACGATCATCTGGCATTTCGACCGTTGTCCTCACGGCAATCTGCCCAACGAGGCCCGCTCGCTCGCCACAGCGCCTCCAGAGACGGTTCCTGCTGCATTTCCCCAACTGTTCCGGATGTAGGTCAGGACGGCCGCAGTCTGCGTGTCGCTCAGCCGCCAGTCGAAAGCGGGCATAGCCGGTGCGGTCGGCATATCTTTGGTCGACACCGCACGTGTCCCCTGTAACACCACGCGCACCAGAGTTGTGGGATCGTCGGACTGCACCAGCGCGCTGCTGGCGAGACGCGGAAAGAGGTGAACCTCACCTGCGCCAGTATCCCTATGGCACGCGGCGCAACTATCCTTGTAGATCGCAGCTCCCGCCCTCATCGCGTTATCGCTGACGGCAACCGGCTCGGGCTTGTGGGCAGAGCCACCCTCGCCGCTGTCTTTCAGATAGGTCGCGATGGCGGAAATATCCTCATCCGTCATTTGCGACGTGGAGTGAGTGACTGCCTCGGCCATTGGCCCAGAGGCCAGCGTCCAGTTGTTGGCGCCGGTCTTGAGATATTGGACCAGATCGTCCTTCGACCAGCCGCCGATACCCTTGCGGGAATCGGTCGTAATGTTCGGCGCGAACCAGCCCTGCAGTGTCGCGCCCGCGAGCGCCTGGCCGTTCTTGTCGCCGCCGAGAAGGGTCTTCGGCGTGTGACATGTGCCGCAATGCGCCGCACCTTCGACGATATAGGCGCCGCGGTTCCATTCCGCCGATTTCCTGGGATTGGGATGATAGCGGCCCGGCGTAAAGTTAAGCACATTCCAGAACGCCATCGACAGGCGGACGTTGAACGGGAACGGCAATTGGTTGGAAATCACCCTGTTCCTGACCGGCGCCACCGTCGCGAAATAGGCGCGCATCGCGAGCACGTCGTCATCGGTCATTTTGGTGTAGGCGGGATACGGCATCGCCGGGTAGAGCCGTGTGCCATCATGGCCCCGGCCGTCGTGCAGCGCCGCCAAGAACTCTTGATCGGTCATGTTGCCGATACCGGTCTCCCGGTCCGGCGTGATGTTCGGCGCGACGATCTTGCCGAAGGGCGTCTGCAGCGCTAGCCCGCCTCCGAACGGCTGACCGCCGGGCGCGGTATGACAGGCGGCACAATCGCCGAGAACAGAAAGATAGCGGCCGCGCTCGACGCGATCGAAGCTTTGCGTGTCCTGTGCGAATGTCAGGCTGCACGAGCCCACGAGAAAAGCGGCGGTCGCGAGAGGACGGCGCATCATTCCCTCCTCACCCCAACGGTCCGGGATTTCGGAGATAGCGATCCTTGATGGCATCGGCGGTCCAGTAGGCCAGCGCGCCGACGGTATCGGTGGGGTTGTAGCCATGGTTCTGCGGAAATACCGATGCGCCGCCCGGCACGAACACGTTGTGAACGTCCCAGCTCTGACAATAGCGGTTGAGCACGCTGTTTGCCGGATCGGCGCCCATCACGGTGCCGCCGGTATTATGCGTGGTCTGATAGAGGTTCAACGTGTAAGGCCCCTTGCGCGGGCTTGGGGTCATTTCGACCGGATCGAGTGCTTTGGCGATTTCCGCCAGCCTTTCGGTGAGAAAGGCCGACATCTTCAGTTCGTTCTCGTGAAAATCGAAGGTCATCCGCATCAGCGGCCGGCCGAGCCGGTCCTTGTAGGATGGATCGAGGTCAAGGAAGCAATCCTTGTAGCTGTAGGAGCTGGCATGGGTCGAAAGGCCCATCGCGCGATTGTAGGTCTCGGCCGTGGCCTTCTTCCACTGCGCGCCCCACTTCGGCGTGCCCGACGGTACCGGACGCGTGGTGATCGGCCGGCCATTGGTTTGGCCCATGCCCATGTAGCCGCCGCCGACAAAACCGAGCCCGGCGTGATCGAAGTTGTCGCCGTTGAAATCGTCGACGATCATGCCGTGTGCGCCGGTCGCGATGAAGGGATTGAGGATCTTGTCCTTCAGGATTACGCCGACGCTCGAAGTCGTCTGATAGGCGTAGTTGCGTCCGACGACGCCCTGCCCGGTCTCCCCATTATATGGTTTGCCGATTCCAGACAGCAGCATCAGGCGGACGTTGAACAGCGCGTAAGCGCAGACCAGCACGATGTTGGCGGGCTGCTCCCACTCTTCGCCAGAGGCGTCAACGTAGGTGACGCCGGTCGCGCGTTTGCCGGTCGAGTCCAGATTGATCTTCGTCACCTCGGATTCGGTCTGCGCGCTGAAATTGGGAAACCGCAGCAGCGCAGGCAACACACAGGTCTGTGGGCTCGCCTTGGAATAATTGCCGCAACCGAAACGCTCGCAAAACCCGCAATAGGTGCACTGGCCGAGCTTCAAGCCGAGCGGATTGGTATAGGCCTCGCTACAATTCGACGCCGGCTGCGGAAACGGCAGGTGGCCGGTCTTGCGCGCCGCTTCGGCGAACAGCGTCGCGCCAAGACCCTGTTTGAGCGGCGGCGTCGGATATTCCGACGAGCGCCAGCCCTCGAACGGATTGCCGCCCGGCTGCTTGACGCCTCTGATATTGCCTGCCTTGCCAGAGGTGCCGCATAGCTTTTCGAAGCGGTCGTAATATGGTTCGATTTCGTCGTAGGCCAGCGGCCAGTCCTGGATCGTCATATCCGACGGCAAGGCCTCTTTGCCATAACGTTCCTCGAGATGGCTGCGCACGCGAAAATCGGTCGGAAGGAAACGCCAGGTCTGCCCGTTCCAGTGCACGCCGGCCCCGCCGACCCCATTGCCGGGAAGAAAGCTGACGAAATTGCGGATCGGCAGCGCCGTCTGGCTCATGTTGTTGCGGAAAGTCAACGTTTCCTGGTCCGGACGCAGGAACAGATCGAGCCGCACGGCATAACGCAATTCGTCCTGCGCGTAGGCCGGAGGAAAGTCTGTCGCGGTATCGCGCCAGGGACCTCGCTCGATCGCGACAACGTCAAGTCCGGCTTTGGCAAGTTCATAGCCAAGGATCGACCCGGTCCACCCGAGGCCGATGATCACGACGTCCTTTGGCGGGAGTTTGCGTGCCATGCTCTATTCCTTCACGGTCCATTCGGCGCGGCCCATGATGCTGACGGGCGGCAACGGATAGACTTCGTTGTGACGATCGACCCAGTCACGGTAGTCGTAGCGCGCACCGGGGAAGCCGACGAGTTTCCATCCGCTCATGTCGCGGTTGCCGCCGTAGATCGGGTCGGCAAAAAAGCCTTCCTGCGTGTTCTGCAGCAGCAGCACCAAAAACTCCGCACCCTTGACGTCTTTCAATGTGATCGATCCAGTCTCAAGCCCGGCCAGCACCTTGTCCTGGTCCGCGGGTACCAGTTCCGAAAAGGACTTGCCGGAAAAGGTCGCCTTCACGTATTCCACCAGCGCTTTCAGCCCGGCGCGGTAACGCGCCGCCGGCGCATCCGGCATCTGATAACCCTGCGTGGCGGCGCCCGGCATGAAGGGCGGCTTCATATAGAGACCGGCGGCGCGGCCATAGGGACCGGCCAATTGCCGGTCGATGAACACTGCGCAGCCTGCATCCTTGCCACCGGGTCCGCGCTCGTCAGCAGGGATCAGACGATCGACCGCGGCCTCGATCAGCGCGGCTTCGTCCGATGTAAAAAACATCCAGGGGCCGGGACGGACAGGTGTTGGCGGCGTTGCGGTTCCCGGTTCCCACGGCAGGCCGCCGGCAAGGGTACGGGCACGCGCGACGGCCGTTCCAACCAAAACAAATGCAGTAGCTGAGGTCAGCAATAACCGGCGAGAAAGTGCTGGAGAAGTGATATGAGCCATGGTCGCTCTCACGTGCCTCATTAAGCAGCCAGGGAATCGCAACCGCCTAGCGTGCCTCGATGAGGTCAAAACGCAGGGACCGCATCATAGCCTTCCCTGTCGAAGGGTCGCACACGGTAACGCGCCGAACCGCGCCTCTCCATTCAACGCAGGTCTCGTCCAGCCCATACGTTGGTGTTAGGAGACGGAGCGCCGACAGTTCAAAGCAGAATATGGGTCCGCTCTTCCATCAGGAAGATGCAGGCGCTGTTGTCGTATTCGCGTGCAGGACCATTTGAAACACGGCGCCCTCAGGCGCGTTTGGGAAGACCAGCAAGTTTCCATCGTGGGATTCAACGATGGAACGACAGATAGACAGACCCATCCCCATCCCGTCAGGCTTGGTCGTGAACAACGGGTTGAATATCTGATCGATTTCCTGTGACTGGATGCCTTTTCCGGTATCCGCAACCGATACCTTCTTTGCTCACCTCGGACCTCACACCCAGGATCCGAAGCCCTTCCTTACCAGCCATTGCCTCGATGGCGTTGGTGATCAGATTCAGCAGCACTTGTTGAAGCTGAATTCGATCTCCCATGATCTGCGGTAGCGCTGCATGCGGTTCCGTACGAACCAGTATCCGGTGTTGCTGCAGATCGCCGTGCACCAGGGTGAGAGTTTCTTCGATAAGGACGTTGACATCGAGCCAGGTCCTGATTCGGGGATCCTTCTTGAAGTTCGCCCGAATGCCGTCCATCACCGCCCCCGCGCGACGACCATTCGCGACGATCTCTGTGAATTGCTCCTTGGCTTTATCGAGCTCCGGCGAAGTGCGATCAAGCCAGCGCAAACCCGTCTCGGCTCTGGTTATGATCGTTGACAACGGCTGTTTGATCTCGTGCGCGATCGTGGCTGCAACGGCATCGCCAGTGATCAGGCGCGCGCCGCGCTCGCGACTCTGGGCACGTACGGCACCCATCAGACGCGCGTAAACAATAGTGATTTCGTACAGCAACACAAACAGAATGAGGCTGCCGGACAGCAGGCTGCAGGTCCGGCCGGCATACCAGCCAAGGCTGAAGCGCGCTGAAACCGGGAAACTGCTTATAAGAACTTCAGTCAGGAAAACGAGCATGACCACCATCAACCATAGATCGAGCAGCGACTTCCGCCGGATCCAAAGCAAGATGATCGCAAGGCTGCTCAGCAGCGCTATGATGGCCGCGGTATAGTACCACAAAACGGAAAAATTCATCGCATCAATCATGAAGCTTGGCAGATGCACCTGGTACGCTACCAAAAACGATGTCGCTGCAGATATGACGGCTGCCGTGATCATGATGCACGAAAGGATGGCCGAGCCCGCTGAAAGCCGCCTCAGTCGCCTGGCGGGCTCTTCATCCTTCAACAGGGCATAGACAATAACGAATATAGGGAAGCCGGCGTGCC
>Ga0193709_1000761_pt1 | contig 10423 bp, 9 predicted proteins | sample H3c2metaG_FD_160571 | JGI IMG/M metagenome (GOLD analysis project Ga0193709, IMG submission 160571) | Soil microbial communities from a riparian zone of the East river system, Colorado, United States - H3c2 | ecosystem: Environmental > Terrestrial > Soil > Riparian zone | place: USA: East River... | reverse complement strand
TTTGTCCGGCAGACACCCAGACCAGCTGCGGTTCCGACCGAAGTCTGGATCAACAAACCGCCAAACTTAGAAAACAAAACTCAATAAACTCTGAGGGGATGTGTCTCAGGGTCGTTGACACGCGCCGAGGCGCGCTTTTCTGGCATAGCCTTTTCACTGATCCCAACCTGAGAAATTCGCCTGTGGATTGGTTCGACGGCGGAAAGTTATTCATCGAGATCTGCTTGGCCCTAATCGTCGTCACAACTGTGGTGCGCTGGCGGTATTCGCTGAGGAAGGCGCGCCAGTTCAAATGAGTAGTAATTGCGAGATCCCGAATTCTCCAAGCACGCTGAAATGGCGACGCTACAGAAACGTGCAGGCTCCATTGCGCGAATCCAATCTGCGGCTGACGGGATGTAATGTATGTTGTCGAAATTCCTTTGGGAGAGTTAGCTACTGGCTTGCATCTCTAGGACGACTTGGTACTGGCTGAACTCCGTAAAGCCCCCCAACCAGAGCGTTCCACTTTGGTTGGAAATTGTGACCACATTGTGAAGATCACTCGGGCCCAGGCGGCCGCTGATTGTCGGCTGAACGTTTCAGCAACCCTCTGGCGCGTCAGTCTTTCTTGAGCCAGTTCACGGGGACAGGCGGTCTGCCGCTGACGGCGTTCCCGCAGCAGCTCCCTGGCGGACGGTCACCTGTCCGATGACGAGACGGTTGGTGGTCAAACAGAAGTCACTTCGATGAACACGTCGCGGATATTCCTAACGGGTCCATATTAGCGTAGAAGTTTGGGTGCGACTTTCCCGGCGCATTTTTCCGGCTGTCGCGAAAATGTAACGGCAGTCGTGGAAAATTGGTGAGAACCTGCGAACAAAAGGTGAATAAAGAAGAGAAGTTGACGCTCACGATTCATCGCAACTTGCTGATTCTCCGCGGAAAACTCCTGCTCCGGCAAAGTATTAGCAAATAACTCCAGTGGCTGTTAACCGAAGGGTTGCTAGTTCGAATCTAGCCTCGGGGAGCCAACTCCCTTTTCAATCAATGAGTTAGAACTGGTCTTTTTCGGTCTTTGGCGGCCGTTTGCATTGTTCGCTCCTTCGTGTTTTCGGGTTTTGCCGTCCATGAACGGCGTTTGCTTTTCATCACCACTCCGCGTTACAAGGCTGCGGGGCTGGCGTTGCATCGGAGCTAAGCGGAGGCCTTGGCAGAAGAAGCGGACGGATCAGGCACAGGGTTTGGTCCAGGAAGGGCATTTAGGATTGCAGGGCTAAGCCTAGTATGTGCAGTCAGATACAGAGTTTCGCGATAGAGATGGTCCTTATATAGAGATTGCTTTGAGACATGATCCTATTGCATAATCCCCTAAGAAAGTTGGGGTATTGTGCAATGGCCAGACTGTACAAAGAAGCCGCAAGGCGGCTCTACGAAACAGCCCAGTCGCAGCAAGGATTCTTCACGACCAAGCAAGCGATTCGTGGGGGGCTTGCGGAGAAGACCCACGCCTACCACGTCAAGGCAGGCAACTGGATCAGGGTCCATCGCGGCATTTACCGGCTCGTCGATTTCCCGCCTGCGGAGCGTCCGGATCTCATGCTGTGGTATCTGTGGTCTCAGAATCGCAGGGAAATTCCGGAAGGAACCTATAGCCACGAAACCGCACTGAGCCTTCACGAACTCTCGGACATCATGCCGTCGAAACTACACATGACAGTACCAAAGAAGTTCCGACGAAATAGTCAAATCCCGGAAATCCTGGTGCTGCACCGCGCAGATCTCAACGAGGGCGACGTGCAGGACGCGTACGGCGTGAAAGTGACGCGTCCACTGAGGACAATTCTGGATCTGCTCGAAACTGGCCGAGTGGACAAGAGGCACATCGGACAAGCCATCGAGGAGGCGCTGCGCCGGGGGCTCATCAGCAAGCAACAGATCGATTCTCTGCCGCACGATAAACTGAAAGATTCGTTTCGAGAACTCGCGGGGCAACGCTTGTGACGGATGAAGCAAGAGAATACAAAACGGCGGGAGCATTCCGTGCGGCCTTGGAGGCAAGGCTGCAGTCCCTCGCCCACGACGAACGGACGGACCTCCAGCGGTTGCGCAGGCAGGTCGCCTTTGACCGCCTATTGGCGAGGCTATTTCCAAAGCGAAGCGAGGCGAAGTATCCGTGGATCCTCAAGGGCGGGTATGCGATGGAACTGCGGATCCGCGCGGCACGGACGACGAAGGACATCGACCTGACGCTGTACGACGGATCGCGGCTGTCGAAAGATCCGGACGAACGGCGAAATCAAGTGCGGGCGATTCTTCAGGAATTTGCATCGATCGAGTTCAAGGACTATTTTGAATTTCTAATAGGGCAGGCAAGCGAAAATCTTGACGGGCCTCCGGAGGGCGGTAGCCGCTATCCGGTCGAAGCGCGGGTGGATGGAAGAGAATTCGCGCGGTTTCACGTGGATGTCGGGATCGGTGATGAAGTGCTTGAGCCTGTGGATGTGGTCGAGGGGCGCGATTGGCTGCGGTTTGCGGGTATCACGCCGCCCTCCGTTCCGGTCATCTCGCGAGAACAGCAGTTCGCGGAGAAACTGCACGCGTATTCCTTGCCGAGCGGAGAGCGTGTGAATACAAGAACGAAAGACCTCATCGACATGCTGCTCTTGATTGAGCAGGGAAACCTAGACAACCGCAGGGTGGCATCAGCGATCGCAACAACGTTCGAGAAAAGGGCGACGCACGATGTTCCTCGTAAACTCGAGCCGCCGCCAGCGGAATGGAAGCCCACCTTTGAGGCGTTAGCCGAGGAATGTGGTCTCAAGACGAATCTGTCGGACGGCTTTGAGGCGGTGCAAGGGTTCGTCGTCGGGATTGGCGAACGATGATGATCGAAAACGGCATGGCGCGAAACCACAGGGGACTGAAATGAGACTGAACCGGGGCGATCGAATCGCAGGCGTGGACGGTTTGCAACTCCGCAGGTATTTTCAGCGGTTTGGAAGCGAACAAGTGAACTACGCAACGGTCATGGACGAATTGTCCGTGACGAAGAGGCAGGCAGAAAAAGCTCCTCACCGAGTTGCTAAAACTCGAAATGATCAGCCGGTGCGAATTTCAGCATGACAAGAAGATGGTCAGAACTATCGGAACGCAAGTCTCGATCGGGCGCGCGCGAGAGGGCGGCAGTTCCGGAACTTGGTGGAAGAGGTTTGCTGGCCGCAGCTCGAAGTGGTCTCGATTCTATGTGCTGGTCTGGGTGTCCCGAAGGCGCGGCAGTGTCATGTAGGTGTCATGCGAATTGTGACGAATGGCGGCAAATGAAGATGAAGACTGAAAAGAGAAAGTGAATCTGAGTTAACCCTATTTGATCAGAACTTGCTGATTTCCCTCGATTTGTCTCGGCTCCGGCAAATTGTGATTAAGTTGATCTCAAGGCTGTTAACCGAAGGGTTGCCAGTTCGAATCTAGCCCGGGGAGCCAATCTTCTCCTGATTTTTCAGATGCTTACAACGACCGTGTCGAAATCTTAGTACTGGCCAGTCGTGCCAGGCTGCTTCTGTGGCACCTTTAAGGGTGCTATGATGATAATGTGAGATTATCATGTTCGACATCAAAAAAGACATTCAGGCGATGACGACTTTCCGACGCAATCCAGGGAAATTCATGAAGCATCTCAAGAAGACCAAGAAACCTTTGGTCCTTACAGTCAATGGAAAGGCGGAAGCGGTTGTGCAGGATGCCGAGGCCTATCAGCGGCTGCTCGACATTGCCGCGCAAGCCGATGAGTTAGAGGGAATTCGGCAAGGCTTAGAGGACGTGAAGAAAGGCCGTGTGCGGCCGGCGCTTGAAGCTTTAGAAATGTTCCGACGCATCCATGCAATACCTCGTTAGGCTAACCGACCGCGCCCTGCGGGATATGGAAGCAATCTACGGCTTCATAGAAGTGGATACTTCCGAAGCGGCATTCGCTTGGTTCAACGAACTCACCGAAGCAATTTCCGGTTTAGAGCGATATCCTGAGCGCGGCGCGGTCATTCCGGAGAGCAAGAAATTTCGCCACTTACTTTTTGGAAGAAACCACCTTTAGAATCATTTATGCGGTCAATAAGCGCAATGCAGTCGTGAACATCCTGCACATCCGCCACGGTGCGCGGGCTCCGCTTTCGAAAGAGTGAGGAACCCGTTTTTATTTGCCGGTGGCCCTTGGGTGCGGCTGTAACGAAAATGTCACGATAGTCGCGCGAGAGACGATGAGTTGCGAACAAAAGGTTAGAGAAGCAGTCCGTCTGTCAACAGAGATTGATTCGTTCCGTTTCGTCACAACTTGCTGAATTCCTTCGATTAGCACCAACTCCGGGAAGTTCTGATTAAATTGGTTGTTCGGCTGTTAACCGAAGGGTTGCTAGTTCGAAATCTAGCCCGGGGAGCCATGGGCGAGGCCATGACCTCGTTCATTGAAGCTTCCTAGGTAAATGTAGGTGTAGCCCTTCTCGCAGTCAACGCATTGGTCTTGCTAATTCGCGCCACGCCGAAGTGGCAGGGCACTTTGCCCGCCTGGGCTGCAATTCTCGGTGTCACAGTCAGCCTATCGATCGGATTGATCTTCGGTGTCTGGCCGGCGATGAAAGCCGCGAAACTCGACCCGGTGGAAGCACTTCGCTACGGATAATTTCCAATCATTTCAATTTTTGCCCATCTCTAAAATAGGACTGCATATCGCTTTACTTGGCGTCGCGCAGCGAAGCGTCCGCAACGGTTTCGGCTGGCTTGGAATTTTTGGGTAGCGGCGCTCCCGGCCAGAGAATCTCCAGTGCCGTGTCGCGTTTGACCAGCAACTTGGCGTGCTTTACGACTTTGATCGAAAGCAAGTTCGCTGCGCCCGTCTGTATCTCAGCCAATCCGCCTCGCTCCAGATGCAGGCTTTGGTCCGGACGATACAACGCCACGCGAAATTCGTGCGGCCCTGTGGACAGTGTCCGCTCCAGATGAAGCTTTTCGCCAGAAGAGGTGACCGAAAGCGGGCAGGTCGCTACCAGATGCTGGTCAGCATAAATCGCCAGGGTTTCACCATCGATTGCCGATGCAATCTCAATATTCAGGGGTATTTCAGAGTTATGAACCGCGGTTGTGGCAGCGGGCAACTTGGCAATTTCGCGCGGTCGTGGCGAATCGTCACTGACGTCGCGCTGACCATTCGAAACGCTGGATGCAAGATCTGAATGAATTGCCCGGTCATGTGCAACCACCGTCTGGCGGGAACGCCTTACCACCGGAGCCTGCCGGCCTATGGCCTGCTTATTGCGCTGGGCGATGGCGTAGGAACCACTTAGGTTCGGGATGCCTGTAATCTGGATCGAACCACCGCTGATCGGAAGTCCGCTTTCCAAAGGCAAGTGCGCGCTGTTCGCAACGGCTACATTGGGCTGGCTGGAAGAGGCGAGAACAATGTTGTTATGACCGCGACGATGCAGGTTCGAATTGATCGCGCCGGCAACCGTTAAGATTGCCGCCGCGCAAGCCGCCAGAGCGATCCAGGCATCACGCGCATGGAGCGGCCGCTTCCACCAGGAAAAATCGAATCGATTGGGAGCAGGCTCGGCCTTGCTTCTGGCAAACGGATATAGGGAAGCGGCCAGCGACTCGCAGGAAGCATAGCGTGCGTTGGGATCCTTTGCCAGACACCGCATCACGATGTGGTCGAATTCTTTGGGCAATTGTGGGTTATGGCGCGATGGGGGAGCCGGTTCTGACGCCACAATCTGCGCGCAAACGGCAGTGACCGACGACCCGTCAAACGGCCGTACACCGGTAGCCATCTGATACAGAATAATTCCTAACGAAAATATGTCCGAGCGATGGTCCTGCGTTTCTCCCTTGATCTGCTCTGGCGAAAGATATGCCGGAGTTCCTACCAGCTTCCCGGTTCCGGAAAGCTGCGTCGCGTAACGCGCGATTCCAAAATCGCCCAGCTTGATGTGACCTTCGTCAGTCACGAAAATGTTCGCGGGCTTCACATCGCCGTGCACCACGGCCGCGCGATGCGCGCGATTTAGTGCGTTGGCCAGATCCCCGGCCCAAACGCCGACGCGCGACAATGGCAATGCGCCTTGCGCCGCCAGCACCGATTCCAACGTCTTTCCCGGCACGAATTCCATCACCAAATACGCCGACCCATCCTCGTTGGTTCCCAAATCGTAAATCGAGACGATGTTGGGATGCGAAAGCATTCCCAAGATCTGCGCTTCACGTAGGAATTGCTTCTGTAGCTCTTCCGAGCCGAATCCGTGGCCAAACGTCTTCATCGCCACGCTTCGGTCAATGAGTGTGTCGTGCGCTTTATCGACACGGCTGGTGGCGCCGACGCCGATCGTGCTGACGATCTCATAGCGGGTCTGAGTCATGTTGTGGTCCGGACAGTTCTCCACGTGCAAGAGCAAGCCTGACATACCGCCTTCCATCTCGAAATGGTCCTCAAGTCCCGAAAAACCTGAGGACGGAAGTACCGTGAAGTTTTTTCCTGCCGGTCGGTTTTGCCGGTTCTTCGCCTGAACGGTAGGACAGTCTAATGAATTACTTAAATGAACTTACTCCGAGCGCAATATCAAAAATGCGTTCAAACGCTATCCGCCCTCCGCAACAGACAACCAAGCAAACAAACAACAGTGGGCTAAAGAAGACTCCGCCAAGAACTCTTCTCAACCCTAGAAATGGACATTTGAAGGTGCAGCAGCTGTCCGGCAAGGCGACTTGTCAGGTGTTGCCAACGAATGGCTAAGGGGCCAGAAGCTTCAGTGAGCAGCAGATCGTAGGCATTTTGCGAACTGCGCAAGAAGTGACAACGCTTCTACCTTGCCTGGAGGCGCAGGGGTCACAAAAATGTAACGGTAGTCGTGGAAAATTGCTGAGAACCTGCGAACAAAAGGTGAATAAAGAGGAGAAGTTGACGCTCACGTCTCATCGCAACTTGCTGATTCTCCTCGGAAACTCCCGCTCCGGCAAATTATTACTAAGCAAATCCAATGGCTGTTAACCGAAGGGTTGCTAGTTCGAATCTAGCCCGGGGAGCCACTTTCCTGCACTTTCCCACTGACAGTACCGACGCATCCTCGATCGGCTGGTGCACAACGCTCATTGTATCGAGATGCGCGGCGAATCAATGCGTAAGCAACGCGGCGAGAAGGAGAAAAGTGAACACCGATCGGCCGCTACAAGAGATCAGCAGATGACCGCCTGGCTCAGTGCACACAGAATTTCGATCTCGACATCCTCGAGTCGTCCCGTTGCTGTCTTAGTCCGCCGCCTTTGCCCGCGATCCCTTTAGCCGCACCGATATATTGCAAAATATGCGATGTAGTCATATATTATGCTTATGTGGATACCGCGGGATATAGAGCCTAGGCTGCAACGATCTGTCCGCACCCGTCCGATCGTGGTGCTCACAGGAGCGCGCCAGACAGGGAAGACTTCCACCTTACTGCGGCTATTTCCGAAGTATGGGTTTGTCTCCTTGGACCTCCCGACCGAAGCAGAACAGGCGGAAAAGGAGCCACAAAGCTTCCTTGGTCGCCACCCGTCACCAGTGATCATCGATGAGGTGCAATACGCTCCACGTTTATTCCGGCATCTCAAAGTGCTTGTGGACGCAAATCGCGACCGAAGCGGCCAGTTCCTTCTTACGGGCTCGCAGAAATTTACGTTGATGAAGAATGTTTCCGAGTCGCTGGCCGGTCGGGCGGATATTGCAGAACTTGAAACGCTCTCTTTTGCCGAGATTCGTGCCGCTCGGCCAGCCATCACGGTCGAGACGGCGATCGTTCGGGGTGGGTTTCCCGAACTGCATGCGAACCCAGACATTGACCAGGTCGCCTTCTATAACTCATATCTTGCTACCTACCTGGAACGTGACGTGCGATCACTGGCCAACGTTGGGAGCCTTAGAGACTTCGAGCGTTTTCTGCGCGCCTGCGCGTTGCGTTCGGCAAATTTGCTAAACAAAGCTGATCTCGCACGTGACGTCGGCATCGCTCCTTCCACAGCGAATCATTGGTTGTCCACGCTCGAGGCTTCCGGCCAAGTGGTGCTTCTTGAACCATGGTTCTCAAACCGTACTAAGTCTATCGTCAAGAGCCCTAAACTTTATTTGGCAGACACCGGCCTGCTATGTGCTCTACTGAACATCCGTTCTGAAGATGCGCTTCACCAATCACCTGCGGCGGGCGCAATCTGGGAGACCTTTGTTTTTGCTCAGCTGCGTAGTCGAGAACGTCGCGCCGGACGGCTTGGCAGCCTATTCTTCTGGCGTGACCGGACACGCGAAGTAGACTTCGTTGTTGACATCGGCGGAAGGCTAGACCTCTTCGAAGCGAAGTGGACCGAACTTCCAGGAGACGGTGATACCGTAAACCTCAATTTCGTGCGCACAGTCGTGGGTAAGTCGCGAGTGGGCGGTGGCGCGGTCATTTCTAGGACCCCTAATAGTTTTCTACTCAGCAACGGATTCCGCGCAGTGCCGGTGTCCGACTTGGGATGAGGCAAATCGAAGGAGGAGTTTGGCTCCCCGGGCTAGGTTCGAACTAGCAAGCCTTCTCCGCAATTCAGCGCGACCAACTTTCCGCCATACTTCGGTTTCACCACCAACCCGCTACTGCAGATCACCACCACTGGACATCGAACCACGACTGCCTTCGACGGTACCTCGAACTTCACTGAAGCTGCCGGCGACACCTTATCGATTTCCGGGCTTTTTTTCGGATCTACGACCAGCCCCAGCCCTCCTGCCTGGTCGTTTTCCGCAGCGACTATCCGCAGACACTGACGGACGAATTCCTCTTGCTGGCAAATACGAGCAGGCGGAGCGTTTAAGCGCGAAATGCGGGGAGGACGGCGGGATTTGTAACTAGAACGACTGGGGATCGGCGACAGAATGCGGTGCATACCTGGCTATGCGGGTGATCGTGGTTTGTACTTTTACATTTGTGCTGATGCACGGCTTACCCGTGACTGGAGACCGCGGCGACTAAAAGGAGAATTTACGAGACGAGAAAGGTGCGCACCGGGTCAACCTGCGAGGGACCGGTAGATGGTTTCAGAATGCGCACCTATTAAGGCAGTGAGAAAAGATTCGCTTGACCCAGAACTGTTCACATACTAGTTTAGTCTAGGCCTAGAACAACAGAGCCTTCCCTAGGCGAGATACTATTCCGATGAAGCTCCGCAAACAACGAGACCTGTTTCCCGGTGCATTGGAGATGATGATTCTTCGGACGCTGAAACGACAACCTCTGCATGGCTACGCTCTGGTGCAGCATATCAAACGAACATCCAACGACTTGTTGCAGATTGAAGAAGGATCGCTTTATCCGGCGCTTCAGCGCCTATTGAAAGAAGAACTCGTCAAGGCCGAGTGGTGCATCTCGTCCACTAACCGCCGCGTTCGGACTTACAAACTCACGGCGGCGGGCGCCAAGCATCTAGTGCATGAGGTTTCCCAGTTCGAAAGAATGCTTGAAGGAATCACTCGTGTCCTAGCCAGGCGTGAATCATGAATCCGTTCAAACAACTGTTTTCACGACGCCGTCTTTACCGCGATCTTTCCGATGAAATCGCGGCGCACCTCGAAGAAAAGATTGAAGAGTTGGTACAGAGTGGCATGTCCAGGAAAAAGGCAGTTGCCACTGCACGAAGGGAATTTGGGAACTTGACTTCGATTGAAGAGGAAAGCCGAGAGGTCTGGCAATGGCCGACTATCGAAAGTTTTCTCGCCGACCTTCGTTACGGCATACGCATGCTGCGTGGCAATCCGGCTTTTGGCCTCACCGCCATTCTCATCCTGGCCGTTGGAATCGGGGCTAACGCTGCGGTTTTCAGCATAGTGGATTCGATCCTCCTGAAACCACTTCCATATGCGGATCAGGAACGCCTGATGATGGTGAGAGACGTTGGAGAGCGCGACATAAAAACTCCGATGTCGTACCTGGAATTTAGGGGCTGGCAAGATCAAAAGCAGATCTTCGAGTCAGTCGGCGCGTATTCTTTCGGATCTGTCGACCTTACCAGTCCTGGAGAGCCCCAGCACGTCGATATCATCCGCGCTTCCGCAGAGCTCTTGCCGATGCTTGGCACAATGCTGCGGTCGGGCCGCGGCTTTATGGCACAGGAAGAATTGCGCGCGGGTCCTCCGGCGGTCATCATCTCGGATTCGTTTTGGCACAGTCGCTTTCCTGGCGATCCTTCCGCTCTTGGCGGCAAGCTGACGCTGAATAACACGCTCTTTACCATTGTCGGCGTGCTGCCGCCGGACTTTCACTTTGCGACCGAACCCGACCTAATATTGCCGCTTCGTTTGGACGCCGAATCCGCGGCCCCCCACTTCAACTTTCTGCAGGTGGTGGGAAAGCTGCGTCCCGGCATGACGCTGCCGCAAGCTCGCGGCGCCGTGGCG
>Ga0193709_1000760_pt1 | contig 10433 bp, 10 predicted proteins | sample H3c2metaG_FD_160571 | JGI IMG/M metagenome (GOLD analysis project Ga0193709, IMG submission 160571) | Soil microbial communities from a riparian zone of the East river system, Colorado, United States - H3c2 | ecosystem: Environmental > Terrestrial > Soil > Riparian zone | place: USA: East River... | reverse complement strand
TCGCTTTTCCGCCGCGCCTTATGTCGCGGGCCCCTACGTCGAGGGCCAATATGACGTGGATTTGCCGGTCAGCGCGGCGATGCTGGCCGCAATGAAGCCCGAATATCGCGCCTCTTTCGAGACTCAGCCGCAATAATCGGGTCTTGGTGTCGGCTGGCCCTGCGCGCGCCGCCGCCACGCCCCGTCGTTCAGCATATACACCTCGCCGATCCCCACTCGCTGCATGAGCTGACACGCCGCGGCGATTCCGACGTCCTGCGGCGTGACCGAGCGGCGCACGGCGAGTGAGCTGTAGAGCGCGCGGCGGCGGATGTTGATCGTATCGACTTGCGCACGCAGCGCACCCGAGGGCGCCGCGGCATATCCGAGATAACCATCAAACCGCTCACCGATCATGCCGGATGCTCGAGCAGACGTCACCAAAGGCGAAGACTGCGCAACCGCCGGTGCCGCCACCAACGGCCCCGCCGCAAGAGCGAGCAAAAGGCCCGCCAGGCGCGGCAACCTGCTTGTCATTGCCTGGTCCCCGGCGGCTTCGGCGTGGTCGGGAACGCTTCGGGATTTTGCTGGATCAGTTGCTCGACGTCGCGCTGCAGCCGCACCAGCACTTCCTGCCGGATGACGACGTTCAGATTAATCTCGATCGGCTTGTCGGGCGTCTTGACCGAGATGCATCCGGTAAGAGCTGGAAACAGGACTGCCGCCGCGGCCGGCGCGAGAAAGCGTTTGGTTCGGGTCATCATCGTTCGCCTTCACTTGGTGGAGTGGTGGAAACTTGGATTTTCTGGTCGACTGGCGTTTGCGTCTGCGCCTTGTCTTCCTCGCGTCGCCGCACCTCGGTCGTAATTCCGGGGACTTGATCAAGCGGCACCGGCAAGGCGTCGTTGATCAAGGTGCGTGGGTCGCGATACGCCTTGGCCGTGGCGATCAGGGCGCGGAACGGTCCGGTGATCGTCACGTTGAACTTGAACGGGATGCGGTTGATCGCTTTCAGGAATCGCGCGGTCTTGGTTTCGCCGAGTGCGACCTGATCGATTGTCAGCCGGGTCGCGAATTCGCCGGCGAGGTTGCCGTCCAGCCGCACGATCATCGATTTGAAGCGAAGATTGCGCAGCGCATCGAACGCCAGCCCGCCGAACATGCCGAGGTTGGCGTCGCTGACGACACCATTGTAAGCGAGCGTCCCGCCGCCCTCGCGGGAATCCAGCCGACCGCCGACGATCCGCCCTCCCTCCTCGTCGAAGATCATCGGCAGCACGCCATCGAAGATTCCGGCCGCGTCGATTTCCTTGAAGCCGAACGTGCTGACCAAAATGTGCGCGTCGAGTCCGACAACCTCGAAGGTCAGCCGCTTCGGGCTCGGCTTGCCAAGATTGAGAACGGTCTCACGCAGGATCAGCTCGCCGCCCATGAACGGCCAGCGGCCGGCTTGGATTCGGACCATCTGGTTGGGCAGCAACTGATAGGTGAGCACCCCATTCTCAACCAGGATGCCGGGGTTGATCGACGCGATTTGGAAGGTCTGGCCGGGCTCGCTGGTGAGGCCGAGCAGGTCGTTGAAATGGACCATCCCCTTGATCCCGGTGACCGGTCCGAAGGCTGCGGCGAGGTCGAGATTGTCGGTGCCGAAATCGCCGGTGCTGGTCACCTTGTTGCCGTTCCAGGCGATCCGCCCGCGGCCGCTGACGGTCCCGCTGACCAGGGCGATGACGCCCTCGGTCAAACGCGTAAGTTCCTCGGGCTGAAGCCCCTCGCCGAAGCGAATCCCCGGAACATCGAGAATCGCTTCGCCGACGCCGTTTGAAAGGCGATGTTCGATATTCACGTCCGCCACCCTCGTGCCGCTGGCGGGGTGCTTGAGTGAGCCGTTGGCGCGGATCATTCCGTTGGCCAGGGCGAAATGCATGTCGTCGCTGCGCAGCGGATAGAAGCGCGGCTGTGGGTCGCGGTCGGACACCATCAAACCGCCATCGATCGTCAGGTCGCCTTTCACGACCCTCCATTTGCCGAAGACGTCGCTGAGCAGCAGCGGTACCTTGCCGATGATCGCGTCGCCGCCGGCGAAACTGCCGCCGACGCCGCGCTTCTCGAATGATCCGCGCACCGTCTTGGCATTGAGCAGGATCGGCGCGTCGGCGTGACCCATCCGCATCGCCAGCGCGTTGGCGCTGAACTCGCCGCCATGCCCGACCATCCGAGCATTGGCGGCCGTGATCAGCACCGGCGATTGGCCGAGCCGGCCGGCCAGGCGCGGCCGGTTGATGCTGGCGCCGATGACCATCGGCCCGCCCGGATTCTGGTAAAGGATTGCCGGGCCGACAGGGCAGACTGGCAATCGCGTCGGCCCCAGTTGGAGCGAACCCGCCTGGAGGGCGGCGAAACGCGTTTCGATGCATCCGCGTCCGAATGCGAACCCGCCGTTTCCGCCGAGCTTCCCGTTGATCGGAATTCGCAGCCCGCGCACCTGCCCGCCCGAAAAAGGCCCATCGAGGAGAACGATAGTGTCGATCATGGTCGAGCCGTCGCGCGCCGCCGTGAAGCGCACCGGCGCCAAGGCCAGGCGAGCGCCCCCCGCCGAGTAAGGCGCAACATTGGCGACCCCGCTCAGGGGTCCACCGCCGCGCGGCTGGTCCAGCTGGACTCGCGCCATCGGCAAGCCGCCTCCCTGCGTCTCAATCAGCCCATCGACGCGAAGCCGTCCCGACGGCCAATAAAAGGTCACGCCGTCGCCACCGGAAACGCGAATATGCGCGCCGGACGGGCCGCGTGCATCGGCTGTGACGATCCGCGCCGCGCCCCCACCGGATGCATTGACCAGCCGCATCGAGCCAATCGCATCGAAGCCGCGCGAAGTGCGGGCAATAGCATTGCCGATGGCCGTCGCGATCGGTCCCAGCGGCGTCGAGCGCGCCGATTGGAGCGGCCCGGTCAGCCCAGCGGTCACGCTCGGCGCCAACTCGGCGCTTGTCGCCCGATAGTCAGCGACAAGAACCACCACGCCGGTGGCTGCTCCGAGCAAATACTTGCCGTTGATCTGAGTTCTGTCGGCAAAGATGCTGCCGAGCCGGCCGCGCTGCGCGACGATGCTGACATCGCCGCGCGCCGCGTTCGGGTTACCAATGAAAGTCACATTGCCGTTGAGCGCCGCAAGCCCGTTGGGGCCTGCGGTGGACTCTGCCGCCGACATCCGCGCCTTGCCTTCAAAGCTGGCGAAAGACTCGCTGAACCAGCTGTCGAGATCGAGGTGCGGCGCGACCATCGCGATGTGGCTTTGCGGGCAATCGAATCTGGTCGCGTTCACTGGGCCGACGGCGTGCGGACGACGCGCCCGAATCTCCATGGCCAGCGATGCGTGCATCCAGAAAACCTGGCATTTGCCCGGGGCAAGGCGCGGGCTCGCGGCGGCGAGACGCCCTTTGAACCCGCCGGTAAGATTGCCGGCGCCCTGCACCGCGATGCCGAGGATGCCGTAGCGGCTTGTCAGCGCGATCGTGCTGTCGTCGAGTTCGACCACCAAATTGGGAAAGCTGAACGGCTTGCCGCTAGGGGGCGGAAGCAATTTGTCGACCTGGCCCCAACTGACTCGCCCCGGAATCAGCCGTCCGCGCAGCCGGACTCCCCGGGCGACGATGCGAAAGACGTGGACACTGCCGTCCCAACGGATTCGCATCTGGATCAGCGCGGAACGCGCCGTGAGATCCGGGCGGGCGGGATCGCCGATGACGATATTGCTGATCCGCTGGGTGCGCAGCCCAACCTGGTCGAGGCGATAGGTCGCCTGGACACCACGTGCCTTCAGTTCGTTCGACAGGAAACTATCGGCGATCGGGCGCCTCTGCGTCCACAGGATGCCCAGCGCGATGACGAAAATCAGCGCAAGCGCGATCAACGCATTGCGAAGGCGCCGGCGGCGCACGACTAATCCGCCGGGCGCCTCGTCCCCTACGCCCTCATCGCCGTTTCGCCACGCCACCATTGCCAACTTAAACCCCGTTTGTCCGCCACCGTTCCGTATGCGGCACAATGCCAAGTTGCACGATTGCAGCCACCTACCTAGCGTGCACCGGCATGGGGGACCCAACCACCGACGGCAGCGGCCATCGCGCCCGGCTGCGCAAGCGCCTGCTCGACGGTGGCGGCAAGGCTCTGCTCGACCACGAGCTCGTCGAATATCTCCTGGCTCTCGCCGTCCCCCGCCGCGACACCAAGCCGGCTGCCAAGCGCCTGCTCGCCGAGTTCGGCGGGCTTGGCCCGTTGTTGTCGGCTCCACCCAAGGCATTGATCGGCGCAGGGTTGAGCGAAGGCGCGGTCGCCGCGCTCAAGATCGCACAGGCGAGCGCGTTGCGCCTGCTGGAGACACAGATCGAGGGGCGACCCCTGCTATCCAGTTGGGATGCGCTCGGCGACTATCTGAGTGCAGCGATGGCACATTCGCTGGTTGAAGAAGTGCGCGTGCTGTTCCTCAACGCCAAGAACATCCTCATCGCAAACGAAGCGATGTGGCGCGGATCGGTCGATGAGGCCTCGGTCCATGTCCGCGAAGTGATCAGCCGCGCCATCGCGCTTGGGGCCACCGCGATCGTCATCGTCCACAACCATCCAAGCGGCGACCCCTCGCCCAGCCAGGCCGACATCCGCCTGACGCGCGACCTGATCGAAGCCGGCCGCCACATGAAAATCGCGGTCCACGACCATGTCATCGTCGGCAAGGCCGGGCGCAGCAGCATGAAGGCGCTAGGGCTGATCTAAACAGCGCCTGTATTCAGCGTCACGGCGGCGCCAATGAGCGCCTTCAACGCCTTTTCATCGATCGCGTCGCCCTCGCGGAAATCGATGGCGCGCCGGGTATTGCCGTCAAGACTGGAGTTGAACAGGCCTGAAGGGTCAGCCAGCGCGGCGCCTTTGGCGAAGGTCAGCTTGACTTTGTCCTTGTAGGTCTCGCCCGTGCAGATGATCCCGGCGTGCGACCAGGTCGGAACTCCCGACATCGAGTTTGACGGCTTTCGCCACTTTACCTCCTCGACGACTTCAGGGTCGGCCTGTTTGATCACGGCGCGGATCCGGGCGAGCATTGCGCCCCGCCAGTCGCCCAGCGCCGCGATCTTCGCGTCGATCAATTGGGAGTCACTCATGATGCTTGTCCCCCGCGGCGCCACCTGACGGTATACGGCAGCACGAACATGTAGAGACCGGTGAGCATCAGCAAGGCGAGTGGGGCAAGCGGCAGGTAATAGACCCACTGGGCGGGTTGCTGTCCCGCGCCCAAGGCAACGAAAATTGCGGCGACAACCGTTGTGAAAATCGCCGCCATCCAACGATGAAACTGCCTGATCCAAATATTCCAGTTCAATGGACCAACTCCTTCGCCTCGATCATCTTCCAGCCGTTCCCCGATGGATCGCGAAAGCTGGCGTCCACGCTGCCATAACGGTCCACGGGCTCTTGAGTGAACTCCACACCGCGCCCGCGCATCCCGTCATAGGCGGCGCGGCAGTCGTCGACCACCAGCACGAGCGGCGGCATGGCCCCTTTCGCCACGATCTCGCTCACCGTCCGAGCGGTTGCGGCGTCGACCGTCGGCGGCTGCGGCTTGAACAGGCCGAGCTGGAATGACGACTGCTCCGGATGCTGCACCGTAAGCCAGCGGTAATCGCCGTTCCGCGCATCGGTATGGACGCGAAACCCTAGTTTATTGACGTAAAACTCGACGGCTTCGTCCTGATCGCGAACGTATAGGCCGACTACTCCGACACCCTGACTCATGGGACCTCCGTTTCTCCCGTTGCTTGGGACGCGCTCATATCGCTCACTTCCTGGCGCCGCTTCTCCGAAACTGAGATTATCAGATCTGGCCGATGCGCAGCGCTGAGATAACAGGCCGGCACCCGGTCGAGTTCGTGAACCACCGCTTTCTCTCGCTCGCGCAGTTCGCTCGGGCTTTCGCCGATGATGTCGCGGAACGTGCGTCCGAATGTTCCGAGGCTGTTCCAGCCAGTCTCGAACGCAATCTCAATGATCGGCAGGTCCGTGTCGCGGAGCATGGTCTTGGCCCGTTCAATTCGGCGCGTGAGCAGGTATCGGTGCGGCGGTAAGCCGAAGGCATCTTTGAAGGATCGCGCGAAATGGGCCTCTGAAACGCCGCTCACGCGCGCCAGCCGCCGGACCGGCCATTCCTCGTGCGAAGCGGCGTCCATCCGATCCTTTGCGCGCAGCAGCCGACGCAACAGTGCCGGGTCCCGCCCGTGTCCTTGCTTGCTTTCGTGGCCCGTGCCCATGCGACTGGGGCCTCTCAAGAAACCCGCCCGGCAGTCAAGCAGGGGTGTCGATTTGCCCCGTCGGCCCGCGCTTGCTAGGCGCCGCCAACCCCTCCTGCATGAAGGCACCTGATGGTCCCCCGCTACTCCCGCCCGGAAATGACCGCCATCTGGTCGGCCGAGAACCGCTACCGCATCTGGTTCGCGATCGAGGTCTTCGCCGCCGAAGCCATGGGCGAGATCGGCATGATTCCCGCCGAGGACGCCCGAAAAATCCGCGCGGCATACGACGCCGACGTGCTGGGCGAGATCGACGTGCCCGCGATCGACGCGATCGAAGCCGTCACGAAGCATGACGTGATCGCCTTCCTGACCTGGGCGGGAAGCAAGATGGGCGAGGAATCGCGCTATCTTCACCAGGGCATGACCAGCTCGGACGTACTCGACACGTCGCTGAGCGTGCAGCTGAAGCAGGCCGCCGACATCCTCATCGCCGATCTCGACGCATTGCTCGCGGTGCTCAAGCGGCGGGCTTACGAGCACAAGCTCACCCCGACGATCGGCCGAAGCCACGGCATCCACGCCGAGCCGGTGACCTTCGGGCTGAAGCTTGCCCAGGCCTATGCCGAGTTCGACCGCAACCGCGCGCGACTGGTGGCCACGCGCGACGACATCGCGACCTGCGCGATTTCAGGCGCGGTCGGCACTTTCGCCAACATCGACCCGCGTGTCGAAGCGCATGTCGCCAAGGAGCTCGGGCTTTCGATCGAGGCAGCGTCGACCCAGGTCATCCCGCGCGACCGCCACGCGATGTTCTTCGCGACATTGGGCGTTGTCGCCTCGTCGATCGAGCGGCTGGCGATTGAGGTGCGCCACCTCCAGCGGACCGAAGTGCTCGAGGCCGAGGAATATTTCGCGCCCGGGCAAAAGGGCAGCTCGGCGATGCCGCACAAGCGCAACCCGGTGCTGACCGAGAACCTCACTGGCCTTGCCCGCGTGGTGCGCTCGGCGGTGGTCCCGGCGATGGAGAACGTTGCCTTGTGGCATGAGCGCGACATCAGCCATTCGTCGGTCGAGCGGTTCATCGGCCCCGACGCCACGATCACGCTCGACTTCGCGCTCCACCGCCTGACGGCGGTGATCGACAAATTGCTCGTTTATCCCGAGCGGATGCTGAAGAATCTCGACCGGATGGGTGGGCTGATCCACTCGCAGCGCGTGCTGCTCGCGCTGACCCAAGCTGGGGTTAGCCGTGAGGATTCCTACACCATGGTCCAGCGCAACGCGATGAAGGTGTGGCAATCGGACGGAGCGTTGTCGCTGCTTGATCTGCTAAAAGCCGACCCCGAAGTCACCGCGCATCTCGATGCCACGGCGCTCGAGGCGAACTTCGACCTCGATTATCATTTCAAGCAAATCGACACGATCTTCGAGCGTGTGTTCGGCGCCTAGCCGTCGAGGATCGCCTTCAGCCGCTTGAAGAAGCTGCGGCTCGCCGGGCATTCGTCGCCCGTCTCGGACTCGCGAAATTCCTCGAGCAGCTTGCGCTGGGGCTTGGTCATCTTGGTCGGGGTTTCGACCAGGATGCGGGTCACGAGGTCGCCGCGCCCGCGCCCGTTCAAGATGCTCATGCCGGCGCCGCGCTGGCGCAACTGCTCGCCCGACTGAATTCCGGCCGGGATCTTGATGTCGATCTTGGCGCCGTCGAGGCCGGGGATTGCGATTGTCCCGCCCAGTGCCGCCGTGGTGAAGCTGACGGGGGCTTCCGCGATCAGCGTCGTGCCTTCTCGCGCGAAGATCGCGTGGCGCTTCATATGGACGAAAAGATAGAGGTCCCCTGCGGATGCGCTGCGCATCCCCGCTTCGCCTTCACCCGAGACCCGGATACGGGTGCCTTCATCGACTCCTGCAGGGATTTTGACCGACAGGTTTCGCCGCTTCAGGGTCCGGCCTTCGCCATCACAAGCCGTGCACGGGTCCGCGACCGTCTGGCCCGAACCCTGGCAGCTTGGGCAGCCGCGCTCGACGACGAAAAATCCCTGCTGCGCACGAACTTTTCCAGCGCCTTCGCATGTCGCGCAGGTCACGGGTCGGCTGTCGCCCTTTGAGCCGCGCCCATGGCACGGCTCGCACGTGGCCAGCGCTTCGATAGTGATGGTCTGCTCAGAGCCCGCGAACGCCTGTTCGAGCGTCAATTCCATGTCGTAGCGCAGGTCAGCGCCGCGCGCCGCATTGGCGCGCTGGCCCCGCGGATCCATGAATTCGCCGAAGATATTGTCGAAGATGTCGGCGAACGCGCCGAACCCCTGCGATCCGCCGAAGGGATTTCCGCCACCGCCGCCATTCTGGAACGCCGCCTTGCCGAAACGGTCGTAGGCCGCGCGCTTCTGCGGGTCCTTCAGGACCTCATAGGCCTCGCTGACCTGCTTGAAATGTGCTTCCTTGTCGGAACAGCCGCCATGCCGATCGGGATGGCAGTCCATCGCGATCTTGCGATAGGACGCCTTGATCGCCGCCGCGTCGGCGCTTCGATCGACCCCCAGCAGGCTGTAATAATCACTGTCCGGCATGACGCTCCCCGCAACTCGTCACCCCGACCGAAGCCGGGGTGACCCAGTCATGCTGTTTAGGACTTCGGCTCATCGTCGACTTCGGAGAATTCGGCGTCGACTACTTCCTCTTCGGCCGAAGCGGGCTCGGCTTCCGCCGCTCCAGCTGCCGCATCGGGCTGCGGCGACGCCTGCTGCTGTTCGTAGATCGCCTGGCCGAGCTTCATCGCGGCCGCCGTCAGCGCTTCGGTCTTGGCCGTCATGGCTTCGGGATCGCCGCCTTCGACCGCGGTCTTGGCTTCGGCGATCGCGGTCTCGATCTCGCCCTTGATCTCGGCCGAAACCTTGTCGCCATGTTCCTTGAGCTGCTGCTCGGTCGAATGGATCAGGCTTTCGGCCTGATTCTTCGCCTCAGCCTCGGCGCGGCGCTTCTTGTCCTCGTCGGCGAATTGCTCGGCCTCGCTGACCATCTTGTCGATGTCGGCATCGCTGAGACCGCCGGAAGCTTGGATCTTGATCTGCTGCTCCTTGCCCGTGCCCTTGTCCTTGGCATGGACGTTGACGATGCCGTTGGCGTCGATGTCGAACGTGACTTCGATCTGCGGCACGCCGCGCGGCGCCGGCGGGATTCCAACCAGGTCGAACTGGCCGAGCACCTTATTGTCGTTGGCCATCTCGCGCTCGCCCTGGAAGACCTTGATGGTGACGGCGTTCTGGTTGTCGTCGGCGGTCGAGAAAACCTGGCTCTTCTTGGTCGGGATGGTGGTGTTGCGGTCGATCATCCGGGTGAACACACCGCCCAGCGTCTCGATACCGAGCGACAGCGGCGTGACGTCGAGCAAAAGCACGTCCTTGACGTCGCCCTGCAGCACGCCGGCCTGGATCGCCGCGCCCATCGCCACGACTTCATCGGGATTGACGCCGATATGCGGCTCCTTCCCGAAGAACTCCTTCACCACTTCGCGGACGCGCGGCATGCGGGTCATCCCGCCGACCAGAACCGCATCGGCGATGTCGCTTGACTTCAGCCCGGCATCCTCGAGCGCTTTCTTGCACGGTCCAAGCGTGCGCTTGATCAGATCGTCGACCAATTTCTCAAGATCGGCGCGGGTGATGGTTTCGACGAGGTGGAGCGGGGTGGTCGCCCCGCCTTCCATCCGCGCGGTAATGAACGGCTGGTTGATTTCGGTCGATGCCGCCGACGACAGTTCGATCTTGGCCTTTTCGGCGGCTTCCTTCAGCCGCTGCAGCGCCAACCGGTCGGTGCGCAGGTCGATGCCTTCCTTGGCTTTGAACTTGTCGGCCAGATAATCGACGATCTTGGCGTCGAAATCCTCGCCGCCGAGGAAGGTGTCGCCGTTGGTCGATTTTACCTCGAACACGCCGTCGCCGATTTCAAGCGTCGAAATGTCGAAGGTGCCGCCGCCAAGGTCATAGACCGCGATCGTCTTTCCTTCTTCCTTCTCAAGTCCGTAGGACAAGGCCGCCGCGGTCGGTTCGTTGATGATCCGCAGCACTTCAAGCCCTGCGATCTGGCCGGCATCCTTGGTCGCCTGGCGCTGCGCGTCGTTGAAGTAAGCGGGAACGGTGATCACCGCCTGCGTGACCGTCTCGCCGAGGTAAGCCTCGG
>Ga0193709_1000759_pt1 | contig 10438 bp, 7 predicted proteins | sample H3c2metaG_FD_160571 | JGI IMG/M metagenome (GOLD analysis project Ga0193709, IMG submission 160571) | Soil microbial communities from a riparian zone of the East river system, Colorado, United States - H3c2 | ecosystem: Environmental > Terrestrial > Soil > Riparian zone | place: USA: East River... | reverse complement strand
ACCGCTTAGTGAGTAGGCCTCGGGAGTTTCACCCAAAGCCGCTCGCAGAACCGTACGTGAGATTCTCATCTCATACGGCTCCCATTGTCCCTACCGAGACACGCCTAAAGTGAGGCCAGTGAACAAACAACCGAGGTTGCCGACGGACCATCTGAACAAGCCAGCGTCTGGCCCGACGCGGATGTCTCGCAAGAGTGCGATATTTCCGCCGCGCCCAAAGCACAAGCAGGTTATCGAGATGTCGATACACCGCCCGCATCGCTGTCTTGTAGAACAGACCGTAATAGTTCAACCAGCCCCTCAACGTGGCGTTGTATCGCTTAGCCAACACGTTCAAGCTCACGGAGGTTTGTCTAGAGATCTGCCACTCGCGGATGGTTTGTTTCATCCGTTTTACTGCTGCTGCACTCACTGCCGGCAGGAAGTTCATGTCCACCGTCCCGTCACGTCCCTTGGAGCCTCTCGGCCGGAACGTATACCCGAGGAAGGTGAAACATACCCGCGGGAAGTCAAACCCTCGGCTTCTACGTTTGCAGTACACGATGCCGGATTTCTCCGGATGCAACTCCAGCTTGCATTCCTTCAACCGCCCGTCAATCGATGCCAGCAGCTGCTTAGCCTCAGCTTCGCTTCGGCAGTGCACCACCGCATCATCGGCGTATCGGGCAAATGGTTTTCGCGGGTGCTCCCGCGTCATCCACATATCGAAGGCATAATGCATGAACAAGTTCATCAAGACAGGTCCGATCACAGAGCCTTGGGGCACACCTTTAGTGCGCTGAACAAGAACTCCGTCTGGCGAGACCGCCGAAGCGGTCAACCACCGCTCAATGAACAATAAACACCAAGGGTCAGTTACGTGCTTTGCAATCGCCTTTCTCAGCAAATCCCAGTCGAGTTCATCGAAGGCACGACGGATGTCAAACTCGACAACCCAGTCATACGCCCAGCATCGCTTGCGGGTAACAGCCACCGCATCTGCGGCCGATTTATCGTGCTGGTACCCGTATGAATCCGGGTGAAAGACCCCGAAGAGGTCTCCTCCGATTCTCCCAACCACAACCTGCTGCGCGATCCGGTCGGCAACTGTGGCAATTCCTAAAATTCTCACTCCGCCTTGTTTCTTCGGGATCTCTACTTGCCTTACCGGAGGAGGGAAGTAACTCCCCGAAGACATCCGGTTCCATAGCTTATAGAGATTCCTGCTCAGGTCCGCTTCAAACATCTCAATGCTTTCGCCATCGATGCCTGCCGCGCCATGATTAGCTCTAACGTGCCGATATGCTTCCAACACCATCCTTTTGGAGATGCCATACGGCTTGGGATTTGTCATCGCCTCATCCTCATCGCTGAGTTGGACAATGTCATCGCCCAGACAATGCCACCGCATCGCTCCGCCCCCATTACAGGGACCTCAACGCTACTATCGGCGGCTCTTGAACTGATCTTCCACATCGGTATTCTTCCTCGCAGTATCTCGCCGCTTGTCATTTCCCTACACATCAGAAGATCAGAGTTCCCGCGTTCCGTGATTAAAGCCATGAACAGAGCTCGTGCCGCCTATCCACCGGTTGCCGCTGGATCAACATGCAGAATCGTCTCCCAGCTCGTCCCGCAGCCCATTCACAACCGCGGTTTCGACAACATCATATGGATTTTCGATGGGTCTTCGGACGGTTCACTTTCGTTCACCTTCTCTGCTCTCACCTGCCGGTCTATTCGACCGACTTTTCGGCAGTCGCTCACCACCGGGGCGTTTTTGCGCCCCAGCAGCACTGCCTGGTTTGGAGCCTGCGACTGCCCGCCGGCTCCGAGGGGCCCGCCCTCATCTTTAATTACAGCTACCGAAAGTCACCTCCTTTTGACCTTCGTTTCGCGTCACACTGAATGGCACCCAGCCCAAGGAACGCTTCGCGCCCTTGCTCACGCGCCAGTTGAGCCTTGATAGCTTGAATTGCCCTCGACGGGTCGCATACTCGGCATTGATCCGCTGAATGCTCCCCGAGCCGATACGTGCAAAGCACTTGCTTGCCCCGGCAGTGAGCTTGTCCAGATCAAACGCGGTGAGCCATTTCGGCTGTCCCGCAAAGGGGCGCGCCGCGTTGTAGCTGCTGGCATTGGCGAAATTCCAAACCTGGTTCACTTCGATCGCCGCAGCATTGAGCCACGCATAGCCTTCCGCCTTCACCTTTAGGCGCAGCGTGCGTATGTGCTGAATCTTGGTTGCCATGATTCAACTGCCGAAATTACCCCGTACATAGAGCTCGGGCAAGCTGCATTTCTCGACAAAACATGCAGAAATGCGCGAAGCCAGGCGGCGCGAGCCAGTATCACTTACAGCTGGCGGCTCTGCTGACGCAACCCGCCGCCGCTGAGTCGCGTCATCCCTGCCGCTTTGTCGTCCCTCTTGCTACTCAGGCATGGATTGCATACCCCATGCCCGCAAGCACGCCGCGCATATAGGCGAAGCTGCTGGCCACGCCGGGCATCGGATCGTCGGCGTGGATCTCGTACTCGAGGTCGACGAAGCCTTCGTACTTATTGGCGATGAGCGCTTCAAAGATAGCGCGGACAGGCATCTTGCCGTCACCCACTGCTACCTGGCTTTCCTTGACGTTCAAGTCGGCCAGGTCCTTCATATGCATGTTGAAGAGGCGCGGTCCGACTTCCTGGATGGCCTCGACGACGTCCGTGCCGGCGCGCTCGGTGTGGCCTACATCGATGCAGCAGCCGATTCGCGGGTCCATGTTTTTGACGAGCTTCAAGATGTCGAGCGGCGACTGCCAGAGCTTGTCTTCCGGACCATGGTTGTGGATTGCGATCCTGATGTCGTACTCCTTGACGAACTTCTCTACCCGCGGAAGACTGGCGGGCGTGGGATCTCCGGCGACGATGACGGTGACGCCGGCCCGCTTGCAATACTCAAATTTGGCGCGGATGTCGTCGTCTTTATCCTTGAGGAAGTAGATGACGCCCGCAGCGTGAAGTTTGATGTCTGCTGCTGTGTAGTCGGCGATGGCCTGCTTTTCCTGCGTTGGATCGGTTGGAAGATGGTCTTTGACATCCTTTGCGTTCAGCGCCGAGACGTCGAGTTGCTTCATGTAGCCGATCATCTGGGCGCGGCTAAAGTTGCGAAAGGTATAACTGGCGAGGCCGAGCTTGATAGGTGACGGTTTGCCCGTGGCTGGCATACCTAAGGCGGCCGCGGAAAGCATGACCGGAGTGGACATTGCAGCTCCGGCCATTGCACCGGCGCGAAGAAAGTTTCGCCGTGAAAGATCTCGCTTCATACGTACCCTCGAAAATTGATGGAACGTTGCTTATGCGCTTGGAGCGGGACTGGCCTCACAGATGCGGAGCCCAGCCCTCTTCATAGGTGCGGTCCCAGAACGTCATGGCTTCCGGATCGTTCAGCACCTTGCCGTCCTTGTTGTTCAGGTGCAGTTCACGCTTCGTCTCCCAGGCGATGTTCGAGAGTTGCAACATGGTCACGGCGACGTTGCCCTGTGCGACGGGCTGCTTCAGCTTTTCGCCCTTCTGAATACCCGCGATAAAGTTTGCGAAGTGGGCGTCCGTCATCGAGTCGCGGCCGACCAGGTCCGCCGAAGCGGTCTTGTGGCCTGCCTTGAACTCGCTGGTCATCTTGCCCTTCAAGTCGTAGATCTCGTAGCCGTCGCGATCGACGACTACACTGCCGGTGGTTCCGATGATGGCCGCACCGCGGTCGCGACCGTAGTACTTCATCCCGTTGCAGCACTTCCCTTCCCAGGAAATCATTGCGTCGTCGTAGGCGAAGCTGGTGCTCATGGTGTCGTAGAACTGCCAGTCGTCCTTGAACTGATATCGCCCGGCAATGGATGCAACGCTGTTGGGATAGTCCACGCCCAATGCCCAACGGCAGACGTCTACTTCGTGCGTGCCATTGTTGAGCGACTCCCCTGTACCCCAAGTCTTGAACCAGTGCCAGTTGTAGGGCTGTACGTTGTCCTTGTAGGCCTGGCGTGGTGCTGGCCCCTGGAAGAGGTCCCAGTCCAACTGCCGCGGCACGGGAACTTCTTTGCCTGTGCCAATCGACTTGCGCACGTTGCTGTACCAAGCATTTGCGAAGTAAGCGCGGCCGATCAAGCCGTCGCGGATCTTGTCCACGATCTCGATGGTGTGCGGCGAGGAGCGCTGCTGCGAGCCCATCTGCACCAGCTTGCCCGTTCTCTTCTGCGCCTCGATCAGCATTACGCCCTCGGCGGGATTGTGGCTGCATGGCTTTTCGACGTAGACATGCTTGCCCGCCTGTACGCCCGCGATGGCCATCGACGCGTGCCAGTGGTCGGGCGTTGCGATGGTGATCGCATCGATTTCTTTCAGCGCGAGGAGGTTGCGGAAGTCTTTCTCGGTTGCCGGGGCCTCGCCCATCTCAGTCTGCGTGTAGGCGGCGAACTTCTTCAGGATGTTGCTCTCCACGTCGCACACATGGGAGATGCGCGCGTTCGCCTTGTTCGCCTTCAAGGATGAGAGGTGCGCGTAGGCGCGACCGTTCAGGCCGATGACGGCGAAGTTGAGCCGGTTGTTGGACCCTATGATCTGCGCGTAGCTCTTCGCCGTCGAGCTGATCGCCAAACCCGCTGCACCTGCTACCGCTCCATCCAGAAACTCACGCCGTGTCATCATGCTTCTTCCTCCTCGAATCGCTATCTCGACCGGCTCTCTTAGGTGCTTCCTGTGAAGACGTGCCAGGCATTCGTCGTCTGGTCTCGCCGTTTGGGCTTCCTGCCCTCGCTCGACAACGGCGGCCCAGAGGCGTGACTCCGGAGAAGAGCTATTCTCCCAGCCCCTCAATCTTGTAACTCTCCACTCTTCCAACCTTCGCTATCTCTGCTTGCACATCTGCTCTCGCCAATAGTGCGCGTCGGCGCTTCTGCAACTCCGCTTGTCGCGGCGTCAATACCGGAACAGCATAGTCTTGAATGCTCAAAAGGGTTGCCGAGCGCAAGTCTTTGTCCTCCAACCGCTCGATCATCCATTTTGCGGACGCTTCGGCATCATTCAGTAGCAGCAGCACATCCTCATAGGTCCGCGGCGCATCGACGCGATGCTCCTTGAAGTAAGCCAGCCACTTCTCCGTCTGTTCGGGGTCACTCAGCTGGACAGCGGCATCCAGCCTCACGTAAGCCTCTTGCGTTCGTCCATAAGGACTCACATCCGAGCCAAGCCGGACTAGAGCGCCGAGCGCTTCCTTAGGCTTTCCCAACTCACAGTAAAGGTCGCCCAGATTGATGACCTGACTGACATTCTTACCGCTCTTGTCCAACACCCAACTTGCAGCCGCCAACTGGTCGAGGCCTTCATCCCACCGCCCTAGCCGCCTGAGAACGCGAGAACGGCTATCTAGTAGCCAGGCATACTCATCATCGAAATCGTCATACCACTGCTTGGGATCGGCGTGAGCCCGCATCTCCACAAGTACACCGTCCGCCGCCGCCAGAGCCCCGCCATAACGTTGCTGTTCCATCAGAAAATCGATAACGGCCACCTTTGGCGTGAGGGACTTTGGCGCCCGCTCGGCCTCGGCCTGATAGTGCTCAAGATTGCGCTTGAGCGCCGCACCGGGGTCAAACTGAGCCGGATTTGCTGCAATGACCGCATCGAAACGCCGATCCGCTCGCATCGAGATGACACCAAATTCGTCAGTCACGTGCGAGGCGACATCGATGGCTTCCGCCAGCCGATTCTGCTCGAGCAGCAACAACGCGAGATCCTCCCAAAGGTTGCTCGGCTCCTGATTCCACTTAAGCTTCCAATGCGCCGCGTACAACGCCTGCAACAGGGGCAACGTTGAACCATGCGGCAGTGTCTTTTTGGCGTCGCGGAGCGAACCAAAGACATATCCCTGATTCAACTCCCCCAGCTTCTCCGGGCTCTTCTGCACCAACTCCGTAAGACCGATGATGATTTCCCCGGTGTCCCGAAGTCGATAGGCGGCCCTCACGCGTGCCATCCGGTCGTCAGCCGTCGCCTCCGGCAACGCCAAAAGCCGAACGCGACTTTCATAATCAAGCTTTGGCTGTTTGAGAGTGAAAGCAAGCTTGGCCGCCGTCGTCAGCGCTCTGTATTGTTCCGCGCTCGGCAGCCGACCGAAGTCCTTCGCGTGGATGACCTCGTGGATAACACTCTGGGCCTTAACATAGTCATGGTCGGCTGCGAGCTTCAGGGAAAGATCGATTTGCACGATTGCCGCGCGCTGCGCTGACTCCGTCAGCGGATTATTGGCGGCACAGCCGGCCAATGCGAGGAATAAGACAACGCCGATCAGCCTCGAAAGGTTCATTGCATGTCCTTTTTGTCTTGTTGTTCTCCGGCTTCCGGATTCTAGCCCAAAGCGACGTCAAATCCGTTGCGCGGTGGGTAGCGTTCCCTGATGTCGTATCCCCTGGCCGCCGCCTGACCGGGAAACGCAATCGTAAAGGCCTACAGCTGGACTTCGCCGGACGAGGACTTCACCGACGCAAGGTAGCGGGATTTCAACACGCGGATCCAACGGCGCAATCATTAATATATCGGCGGGCTCGAACTCCCGCAGAGCTGGCGCTTCTCAAGCGCCAGCTCTGCGACGAATTACCCGCCTACAACTTCGCTGATAGTTGCAGGAAGAAGTAGCGTCCCAAGACATCGAAGAGGGTCGAGGTACCGGTATAGGTCGTTGCCGTTTGCGGTGGTGCGGTGTCAAACGTGTTGTTCATGCCCGCGGACACTTTGACGTTCGATGCCAGCTGATAAGTCGCATACAGATCGAGATAAGTCCGGCTGGCGACATTATTGTCATTGCTGAAGAGCGGCGCATAGGTGACGTCGACCTTGGACTTGCCAATGTATCTGACTTTCGCGCTGATGGAGAACGGGGATGCGGCGAAGGTAGTCGTCAGATTGGACCGCACTTTAGGCAAAGTGTAATCGCCGGCGCTATGAATGACGTTTGAGGGATTGCTGGCATCGACGATGGAGTTGTTCTTCATCGTATACGAACCATCCAAAGCCACTGTCAACTGATTGGCCGTGTTGAACAGGTGGCTCGGCAGGTCGAAGAGATAGGCCGCGGTGGTATCCACGCCCGCAGCCTGCAGCACCCCAATGTTGAGCGGCTCGAGGAACAGATTGGTGATGGCGTTCGTCACGTTTCCGCCCGCCGAGTTACCTCCGCCGCGCTGAATCAGCGAACACAAGGCCGCGTTCAGCGTCGCACCATCGACGCAACCATTTATGATTTGCTGTGCGGGTAGCGTGTTGATGGCGGAAGCAATGTCGATATCCCACCAGTCAATTGTCCACGTGAAATGCGGCACCCAACGCGGCGTGATGACCGCGCCCACCGTCCAGCTCTTCGCCGTCTCGGCGGTGAGGCCGGCGTTGCCGGTGACGAGCTCGGCGCGGCCTTCTGCGGCGAGGGGATCGACGTAATTGGCGGGAACTCCGAGCTTGGCGCAATTCGCCGCGCGCGTTGAAGAACCCGCATTGATGTACACCGCGCTGCAGGGGTCATAGTAGCCGGTGAAGGTGCTCGTGCCACCGGGACTGAACAGCTCCGTGAGGTTGGGAGCCCGGACGCTCTTCGAGCGCGTCACCCGAAACCGAACATCTTCGGTGGGCGCCCATTGCGCGGCGAGCTTCCATGCCGTGGTGTTGCCAATGGTGTTGTAGTCCGAGTAGCGGATCGCCGCTTCCCCTTCGAGCGCCTTGGCAAAGGGTACATCTTTGAGGATCGGGACTACGGTCTCCATGAAGGCTTCTTTGACGTTGAAATTTGCGTAGCTCGAGGGTGAGTAGGTGCTGAACAACAACCCCTCGGTACCCAAGCCGTCGGCGACAACGGTCTGACTCTCCTTGCGATATTCGACGCCGGCAGAAACCCCCAAAGGACCCGCCGGGAGGTGCCAGACCGTGCCGGTCAGCTGCGCGCCCGTCACCACCATCGTATTGACGATCCGAGTCTGCGAGGTGTAGAGGAAGTAGTTGAGTGCCGCCTGGGTGGCGAGATTGGGACCAAACAGGTTCAGCGGCACGCATCCCGCGGCCGCCGCGGTAGGATCGGCGCATATCGGGCCATTGGGTCCTGCGATCACGTCGATCGCCTGCAGGTAGCGGCTCTTGATGCGCTCGTTCTGGAACTGACTGTCGTTGTTGTACTGACCGTAGTCGTAGAACGCCATCCATTTGAAATCATCGCCCAAGCGACCGTCGAGCCGCGTCACCGCATCGAAAGTGTAGCGATCGTTGACGCGTGTGAACTGCCGCTGATCGGTATCGGTTCTACCCACCGAGAGGGAGGTCATGCCGTTTTGACCCATCAGGGCTAGAGCCGCGGCCGGGATGTAGGGGTTGCTGGCATCGATGGTTAGACCATAATCAAACGCTGGCTGTACTGGAAACGAGGTGTTCGTATACGAGAACTGCACATCCTCGGACAACTTGATGCCAGCACCCACGTCGTAGCCGAAGTGCAGCTGCGATGCCAGCACCGAGAACTGCGGGCGGAGCAGCAGGAAGTCCTGGTTGTTGAAACCATCGCCGCCGCCCGTGCCGAGATACGATAAAGGCCTCGCGCCGTTCTGCACCGGTCGCAAGCTCCCATCCTGGTTGACCGTGTACTGTGTGTTCCCGATGTAGAAGGCAGATCCGTAAGTCGTATTGGGGAAGCGGCAGCCAAAGTATTCTATGTTCGTATAGGGGTTCGAGGCCGTCACGTTGGCATTCGGGAAATCGCAGTTATAGCTCTTGTCCCAAGGCCGGCTCTCGGCCGCGAGTGAAGTCTCGCGATTCCAGGAGATGCCGAACGTGAATTCGCCTCGATCCTGAAGCCCTTGTCCATAGGTTGCGCTGACACTCTCCGTGGCATTGTCGCCGCGGCTGGAGATGCCGGATCGCGCATTGATCTCGAGGCCTTCGGCGTGGTGCTTGAGAATGATGTTGACGACACCGCTGACTGCATCGGCGCCATATACCGAGGAAGCACCTCCCGTGATGACCTCGATGCGCTCGATCATGTTGGCAGGGATCGTGCTCAAGTCCACGGCGGAGGATGAACTTCCGCCGGATACTCTACGCAGGCCGTCCACCAGGACCAAGGTCCGGTTCGTGCCGAGTCCGCGCAAGTTCAGAAAGGTTGCGCCGGCATCGGTGTTGTAGCCTGCCTGGTTGGTGGATAGACCGGTGCCGACACCAAACTGCGAATATTGATTGAGGATGTCGCCGGCATTGGAGAAGCCGCTCTGTTCGATCGCGGCCGGGGTTATGACTTCGATGGGTGCCGGTTGCTCGAGCGCGCCGCGTGCGATGCGGGAGCCGGTGACCACGATCTCGTCGAGCTGCGTATCTTTCCTTTCGGGCGCATAGCTCGATGCGTCCGTTCCACCCCCGACCTCTTGCACGGGGCCCGCGGCATGCGTCTGCATCTGGGCCAAGTGGAAGCGGGACTTTTCGGGCGGAATGAGCGCCGATGTCTCCTGGAACGAGGCTTCGGCCTGACCGTCGAGACGCGCGGCCGGCGACGGGGAGGTCACGAGCATCGCGCCACTCGAGTCCACGGTGATCTTGAGCGCGGTCCCTTTCAGCAACTTCTGCAGCGCCGATCGGGCGGATAAGGTTCCGCTGACGCCGCGGGTGTATTGGACCCCTACTTGGGAAGAGATCACCACGATCTCCGTGCCCGATTGCTTGGCCAATGTCTGGATTGCCGTGACCAGATCTCCGGCCGGCACGTCGATGGGCTTTGCCTCGTCGGCAACCACGACTGAGGTCATCGCCAATGACAAAGCCACGGCGGCTACTGCCCGTGTAATCACATGGTGCATATTTATCCCTGGTGTGAGTTTAGTTATCCGCACATACCGGGACGAAGGACACGCGAGAATCCCCCCGTCTGGACGAAAACTTTTCTTGATATTCGTGCTTGCTCGAGGCGGAAATGACATCTCGCCTCGAGAAGAGGCGATCGGCGCACTAACTAGAGGCGTCGCTGGGCGAGACGCGCACCAACTCACAGCATCGAAGCAGTGATTAGCGGTGACGGAGAGAGATGCGAGTGTCGTTCACTTCGATCTGAATCGGAAAGGCATCGGCCAGCAGACGCACGAAGCCTTGCGCGTTGTTGGTACGGAATTGTCCCCCAATGCGCAGCGCGCCGATGTCCGGATCTTCGATGGCTATCTGCCGAGTGTTATAGCGATTGAACTCCGCCACCGCCTCGGTGAGCGAGGTGTCGTGAAAAACCAGGGTGCCCTGGCGCCAGCTGAGGCGCTCCTCGACATCCGACAGCGGTTTGTCCTGAACCAGGACGCCGGCAATTCCCGCCACGGCAACGCCGCCGGGCGAGATCATGGCGGTTTCCGGCGGACGATGCGCCGCGGAATGCTCCACACGTACCCGCCCTTCCGTCACGATCACTCGAATG
>Ga0193709_1000758_pt1 | contig 10439 bp, 10 predicted proteins | sample H3c2metaG_FD_160571 | JGI IMG/M metagenome (GOLD analysis project Ga0193709, IMG submission 160571) | Soil microbial communities from a riparian zone of the East river system, Colorado, United States - H3c2 | ecosystem: Environmental > Terrestrial > Soil > Riparian zone | place: USA: East River... | reverse complement strand
CTAGTACTGGATATGCCGCCGATCAACCCCCCGCATGCCCGAGTACTGGATATGCCGCCGATCAACCCCCCGCATGCCCGAGTACTGGATATGCCGCCGATCAACCCCCCGCACGCCCGAGTAATGGATATGCCGCCGATCAACCCCCCGCACGCCGCGTAACTCAGGTAGAAAGGTATGTCTCGTCGAAGAGTTACGGTTGCTGCCGCGGCTGCATTCGCATTCTGTGCCGCGTTCGCGGCGCAGCCCACCTCGCTTCGCGAGGATTGGGGTTTGGGACGTGTGGAGCAACGCTCGCCATGGATTCCCGGCTCAGCCAGCCCGATGTCAGCACACGAGCCGTATGAGCTGCTAGCGCCACCGCGCTAGGCCAGGCGTCGAGTCGAGGGAAAGGCTCCGCTGCAACGGAGCCTTGTCTCTCCGTGTGCGCCTTGTGTCTCGGTGTGCGCCGGTGTGCGTTAGACTGGCGTACTGATGGGCAGGTCCTCCCTTGTCTGAAATAGTCGTCATTGCGCATCGCGGCGCGAGCGGCGAGCGCCCGGAACACACGATCGAGTCCTATCGCCTGGCGATCGACGAAGGCGCGGACTACATAGAACCGGATTTGGTGATGACTCGCGACGGCGTGCTCATCGCCCGGCACGAGAATGAAATCGGCGGCACGACCGACGTGGCGCAGCATGCGGAGTTCGCCTCGCGCCGCCGCACCCAGGTGATCGACGGCGAGTCCATGACCGGATGGTTTACCGAAGACTTTTCACTGTCGGAGATCAAACGCCTGCGCGCACGTGAGCGCCTGGGCAATTTGCGCCCGCAAAACTTGCCGTACGACGGCCGTTTCAGCGTGCCCACCTTTGATGAAATCATGCAGCTGGTCATGAGTTCCAATCGCCGAGCCGGTGACAATCGGCCCATCGGCGTCTATCCGGAAACCAAGCATCCGGCTCATTTCGCACGCATCGGCCTGCCGCTGGAATTGGCGCTATTGGATGCTCTGAAGCGCTACGGCTATGCGAATAGCGGCTCCCCGGTATTCATTCAATCCTTCGATCCTCGCAATTTGCGGCAACTGCGCGGCATGACGAAGTTGCCGCTCGTTCAGTTGCTGGAACATGAACTCGGTGACTTGGGCGAGATTGCAAAACATGCCGATGTGATCGGTATCGCAAAGGCGCTGGCCACGCCTGAAGCGGTACAAGCGGCGCATGCGGCCAAACTGCGCGTACACGTCTGGACGTTCCGAGCCGAAAACGAGTTCCTGCCGGAAGATCTCAAAATAGGCACGGAGCCGGGCGCTCACGGCAACCTCGAAGGCGAGATTCGGCGATACTTGAATCGCGGCATCGACGGACTCTTCGTCGATTTTCCCGCCATTGGCGTGCGGGTCAAAAATGCCTATATTTCGGCGCTCCAGCCGCTGCACCAGCCGCTGGCCGAAACGAGCTTGCCCGGGAACAATGTGCAGGGACGATAGTGCGCGCCGGTGTCGCCTTGCAATAGCAGGCAGTTCTCGCAGTTGGAACCTTTGACGTAGGCCGGATATTTCTTGACGTCCACCTGACCCGCATTCTCGACGTAGCCTAACTTCACGGCGGCGGAATCTTTGACGTCGAGATGCGGCGGCTCGGCTGCTTGCGACTGCCGGGGAGCCAGCAGTACGCCTGCCGCGGCTGCCATGCTCAAGTTTTTCACGAGCGCCCTGCGCGTGACAGCGGCGGCTAAAAGTGTGGATCGGCTCATGCGCACCCTTCCTGCTATCCTGATGTTTTTTGGGACCTTAAGTGCCAAGCATATCGCTATTGATGAAAGTTGCGCGACTGGTATTCTTCGCCGCCCTGATCTTCACTTTTTACAGCGCGGTGATGCCTCCATCGCTTGTCTTGCACCTGACAGCCTGGGACAAGGCGACGCATTTCATTGCTTTCTATGTGCTCACGGGCCTGGCAGTCGCCGCGTTTCCCAAGCAAAACCTGTTTGTGGTTGCGGCACTTCTATCGGCGTTCGGAGCTCTGATAGAAATAGTACAGGGGCTGCCGATGGTGCGCCGGGACAAGGATTTCTGGGACTGGGTGGCCGATACGCTTGCCATTTGTTCTGCGCTCGCTCCGATGCTGCTCTCTTGGTGGCGCGGGCAGGTCAGATCGGGTCAGAAAAACATCGACACATAAAGCTGATAGACCATGGCGCTGAAATTGTAGAGCGGTTCGTCACCCGGAGCGAAGCCTTCAATGACGCCAAAATCTCGGGTATCGCGAAAGTCTTTGTAGTTGAAGCGAATCCGGCTCACGTCGCCCGTCACCGTGCCGCGCTTGAAGAACTTCCAGCCGTCCGGCAGAAAGGCGTACGTAACCTTGGCTCCGAGCGTGATGTTGTCCAATGCGGCGAGATTTTGATCGCGCGCAGTGAAATTCTGCGAGTTCGCAAAGGGGAATAGGTCGCTGTAAAAGGTGGCCGCAGTTTGCTTGTAATAGCGCGCACGGCCTTCGAATATCCATTTATTCGCGATCGGATGCGTGTAGTCGAGCTCATAGGTGTTGCCGACCACGCCCCAGGTATCGCTGAAGTACCGATACAGACCCGTCACGGCAGCCCGGTAGGGCAGGTAATATTTCGCCTGGACCTGCACCGCCGTGCTGGTATGCGTATCGGGATACACTTGGCTGGCCAATCCGTAGCCTCTCGCGCTGCCGTCGAGAAAACGGACCGATCGATATGGATTCGCAAGATACCCCGCGTCGGTGATGACCTGAAGGTTCACGCCGGCGATGAAATTCTTGGTGATGATTTGCGACAGGCCGCCGCTGTAGGCGCGGGTCAACGCGTGTCCCAGCCACGCGACGTTGGGATCATTGGCAGTGCCGTTGTTTTCTCCAACCGTGTTGTGCGTGTTCGCGAATCCCAGCGTCACCGTGGTCAAATCGCCGAACATGCTCTGGCTCAGCGAGAAGCTCGCTGTATCCGATTTATAGTCGCGCTCCACGCTAGACATATACGAGGCCGTGTACGTGGTCTTGTCGTGCAGGTATTCCAGCGTGCCGCTTTTTTGCTTGCGTGTATCTTTGATGACGCTCGCTTGGCTCAAGACATCGACCGAGGCGCCGCTGACCTTGTCGATGAAGTAATTTGCCTCGACCGCGAAATTCTCCGTGATTTTCGCGCGCGCCGTTGCGGAATAGCCGGTGATGTCCATGCCGCCGCCGCTGTACTTGCTGTAAAAGACATCCGCCCGATTGTCGGGAAGCACATCTGCGATCGTGCTGCGAACCAGCAGCAAAGCAGCGATCACTGCTGCGCGAGCGACGATGTGCCTACGGTCCATGCGTGCTCGTCAATTGCAGCCGCAGCCGCCGCCCGCGCCGCCGGTCGCGCCGCGCGATCCTTCTCTGGACTCACGAATGTGGTCCAAATAAGCGTTGGAAATGGCGTCGCGGTCCCATGCCATGATGGGATCCGCCAATCGGTCACGCTCGTAGGGCTTTACCCAGGGTTGAATGCTGCAGGCGCCACACAGCAGCAGGGCGCCCGACAGGGTGGCGAACAGCAGGATTGGTCGGGGCCGCACGAGTCACTCCCGAATGAGTTGACGAATGCGATCTTGATAATCGTTTTCGTCGCCCGGCTTGTAGCCGCGATGAATGTAGCGAATCTGCCCTTTGCGGTCGATGATGACCGAGCTCGGCATTTCATCCACGTGATAGGCCTTGCTCACTTGGTTCGCAGGATCGAGCAGCACGGGGAAGCTGACCGGCTTGCGCGTCAGCAGTTCCTTGACCGCGGGGGCTTCCTTGTCGACATTGACGCCGATGAGCGTAAATCCCGCCGGCTTGTACTTTTTATACATCTGATCCAGCAACGGCATTTCCTGTTGGCACGGTCCGCACCAGGTCGCCCAGAAATTGACCATCACAACCTGGCCCTTGTAAGCGCTCAGGCCGCTTGGCTGGCCGCCGAGGGTCGTCAGCGTGAAAGCGGGCGCAGGGCCCGAGGCATCGCTGCTCGCTGCGAACGCCGTCGAGGCGACGACGATCGCGGCCATCGCACAGCGTTTCAATAGTGTTGAAGACCTAATCATGATCGTTACTCCTGATCAATAGAAAACGGTAAATCCGATGGTGGCTTCAAGGTTGTCGACGTTTTTGGTGCGTCCGGTCAGGCTGGTTTCGAAAATGTGGTCGCGTACGTCCACATGCAGCGCCAGCCAGTCGGTAATCAGAAGCCGCTCACCCACTCCAAAGTTCAGCGCGAACTGGTCCTTATCGGCAAATTTCACATCGCCCATGCCGACCGTCACGTATAGGGCCGAGTTGAATGCGCGGCCTCGTCCGAGAAAGATCTCGCCGGGAAGTACGTTGTAGCCTACGTCCAAGTCGTAATACGTGAAGCGTCTCCCAGAGTCGCTGACAACCGTAATATTCGGAAATACGTCCTCGAGACTGGTGGTCCCCGCCTTGGATCGGGCGAGAAACCCTTCCAAGAATATGTCCTCGGACACGTGGTACGCGGCGCGCACGCCATACAGAGGATTGGTACCGAAGTCCTGGATGCTGAGTGCACCGTAGTAGGCGCCCAATTCGAAATCTTTGGCCTTGATGTGGGGCGTTTTTATGGCGCGCCGCGTGACCTGGGGCTCGACGATCGACGGTTCACCTTGCGGCTCTTCCGCAACGATTTCGGGCGGAGCCTTGTTGCCGCGGTGGAACCAGCTACAGCCGCAAAGCAGCGTGGCGGTTAGAAGAATACAGCTAAGCCGAATTTCCATTCTTCTAAATCCTTGTACACATTCTGGTTATTGAAGACCACATAGTGGCGCCAATCGACGCGCCACAAGAATCGCCTGGTGATGAATCCGCGTGTGCCCAACGAAACGTACGCCATCTCATTGCTCTTCTGCAGCGGCGCGGGCGGCACTTTGTCCTGCAAATATTGATAACCGGCGCCGATGCCGGCCGTGGGCGAGAACCACTTCCACTCCGGAATAAACGTATGCCGCACGCCGATGGTCGCTATATAGCGGTTGTCCAGCGTACCGAAGGCCTGCTGCGCGACGAATTCCACATCAAGGCTGGTCGTCAACCCAAAATCGGCATAGGCCGTGACCAGATTCTCGCGGTTGTAGACGCCGTACCCGGCGCCCAGTTCCCAGCGATGCGAGGCAAAATCAGGGTAGGGCGGTATCGGCGCCGGCTCGCCCGACTCCTCCAGAGTGCGCGCCAGATCGGCGCGCCGCACCCAGCCCTCGTTGCCGTGCAACGAGCGCACCTTGAACCAGTCGGTGCGGCTGTAGAGCACCGTGACCAGCTCGTCGCGCCCGATGACATAGATGATCGGGAAGCCGCGCCCGGGCCCCGAGCGCATTTCCAGGTACGGATCGGTGACGACCAGCACCAGGTTCTTCGCCGCCGCATTCGCTACACCTACATTTAACGCCTGCACCAACAGCACCAGCGCGAGCAGACGACGCATCAGGTCAGTTCGCTACGGGCGCGACAAACGGATCGTTGAAGAATTGGGCGCCAATATCCAACCATTCGGCGATCAATCGCAGTTCCGACTTGGACAGAAAATCGGTGTGATCGAGTACTGGGTCATGAAAACTACCATCGAACATCCTAAAGAAAGTTGTCGAACCCGCGGCGCTGCCGGCAGCCATCGGCGGCGCCAGTGAGACCGGCACCATGATCGTCGTCGGCAGACCGGTCACCGGATCCGGAGGTCCGGGCGCCGGCACCAGCAAGTCTTGCAGCACGCCCATATTAAGCGTCTGTGCGTTATGTGCAAACAGCAGTTGCTCATAAGAGGTGACGACCGTGGCGTCGACATTCGATGCCGTGGAGGTCAGGTCGAGCTGCCCCTGGGGCACTTGCACCATGGCCATGCCATTCACCGGGTCGTGACACACCGAGCAGGTGGTCGACGTCATGACGCCATTGACCACGTTGGTTCGGGTGGCCTTGTCCCATATGGATTGCAGGAACAGATTGGTTGTAGCGACGCCGGCAAGGGTTACTGCATAGTGGATGGTGCTGCGGCACTGCGCACTCCAGGTCGCGCAATTCGCGTTGGTAGGAGCCGTCGGCGAGGCAAGCGCATAGGTATACGCGAAGGCCGCGTCCGCCTGCAGCGGCGTGGTGCCTACCGTCCAGATGCCATCGTAAATCACGTCCGAGCTCAAGATCTGCGAGCAGGGCATGGTGGCGCCGTTCGGGGCCGTGCCGTTTGCCGTACAGGTGCTTAAGGCCAGCGTTTGCGCCATGGTTGCGCCGGCGTCGGTCCGGGCGATGGCCGGATTGGTATTCGGGAACGGTGAACCGGTGGCCGGCGCGCCCGGATTCACGGCAGTCGTCAAGCCGGTGCGGCCATGCGAGGTTTGATTCACGGTGCTATGGCAGCCGTTGCAGGTTTTGGTTTCACCCGGCACCAGTTGCAACCAGCTGGTGTGCCGCGCCGTGATGCGCTTGGCGTTGGCATCGACGATGTCGATGGTAAAGGGCACGTTCGCGGGAACTTGGACCTGGACCGATCCGTCCGGCTGAATGGGCGCATAACCCAAAATCTCCCGCATGCCCATGCCGGCGGGCCCAAAAGCGGAATTGTTGATCTTGCGAACGGTTTTGCCGGGGATCTCCACCGACTTGACGATACGGATGAAGCGGTAGGGCCGCGTATAAAAGGCAGCCTGGCTGGGATCGGAAACGCCGGCGATATTGGGCGTTGCGGTGTCGACGCCATCGACGTCGTACACACTGCTGATATCCAAGAGTCCGACACCCGCATTGGCCATGGTTGCGGCTTGACCCGGCGCCGGCGCCGCGTCGACCAGGGTCACCGGCGCCGGCGTTCTCGGCTGCAGAATGACCGGCTCGACCACCATGGTGCCCACATCGGCGCTCAAGACCGGACCCAAGGTCCCCTTGTCCAAGTCATAAATCCACAGCGTGTACTGCGGCGGCGCCAAGGTGGCGTTCGGGCCGGAGGTATTCGAAGCCGTGCAGAGGTTGGTCGCGTTGGGGGTCACGGTGGTATCGAGCACCAGGCAGGGAGACCAGCTCACCAGCATCCGGTTGGTGCCGTCGTAGAGCGGAAACACGGACGCAAATCGGCCGCCCAAGGAGGGCATGTTCGCATCCGTCGTGACGCCCATCGTTGTGGCGCTGGTTTGCGCGGTGCCGGCGGCGCCCCCCGGCGTGGCCGGCTGATGGATCTCGACAAAGCCTGCGGCATTGATTTGAACGATATCCCCGCCCAGCTGGGTTCCGAGGAACGGCCGCACAATGGCGACCAACGTGCCATTGGCCAGCTCGCGAGCATTCAAGAATTGGATGACGTTGTCGTTGGTCCCGGCAATATTGGCGCCGGTGGCGTGGCTATTCGCGCCGTAGTAGAGCTCCAACCCGGAGCCGTTCGGATTGGCACGGTACAGACTGACCTGATCGCCGTTGGTCGATTCCCAGCGCGAGAAGATGAGCTGGCCGTTGCCCAAAACAGACGGTGCGAAATCGTGATTGGTGTTGAAGCTGATCTGGTGCTGATTGGTGCCGTCGCCGTTCATCACATGCAACAAGAATATGGACTGTTGGCGGTTGTCGGTCTGAGCCTGGTACTGCGGACGCCCCTCGTCCAGCAGGATGGATTGCGTCGCGAGCTGACGTGACGAGGAGAAGACGATTCTTCCGTCCGGCAGGTAGCGCGCACCCACATCGTGGCCCGCGGTGATGCCATCGTTGGTCAATTGAGTCACCGTCTTGGTCGTCGCGTCGTACTTGTAGATATGCCAGTTCGGCTGCGTGACATCCGTATTGGCTTTATTGGGATTGAGGGGAAGGCGCAATGAAAATACGATCGCGGTGCCGTCGGGCGATACGTCGAGATCGCGCACATCGCCCATGCCCTTGGTGATCGATCCGGTGACGTTGACTTCGGCGCCGGCCGCACTCGCCTGATCACGAATGTATAAATCCCCGCCCGTAATTGAGGTGATGAGATCGCGCACATCGACGTCCTTGGTCAGGACCGGGCGCTTGACGTAGGCGAGGGGAAAATTTGTGATTCCGGGAGTCAATGTTTGACCGCCCGCCACGCCGGGCGCATGACCGCTCGATGCGCTGTTGCATCCCACGATCCATAGCATCGGTAGCGCCAGCGCAGCGAGTTTGAGCAGACCGTGACGGTGTTCACGCTGTGTGAAAGTGTTCATATGTGGCTACTTATCCCATGGTTTCAGTTCTTCGATTTGCCGTCAGCGCGCAGGCGGCATCATTGAACTTAATTGGTCTCAATATGAGCATCTTCGTTCGATGTGCATACGCATACTGTTAACGCACGCACAGAAGAACTTCTCGATATCCGTTTCCCTGTGCACGCAGCGCTAGACCGTGCAGAAATCGAGGTCAGGATATAGGTGCGGTCTTAGCCCTCGGTACTGTCGCGAAACGCCGACGTCGTTCGGATGAGACATTACTGACACCTAATCTGCTGGGTATATTCGCCGCCAAGTGTAGACCCACAACTCTCGCGAGTGGATGTGAATATGAAGAACGGGATGGAGAAACCAATGATGCAGCCTGCACGCCGTAGAACAGCGACGCCGAATCTTGTTGCTCTTGCGGTACGCGCAACGGTGTGTGCCGGCGCCCTGACGCTGCTCGGCGCAAACGCGTTGGCAGCGAACCCTAACGCCGACCAAGCGACGCGAATTTACAATCGCATCGCGGGTATACCGCCCACGGCAGCTCAGCTCCAGCAAATGACGGCGACCGATGCGGTGAGCGCGGCGTTGATCGCGACCCAAGATCCCGCCTTTTACAACAACACGATCCGCAACATGGCGGCACCGTGGACCAACCGCGACCAATCGGTGTTCGTGCCGCTCAACGATTACACCGCCACGGTGGTCGGCATGGTGCGCGATGACGTGCCCTTCAATACCCTGCTCAGCGCCGATTTGGTGTACACCGCCGACTCGGCCTCCGGCGTCCCGGCGTATTCATCGTCCAATAACGCCATGTACGATGCGATGGACGCGAACAACGTCGACCTCAAGGCCCATCTGGTATCAACCACGCAGTCGGCCGTGAGCGGACTCCCGGCGGCCGCGACCGCCGGTGTGATGACCACGCGCGGCGCCGGCAGCGCCTTCTTCATCAACGGCACCAACCGGGCGATGTTCCGCTTCACCGTGATGAATCATCTGTGCAACGACTTGCAGCTGGTCATGGATACCACCCGTCCGCCGGATCGAATTCGCCAGGACGTGACCCGCAGCCCCGGCGGCGCGAGCATCTTGTTCTTGAACAATTGCATCGGCTGTCACAGCGGCATGGATCCGATGGCGCAAGCCTTCGCCTACTACGACTTCTCGGCCACCGACCCCACCACCACGGATACGACCGGACAGATCGTCTATACCGCAGGCCAGGTGCAGCCGAAGTACCACATCAACAACACCAACTTTCCGCAGGGCTTCAACACCATGGACGATGCGTGGGAGAACCGTTGGCGCGCGGGTCCGAACTATATATTGGGATGGAGCGCAACGCTTCCCGGCAGCGGCAACGGTGCCAAGTCCCTCGGCCAGGAACTGGAAAGCAGCGCGGCTTTCGCCAGCTGCCAGGTCACCCGCGTGTTCAAGGATGTGTGTTTGCGCGCACCGAACAGCTCGGCTGACTTTGCGCAGGTCAACTCGATGATCTCTTCGTTCAAATCGAATGGCTACAAATTGCGGCAGGTCTTCGCTGAAGGCGCCGCCTACTGCATGGGGACCTGAGCATGAACGTTACACGTATCACCGGCTGGGCAGCGCTCGCGGCGTCGATAGCCTTGAGCGCCTGCAGCGGCGCGGGCGCTCCGACAACGACCAACCCAGCTCCATCGCAGACAGTCCAGGCGGACGCTTACACGGGACCGCCGGCTGCGACCGCCGACGTCACCGCATTCCAGGTCAACTTCTGGAACAACGTCCGTGTGCAGAACCGTTGCGGCCAATGCCACAATGCAACTTCGCCGGCACAGATGCCGAATTTTGCGCGCAGCGACGATGTGAACCTTGCTTATGCGCAGGCCAACACAGTCGTGAATCTGGCCACGCCGTCGACCTCGCTCATCGTTACCAAGGTGGCCGGTGGTCATAACTGCTGGCTCGCCGACAGCGGTGCCTGCGGCCAGATCTTGACGACGTGGATCGCGAACTGGGCGGGTGCCGCAGGCGCTGCGTCGGCGACCACGGTGCAGTTGCAAGCGCCGCCGGATCAAAGCGTCGGACAGAGCTTGAACTTCCCGAACGACATGGGTGCCGACTTTGGCGCAACAGTTTGGCCCATCACTAAAGCGAATTGCATGCATTGCCATTCCACGACGGCGGATCCATCCGTAGCGCAGTCGCCTTATCATGCCGATCCTTCACTGGCGGTTGCGTACCCGGCAGCGATTCCGAAAATCGACTT
>Ga0193709_1000757_pt1 | contig 10456 bp, 9 predicted proteins | sample H3c2metaG_FD_160571 | JGI IMG/M metagenome (GOLD analysis project Ga0193709, IMG submission 160571) | Soil microbial communities from a riparian zone of the East river system, Colorado, United States - H3c2 | ecosystem: Environmental > Terrestrial > Soil > Riparian zone | place: USA: East River... | reverse complement strand
GGCGCCGGTGAATAATCGCGACGCTGGACTGCTTTACTCTACCCTCCCGCATGCCAACCTTCCGTGAGAGTTTAAAAAGGCCCCGCGAAGACCAAGAAGGCTTCCGCGGCATCGAACCAGAGCTATGACGAAAAGAAAACAAAATTGGGGCGAAACTCCATGGAGGATCACGTTTCGAAGTACACGGACGCCACTGCCTGAGCATGTTGACTTCGCCATTGTGGGTGGCGGCTTTGCCGGACTTTCGGCAGCCGCGTGGCTCGCCAAGCTGGCGCCAAAGAAAAAAGTACTGGTGCTTGAAGCGGAACGCGTGGGCAACGGAGCCAGCGGACGCACCGGAGGCATGGCGCTATCGCAGAGCGCGGCGGGCGACTTACCGGGATTAGGAAATGTGCTGCTTGGCTACCGAAAAATCATGCGGGAATTGGGAATTGACGCCGAGTTGGAGTTGCCGGGCGTGTGGGAAGTGTCGCGGCACGGAAAATCGATGGAAGGAGAAAAAGTCCACCCTTTGAAAAATTCGCCGATCGACTGGGAGGATTCGGGGCGAGTTCGAGCGGTCGATAAAGTCCCGGGCGGAACGGTAAATCCCGGGAAAGTGGTATCAGGATTGGCGCGGGCCGCGGCGGAAGCCGGAGCGCAGATCGTAGAGAACGCAGAAGTTGTGAGGGCGGAGTTTTCTGATCCGGTGCGGCTGTTTGTCGAACGAAAGGTAAACGGCATGCTGCAAAAAACGATCGTAACCGCAAAGCGTGTGTTGCTGGCGACGAACGCCGGCTCGCGCGAACTGGCCGGAACAATTTATTCTTCGAAAGCGTCTTCAGAACCACGGCTCACGTTTGCGATTGCGGCAGCTCCGCTGAGCAAGAAACAGATTGCGGCGTTGGGAATGAAGTCCGGGCGTCCGTTTTATTCGGTGGATTTTCCGTACTTGTGGGGACGGATGCTGAAAGATGGCGGAATGATTTTTGGCAGTGGGCTGGTTCCGGCGTTTGGCAAGTGGTTGCGTGAAGACGCCATGAGAGCGAAATCGGCCAAGTCCAGGGTCACGAAATTGTGGAGCGGGCTCGAGCGATTTAGCGTTGACCGCGGTGAGCCGGCTGCGCGGCTGCGCTCGCTCGAAAAGCGGGTGCGACTACTGCATCCGGCAATGAAAACGATCAGGGTGACACACCGCTGGGGCGGTCCGATTCTGACCACCAAAGATTTTATCCCGACGTTTCGCCGCCATCCGGAGAACAAAAACGTTGTTGTCTTGGGGGGATTTTCCGGACACGGCGTGGCGCTGAGTGTTTATCTTGGCCATCAAGCCGCCCAACATTTCATTGGCAAATACAAATTGCCGCGCTGGCGCTGATGCTAGTCGTTTCCTTCCTGGTTTGATTCCGCAGTTCCATCTTTTCAGTTCACGCCGCGGCTTGTATAGTTGCGGCTTCGCAATCACTCACGTCTTAGTGGAGGGCATATGAGTCTCTGGTCACGCCGCAGATTTTTTCTTACATCGCTGGCAGGCACGGCCGCAGCGGGCACGACGAATCTATTCGGCGCGGCAAAACCGAGTGACGTGTTCGCGACGGCGAAAGGCACTCGGCCGATCATAATTTCCAGCGCGAATGGGGTGCGCGCCCTGCAAAAGGGCATGGACATTTTAAAGAGCGGTGGCGACACGCTGGACGCGGCGGTGGCAGCCGTTACGGTGGTGGAAGACGATCCGAACGATGATTCGGTGGGCTACGGCGGATTGCCGAATGAAGAGGGCGAAGTGGAGTTGGATGCAAGCGTGATGCATGGGCCGACACGTCGCGCCGGCTCGGTGGCGAGCGTGCGGCGGATCAAAAACGTTTCGCGGCTGGCAAAGACGGTGATGGAACGCACCAATCACACCATGATCGTTGGCGACGGAGCACGACGGTTCGCGGTGGCGGAAGGTTTCGAAGAACTGAATTTGTTGACGGAGCATTCACGCAAAATCTGGCTGGCGTGGAAAGCTTCGACTTCGTTTAACTGGCGACCGGGCATTGACAGTCCGGAGTGGGTCGGCCGCTCAGCGGCACGTAACAAAGAACAAACGGCAACGGCAGGACGCCGTGGCGCATTGCATTCGCCGGAATTCCGCGAGCAGCTTGCGGATATCTGCGGACACGACGAAGCGCTGATGGCGCGAGCGATCCAAGTGATTTCCGATCCGCCGACGGGAACGATCAATTGTCTGGCGGTGAATGAAAAAGGCGAAATTTCCGGCACCACCACAACCTCTGGATTGTCGTGGAAGATTCCCGGACGGGTGGGCGATTCGCCAATCATCGGCGCGGGATTGTATGTGGATGGCGATGTGGGCGGAGCCGGTTCAACTGGCAAAGGCGAAGAAAACATTAAGATTTCCGGCGGGCACACCATCGTGGAAATGATGCGTAAGGGAATGTCGCCGACCGACGCATGCCTGGAAGCAATGCACCGGGTGGCGCGGAATTACAACAACGACAAGAAAAAGCTGGCGACGTTCCATATTTATTTTTATGCGTTGAATAGGGATGGCGTGCACGGGAGCGCGTCATTGTGGAGAAATGGATACGAGGCGGAGAAACGGGCGAAGTATGCGGTGCACGACGGGACGGAAGGTAAGTTGATGGATTGTGCGGCGTATTTTGATGAGGTGGGCGGGGATCAGTAGGTTCGCGCGCGCTTACGTTCGCGCCTTGCAACAATCGAAGAGAGATTGCAAAACGGCTGGTGTTTATTCAACGACGATGCGGAGAAACTTCTTCTTGCCGGCGCGCAGGAGGAATTCTTGCGGCTGCGTGAGATCGACGTCTTTGCGGAAATCGTCGACGCGCTGTTCGTTGATTTCCGCGCCTCCTTGTTTGATCAGGCGTTCTGCTTCGCTTTTTGAGGGGGCAAGGCCTAGCTCGACCAGGAGCGTCGTAAGTTTTTTGGCCGGGCCGCGCGGGATTTTATGCACCGGCGCTTCGACGGGGGCTTGGCGGTCACGGAAAACGCGCTGGAAATTTTCCGCGGCTTTGCGGCCGGCTTCGGCGCCTTGGAAGACGGAGACTACTTCTTCGCCGAGTTTCATCTTTGCGTCCATTGGATGTAATTTGCCGGACGCCACTTCACTTTTTAGCTCGGCGATTTCTTTTTCGGTGCGGTCGGTAACCAATTCGTAGTAGCCCCACATCAACCCATCGGGGATGGACATCATTTTGCCGAACATTTCCTGAGGTGGTTCGGTGATTCCGACGTAGTTGCCGAGGCTCTTGGACATTTTACGCGAGCCATCCAGGCCCACAAGAATCGGCATGGTCATACAGACTTGCGATTCCTGGTTATATTCGCGCTGAATTTCGCGGCCCATCAGCAAATTGAATTTTTGTTCGGTGGCACCGAGTTCGACGTCGGCTTCGAGCACCACCGAATCGTAAGCGACGAGCAGTGGGTAGAGAAATTCGTGGACCGATATCGGCTGCTGGTTGACGAGGCGGTTGTGAAAGTCCTCGCGCTCCAACATGCGCGCGACGCGATATTTCGCGGCCAGTTTGATGATGTCGTAGCTCGATAGTTTATCGAGCCATTCGCTGTTGTAGCGAATTTCGGTCTTGGCGGGATCGAGAATCTTGAACACCTGTTCGAGGTAGGTTTTTGAGTTGGCTTGCACCTGTTCGCGCGACAGGGGCGGGCGGGTTTCGCTCTGCCCGGTGGGGTCGCCAACCATGGCCGTGAAGTCGCCGATCAGAAAAACCGCGATGTGGCCCATGTCTTGAAAATGTTTAAGCTTGCGGATGACCACTGTGTGGCCGAGGTGAATGTCCGGCGCGGTGGGATCGACGCCAAGCTTTGCCCGTAGCGGTTTGCCGGTCCTGCGCGATTTCTCCAGTTTGGCGCGCAAATCTTCTTCACGAATAATTTCCTGCACGCCTTTTTTCAGGTAGGCGAGTTGTTCGTCGACTGATTTGTCGTTGAAAGTTGTCATTGGGTGCGGAAAAAGTACCGATCTAAAGACCGGCCACTACAAAACCTCCTTAGCAATAAGTACTCTGCGGCCTGCGATTTTGTAGTTCCCGGCCAGCACAATTTTTACCGCTTCGGAATAAATGCGATGTTCTTCCTTCAAGATGCGGGCGCTGAGCGTGTCTTCAGTGTCGCGATCTTCGATGGGCACAACAGCTTGCAACACGATCGGTCCGGCATCAAGGTTTTCGTCGACGAAATGCACCGTGCAGCCCGCGAATTTCACGCCGTATTGCAAAGCCTGCTTTTGCGATTCGAGCCCCGGGAAAGATGGCAGCAGCGAGGGATGAATATTCAGAATACGCTGCGGAAATGTCGCCACAAAAAACGGTGAGAGCAGCCGCATGTAACCGGCGAGACAAATCAGATCGACATTCGCTTCGTGCAACGCCGCCGCTACCTGACGATCATAGGGCTCGCGTTCGAGACCTTTGGACGGAATCACGCGTGTGGCGAACCCGCGATCCCGTGCGCGATCGATGCCCGGCGCGCCCGCACGATTGCTGACCACAAGAGCGATCTCCGCTTCTGGAATGCGGCCCACGGCAACACTGTCGGCAAGCGCCTCAAAATTCGAACCGCGCCCACTCAAAAGCACGCCAATACGCTTCATCATAACCGAAAAAAGTTAGCACACATGCGGCGTGGTTCCCAAGTTTGCGGCGAGAATATTACGGCTTAAGCATAAATTCCGCGCTGCGGGTGATTGATTGACCAGAAACACGATCGCGCACAACAACCTCTAAATTGTAGCGGCCAGGCGCAAACGCCGATAGTGGGATAACTCGATTCACGGTCACTTGCTCTCCGGACTGGTGGATAGAATCCGAATTTTCCGTCGTCATCCAAATTTCTCTTTGCTCCTTCAGTAGACGGTAGGTGACATAAACGCTGGACTTGTGAATGGCGTCATCAGACTGCAGATTATAAACCTGGAGAAAAAGGCCAAGGTTCTCGGCTACGGTGAATTCCCTCGAAAGCCGTGGGCGCACCTTGTACGAACCGAAGACAAATGGCCCAACCCCTATCAGCCCAGCTGGAACAGGTTCGATCTGATCAGCAATAACCAGGGTAATTGCGGCAAGAGTTTCGTCCTCAAAGCGCGGGACCCGGAGAGCGGTCGCAATGACGCCGACGTTTCCACTCTCAAGATCTTTCACGACGACGTCCAACCGATAGAGACCTGGGCGGAGCGGGACCGCTTTTTGAAAAACGGACGACTGTTCCAGAGTTCTCTGAAACAAAGAATCAGGAACATCGCGGGAGATCACTTCCTCAAACGTCTGTACGACTTTTCCGGACGGAGTGCTGACACGCGCGTAGAGATTGAGAGTCGCGGATTGCACACCTTTATTGTCGTGGTATGCCATTTCGCGGTTGGGAATTTGTAGCGTGATGGGCACGAGGGCGGAATCGTTGGTAACGCGCAGGTAGTCAACACCGTAATCAATGCGCATGGGATTGCGAATCAGGCGCGAAGAAACGATTGCGGTCAGGTCTTTCAGATGCTCCGGCGGACGCATGACACGAAAATATCGGTCCAGACTTTCAAATTCGCCCATATTTGCCGGAACCGCGCCAATAGGCACAGGAAGAGCGGTGCCGTTGGAATTGGTGAAGCGCTGTGCCTTGCTACCGCCATTCATCATTTCGGAAATACCCAAGGCTGCGCCAGGAACATGCGCAAGAGCATCTTTTTCGCCGGGGTCACGCGCCAGGCCATATTCGCCGGAACCGCTGGGATCGACAAATTCCAGTTCGATATTTTCTCCGATCTCGTCGAGATGACGATAGCGCCACACCTCCCACGGATAGGTTGAAGTCGAACCTCCGCCTTGCCACATCGGCCGATCGTATGTTCCACCGGTAGGGTGAGTTTCGATTTCGTCAGGCGGGCCCCACAAGATATAGATATGTCCGCGGTCCGTTTTCCAGCCTGGAATGCCGGAAGAGAAATGCTCGTTGGCATAGGCGACGCGCCGGTAATGTTCTTCCTTAAAGGAATTTTCACCCAGCTCCGGTTCGGGATTTCTCAAGTCCCAAAAATGTTCTATGAATTGATCGCGCTCTTCGTTGGTGCCGAGTTGCAAGTAAGCGGCGCGCTCCGCGGGGGTAATAATGTACGGCACATCGTTGTTCAGCCAATCGCGCTGATCGTTGGACAATTCCTTGGTCGCCTTTTTTCTTTGTTGTTTTTGCGATTTGTGGCCTGCAGTTTTAAATGACGGATCACCCGGCGAAGTTGTCTGCTGCCCGCCGAGCGAGGTAAGAAGAATGCAATTCGCGGCTATTGCGATCGCGCGGTTGCGGAATAGAACGTTCATGAGGACGCCTCTCCGACCGAAGACCTAATAGCGCAGCGATTTGCCGGATTCACCCCTCGCCGCCGCGCCCGTCTGCTGGCGTCTTGGAATCGTAATTATTGTCAGAGGTTGCCCGAATTGCTTTGCATTAGAAGGCAGTCACGGCTGTTTTTCGAAGTGCGCGAACGTGATGAAGTGGCCGGCGGGATCTTTGACGCCGATTTCGCGGGAGCCATAAAAAGTAGCGCGTTCGGGCATATAGACATCCATGCCGGCGATCGCGGCTTTGACGGCTTCAAGATCATCGACTTCAAGGTAAAGGAATGTTGGTCCTTTGCGAATGTCAGCGGCAATCGCGGGGACATCCTGGTCCACGCTGGCGAAGGATTGGTACATGACCTCGGCGGTGCCCTGTTGCAGAATGACGAAAGCGAGTTTGTCGCCCCCGGGGACTTCGACCGTCTTGATGAACCCGAGGTGTTGAGTCCAGAACGGAAGTACCGATTCGATTTTTTCGACAAAAAGCACCGGAGTGAGTTTCTTGATGGGCATGAGTTTGCTCCTTGCCAGGGTCGACTAGTCTCATTTAGACTAGTGACAAGATGAACCGGTGTCAAGGAGCGGCTATGAAAAAAGATTCGCGAGAACTGAAGGACCTGATCTCGATCGGACCGGCGATGCTGCGGGATTTTGCGCTGTTGAAAATCCGCACGGTGCAGCAGCTTGCGAACCAGGACGCGAAGAAACTTTACGTCAGATTGGGACGCGTCGCCATGCATCACCAGGACATTTGCGTGCTGGACACGTTTCAAGCGGCGGTGGCGCAGGCACGCGATCCTCGCCTGCCTGCGGAGCAATGCCGATGGTGGTGGTGGAGCAACCGGCGAAAGCAAGAGGTCCGGAAGGCCGGGCGCAAGTGAATGGCAAAAGTCGGCGCTAGCAAACTCTCAACCGCAGACCTGGTGCTGCTCAGTTTGCTTGCCGAAAGGCCGATGCACGGCTACCAGGCAAACGCGGAGCTCGAGCGCCGCCAAGTCCGCGACTGGGCGGGACTTTCGCGCCCGCAGATTTATTATTCGCTGGAAAAGCTGGCGCGGAATGGGTTTCTGCGCACGGTAAGGTCAAGAAAACGCGCAGGGCCAGAACGCCGGGTTTTTTTGGCGACCACAGCAGGCAGAAGCGCGCTTGCCAACGCGCTGGAACGGCCGGACTGGACCAATCAGCGCGAGAAGCCGACGTTTCTTACCTGGATAGCGCTCTCCTGGCAGGCGCGTAAAGGAGTTTTCCTGCGGCAGCTGGTGCGACGCCAGAAATTTATCGAACAGGAAATTGCCCGGGAAAAAGAAACGCTAAAAGCGATTCGCAAGGAAGTTGGCCATCCCTACCATGAGGCGATTTGGATGGTGACGCTGGTGATTAGTGAATTCGAAAATGAGCTGTGCTGGCTTGCGCAAGTACGACGCGAGATGAAGCTTCGCGCGGGCGCTAAACATGCTCCTCGCCATATCGAAATGCGCTCATAACGTTAAACGCGCTCGATGGAAAGAGGCAGCCTGTCTAAAGTGCCGAGGCTGCCTCTTCCTTTTCGGCATCACCGCGTCAGGTTTTGCCGCCCGTTTCCTTGGGCATGAGTTTTTTCAGTGCCGCTTCGCCTTCTGGCCCTAGTGGAGCCAGCGGCAAATGGGTTGCAGGTCCGGTCCCCGATCCGCCGTTCGTTGGACCGAAGAAACGCATCGCGGTTGCGGCCAGTCCATCAAGCGCTCCGCCGCCGTTGCCTCCGCCGGTCACCAGCACATCCGGCATGAATTTGGCTTTGCCTTCAGCGAGCGCCGCGACTACGTTGACGATGGCCGTGGCATTCGAACCGAGCGCCTCGACCTGCGCTCGGTAACCGCGTGCGCGCGCAAGACCGACGGCTTCAACCTCCGCGCCTTTTGCGGTACCGGTTTGCCTGATGTATTCGGCTTCGCCCGTAGCTTCCGCGACGCGGGCGTCGGCGTTGTTCTTTTTGATGTTCACGCCAACTTTGGAGCGCGCCAGGTCGGCTTGCATGTCCGCAGTGCCTTTGGCTTGTTCCATCTCAATGCGCTGATCCTGCGCGGCTCTCTGTTTCTTGAAGGTTTCGATTTCCTGGTTGGCGACTTCGCGGTGCGTCAGCACGGTCACCATATCTTCCGGCAGGATTACGTCCTGTATGTACACGCCCTTGGTCTCGACCTGGTATTGTTCGAGCTGCTGGCGAATGTGTTCGAACGCTTCCACCTGAACTTGCTGGCGCGTTTCGATGAAGTTAATCGCCGGCATGCTTTGCAGCGAATTGCGGAAGTGATTCCCTACCGCGGCTTGCAAAACTTCGTTGACCAGATTTTTCATGGTGCCGACCATGGAAATCACGCGCGGCGCTTTGGTATCGGAAACGTGAATCTGCACTTGCAAATCGATTTTGAAGACGAAGCCTTCTTTCGACTTCGCGACGATCTGCTGTAACTGCGCATCCAGGTTGTGGGCTTCGCTGACGGCATGGCCCAGTTGAGGTTAAGAATCGCGGTGGGCACAATTTCCGATTCGTAGCACCGCGGGTTGAGTGGATATTTTCCGGTACGAAGCGGCTCTTGCCAGACGCCGCGATGTCCGGGTCGCACGAGCGAGCCGTACTTGAACTCCTCGCCGGAAGTATCCTGCGTGGCCAGTCCGACATAGGCCTTAATCACCGCGACCTGGCCTTGCTTCACCATCATCATCGGCACAAGCTCCACGCTGACCAGAAATGGATTCAAAGCGTATGCGCCATACAACAGAGGATCGTGCTGCATGCCGATGTGGCCGCCATGATCGAGAAACGCCTGATAGTCCTGATAATTGTTGTGCAGGTGATTCTTGCTGCCGAGCAGCGCTTCGATGATTTGCGCGTCGGAAGTAGTGCCGCCGGGCTGTTCCAGTTTTTCAACGTCAGCGTAGCCGCCAAGCCGGCTGGCCAGGTCGCCAGATGGCAAAGGATCACCTTCGTAGGTGGTCACGATTCCGACGTAATCTTGCGTGGTACCGTCTTTGCCACGCGGTTGCGGTTCAATGCGCACTAGTTCCAGCTGCGCAGCATTCAATCCGAGCGACGCGGGCATTAATTCTCCGCCACGGCCCATCTTCGCGCGCAACTCTGGCGAAACGGGAACTCCGTAAACGCGGCTGCGAGTAAGAATCAGAAATCCCAGCGGGTGTACTGGCACCAGCGAGCCAGGAGGCAGGACGGGGCGTTGCACGCCTTTCTGTCCGCCAAGTTGCACGAAGCTGCGCAGGTCGGAGAAATTGGCGAACTCCTTTTTGTAGATCGCGGATTTCGCGCCGATCGGAAGAGGGCTGCCCACCTGCGCGATGACTACACCGATTTCACCGGCCGGAACCTGCACCCAAGGATATTTGTCCACGGAATAGATGGCGTAGGGCATCCAGCGCAGGCCGGGCATCAGCAAGTCAGCTTGGTAGCCGGCTTCTCCATTAAATGCGACCGGGTTGTCCTTGGTCAGTTTCTTGAACGAAAAACGCTTCGTGACCAGACCCACTTCGGTAGGCCCAATTTTATGAAGCGACGCAGCCATCGAGAACGCTGCCAGCACTGCCGCGATGAAAAGTATCGGGTAATGAAAAAAGAGCGCGAAAATCGGCTCGAGCACAGACATACACACACCTCCGGGGCGCCGGGCGCCGTTCTGTCTTACCTTGTCTAAGGGAGTTACATGTTTCGGACGCCGAAACTCTGCAAGGTTGCAACGCGCCTGTCAAGTAGAGCACCAGTACGCAACTTAAACTAGCCTGTTTTCAATGCCTTACGGAGTTTTTCCTCGTAACATGCAGATTTCGCGCTGCCCGCGCAGTTGCCATGTGCCATCGCGCGTCGCAGGTATTTGCCGCGGATCACAAAGTCGAATTTGCACCAAATGGTTTCTCGGTGGCCGGCTGGCAAAATGCTTTTCCACGAGCGCTCGCAAGGGTCTGACTCTCCCTAACCTCGTCGCACTAAAGGCTCAAAGCGCCGGAGTAGACCACGCGCGCTTTCGCCGTATCTCCGCGCTCGATGCGGCCGATCTGGAAGAATTTCTCGCGCCGGCGCTTTAAATCCGTCTCCACCTTTTTGACATAAGCCGAGGGCACGA
>Ga0193709_1000756_pt1 | contig 10457 bp, 8 predicted proteins | sample H3c2metaG_FD_160571 | JGI IMG/M metagenome (GOLD analysis project Ga0193709, IMG submission 160571) | Soil microbial communities from a riparian zone of the East river system, Colorado, United States - H3c2 | ecosystem: Environmental > Terrestrial > Soil > Riparian zone | place: USA: East River... | reverse complement strand
CGGATCGAGCACATCGCGCGGAATGGCTTGGAGCGCGGCAAGGTCGGCTTCGGAGGCAGCGCGCTCACCGGCATAATATTCGTCGGTGATATTGTCGCCAAGATGGTCGGCGTAGCGCAGGTCGCCGCGGAACAGGGCGCTGAGCGGATTGCGCTTGAGGCTCGCCTCATCGCTATCCTTGAACAGCTTGAACAGCCGCTCATGCGCGCTTGCCGCGGTTTCAACCGGGGCGGCGACCGCGACCGGCTCAGGCGCGGGCGCGGGGACGACCACCGCGGCTTCCTGGGAAGCGGTCGTGCATGCGCTGAGCGCGACCAGGATGCTGGCCAATCCAAGCCGCTTTATGGTGTTCGAAATCATGCCTATGCCCCTGTCCGGAAATTGCGATTCTTGCCTGTGCCAAAAGGGGCGCCACGGCAAGCCGCAACGCCCCTTCTACCAACGGTGTCCTGGCGTCTACCAGAAGAAGCCGTAGATCACATCGACCACTTCGCCGGAGTAGATGTCAACCAGCAGCGCGTCGTCATAATAACGGACCCAGCGGTACGGGCCGTATGCCGGTGGCAGGCGATACTGGTATGGATCATTCAGCCAGTAATTGTTGCCGTAATAGCCGGCGCCCAGGAACAGGCCGATCGAGAAGCGCTGATACCCATAGCCGAATGGATCATTGTAGCGGCCAAGGTGAAATATCGACCGATTGCGGGTGCGGTAGTTGCGCCAATCGTAGCGATGGTCGTTGCGCCAGTTGCTCGACCAGCGGCTGCCGTTATGGTTTCGGTTGCGGTCGTTCCAGTTCGACAAACGGTTGGTGGTCGTAGTCGTCTGGCTGGTGCGGCTGCGGTCACGCCAGTTGGTGCCAGAGCGGTCGCCGGAATAGCGCGACCGGGTCTGCTGCGTGGTCGTCGGAATGGTCGGCGATGTCCTGCCGCCGCTGTAGCGCTCCCGCGAGCGCCAGTTGGTCACGCCGGCATTGCTGTCGCGGCTGACGACTGGTGCCGACTGGGCGCCATCATTGGACCGGTTGCCCGATCCGTTGCGGCGTCCCGAATAGCCATTCGACCGACCCGAAGACTGGTCCGACCGGACGATTTGCTGCGTCTGTTCGACACGCGGCTGTTCGACGCGCGGCGCCCTCGCCCGCTCGCTGCGCTGGACGTTCTGATTGCTTTCAGAAGGCGCGGCGCGCTCGGTCCGTTGGCCATTGTTACCGCCGCCGCTGCGCTCACCGCGCTCGGCGTTCGTTCCGTTGAAAAAGCCGCGGCCGTGGCCGTCGGGTGCGGCCGCCAGCGCCGGCATGGATGCCGTCGCCAACAAGATGAAAAATAGTGACTTACGCATAACAGGCTCCATTCAAGCTGATCATTTCATGGGCTGTTTTGCGCTTCGATAGATTAGCCGCCGCTGAACCGATCTGGCAGCGGAACGACAGGTTGTGGCGCGCTCGATTCGCCCCCTTGCGGGGCTTGCGTCGGCTTCGCTGCGATCGGCGCCGCTCCGCCCATCGCTTGAGCGGCGCGCAAGATGGCCTTGCGGATCCGCGGATAGGCGCCGCAGGGGCACAGATTGGGCAGAGCGTCGATCTGCTCGGCGCTCGGGTTAGGGCTCGCCTGGAGCAATGCCGCGATAGCCATGATGAACCCCGGATCGCAAAAGCCGCACTGGCTGACCTGTTCGGCAGCCCAGGCCTGCTGCACCGGATGAGCGCGATCGCTCGACAGGCCTTCGATCGTGGTGATGTTGCTGCCTTCCAGCGCGGCGATGGTCAGATTGCAGCTGGTAACCGCGCGCCCGTCGACGATCACGGTGCAAGCGCCGCAGCTGCCGTCGGCGCAGCCATATTTGGCGCCCGTCAGGTTCGATGCGTCGCGCAACGCCCACAATAAGGGCGTTTCTGGCTCGAGGCGGTAATGCACCGCCTCGCCGTTGACCGTCATGCTCGTCACTGGCTTGGAGTAAAGCGGCGCGTCGCGCTTGCAAAGAGCGGCGCATGCGCCATCATGAGCGACGTGGGACGGATCAAGACAGCCAAAGGCGCGATCGGCGTCGAGGAGCTCGGCCGCATTGAGCTAGCCGAGGATTCGGACGAGGTCGCGCCGACCCCGATCGTCTTCCTCCATGGAGTCGGTTCGGACAAGAGCGTGTGGCGGCCGCAGCTCGACTATTTCGCCGCGTCACGGCATGCTGTCGCCCTCGACTATCCCGGCTATGGCGAAAGCGACCCGGCCGATGGCGAGGCTGACCATGACGCATTCGCTGCAGCCATTCTCGCCGCGATGGACGTGCTGGGAATCGAGAGCGCCCATATTTGCGGCTTGTCGCTGGGAGGGGTCGTTGCCATCGCGCTGCACAATGCCGCGCCCGATCGCTGCGGCTCGCTCATCTTGGCCGACAGTTTCGCGACGCATCCCGACGGACGCGGGATTTTCAATCGATCGGTCAAGGCCAGCCGAACGATGACCATGCGGGAGCTGGCCGAAGACCGCGTCGATCTTCTGCTTGCGCCCAACACCAATGACGCGCTGCGCGATGCGGTGGTCGATTCGATGGCGGCGATCAGCCCGGACGCCTATCGCGTCGGCGCGCGCGCCGTGTGGCTGGCCGACCAGCGCGAGCGCCTCGACAGCATCCACGTGCCAACCCTGGTCATTGTCGGCGACCAGGATCACGTCACGCCGCCGATGCTATCGCGCGATCTCGTCAGCCGAATCGCAGGGTCCACGCTGGTCGAAATCGCCGGCGCGGGGCATCTTACCAACATCGAGCAGCCGGCGGCGTTCAATGCCGCCGTGGATCAATTTCTCACCGCCATCGCGCAATAAGGTCAACCTTACTGCGTCTTTAACCGTGCCGTTTAAGCTCGTTTTGTCCTTGTCCTGCGAAAAGCGGGGCCATGAACAAGACCGCTCTCGCCCCAGTCGCAATCGCCTTCGCAATGGCGTTCTCGCCCTCCGCGGCATTGGCCGAGTCGAAGACCGAAGCCATTCTTGGTGCCCCGAGCGCGCTTTCGCTCCTGATCGCGCAGCAGAATGGAACGCCGCTCGTCCCGGCCGCTTATCAGTCGCCGGCCCCCTCCAGCGGAGGACTCTTTGCCAACGCCGTGCTGACTTACGACAGGCCAGCAGCCGTTTCGCCGATCGCTTACGATCGTCCCAACATTTTCGGCACCGTCGCACTGGCCGTATCGCACAGCCCGCTCGACTATCGCTGGCACAGGGTCGAGCACGCCCGGGTCACCGGCGCTCCGGCGGCCTTCGCCTCGGCGCTGCGCAATCGCCCCGCGCTCGACCGGCTCGATGCTGTCAACCGCTACGTCAATGCGCGCGTCGCCTTCACTGACGATAGGCGCCAGTACCGCACCGCCGACCTATGGTCTTCGGCGGGTGAGACGCTGCGCCGTGGACGCGGTGATTGCGAGGATTACGCCATCGCCAAGTTGCAGATGCTGCGCAGCGCGGGCTTCGCCGACCGCGACCTCTATCTCGTTATCGTCAAAGATCTGGTGCGCCGCGCCGACCATGCCGTGCTCGTCGTCCGGGCCGAGGGCCGCATGCTGTTGCTCGACAATGGCACCGACCGCGTCGCAGACGCCGCGAACGCCCAGGATTATCGACCGGTGCTAAGCTTCAATGCCGGCCACGTATGGACACATGGCTATCAGCGCGCCCTGCCGCCGGTGACGATTGCCCAAGCCCCAGTTTCGGCACCGATCGTCGTCGCGTCGTTGGACGATCAGCGTTCGCGCAACGCGTCGCTGCGGGCCTTGAGCACCGGCTTCAACAGGTAAGACAAGATGCTCTTGCGCCCGGTGATGATCTGGGTGTCGCACATCATCCCCGGCGTAATCGGCAAATGACGGCCCTGCGACATCAGATAGGACCGATCGGTCTCGATGATAACGGTGAAAAAGGCTTCCTTGGACACCTCGTCGAAGATCGAGTCCGCTGAAACCTGGACGACTCTGCCCTCAAGGCCGCCGTAGATCGAGAAATCATAGGCGCTCACCTTGACCAGGGCTTTGTCGCCGACTTTAATGAAGGCGATGTCGCTTGGCTTGATGCGCGTTTCGACCAGCAATTTCTCGCCAACCGGAACGACTTCCATGATCGACTGACCGGCCTGGACGAAACCGCCGACGGTCGTCACCTGAACATTGCTGACCACGCCATCGACCGGTGAGCGCAATTCGTTGCGATTGAGCTTGCCGCGGGCGCCGAGCAGGCTCTGCTCGTTGACCGCGATCTTCTGATTGATCTGGCTGCGTTCGTTGAGCGCGTCCTGGCGGAAGGTGAAGCCGGCTTCGCTAGCCTGCGCCTGCGCTTCGCGGATCGCCGCCTGAGCCCGCCCGGACTGTTCTTGAGCCGCGGCGATACGGCCGTTGAGGTCGACGACCTCGCGGCGTGCGCTGAGCAATTCGGTTTGCGGAACGATGTTCTTGGCCGCCAGCGGCTCGAGCATGTCAACCGAGCGTTGGGCCAGCGCGAGGCTACTGCGCAGGCTGCTGATGGTCGCTTGTGCCTCACCGACTTCGCGGCGGCGCTGATCGGCCGTCGCATTTAGGGCCGCGACCCTGCTGCGCAGCGCCGACTGACGAACGGCTTGCAGTGCCGCCTCCCCTTTGCAGTCGCCGCTAGTGCAATTTGCCGATGCCCCGGTCCCTTCGGCCTCGAGCCGCGACGAGCGCGCCGTCAGCGATTGGGTTTCGGCCTGGATCTGACCAAGCTCGGAAACGCTCTGAGTGTCGTCGAGACGCGCGAGTAGCTGCCCGCGTTTTACGTGCTGCCCGGAGCGGACCATGAATTCGCGGATTGTGGCCGGTTCGGCGGCCTGGATCAGCTGGACCTTGCTGGTCGGGATGACCTTACCTTGGCCCTTGGTCACTTCATCGACGTTGGCGAGCATGGCCCACAGCAGGAACAGGCCGAACGCAATCGCCGAGCCGACAATGATCAGCCTTGCGCCGGTGAGGGGTTCACCGCGTCGGCGCAAACCGCCTGGAAGAAAGGGAATGGATGCCATGATTTACGCTCTTACCAGAATTTTCCGCGCGACGCTCATCGCGCCGCGACGACGGGCGCCGCGGCGGCCGCGACCGCGACAGTGGTTTTGATTGGGGCGCGCGCCTGCTGCTCGGCGATCAGCTTGGCCGCACCGCTGCTGGCGTCCGACGGCAGCGGAATGTTGAGTGTCCAGCCCTTCGACGTGTCGAGCAAACCGCCGACATCATTCTCGGCCCGGGCGATCGGTGGACCAGCCACGGCGCCGGCGGCGCCATTGCCAGTCGTGATCACAGCGAGGTGGAGTATCGGGCGCAGCGAAGCTGGGTCGTTCGGCTCACCGATGTAGCGGCCGGTAAAGGCGGCGGGCATGCCCCACGCGCCGGGCCAGCGGTAGAAGATGTGCACGCCGAGCTTGGCGACCTTCGACAGCATTGGCGCCCAGCGCGGCGCAACATAATCGGCATGATAATGGGTCGCCGAACCGACCGATGTTTCGACATATCCGGCCAAGGCCGCGCGGGCGACGTTCTCCGCCTCGCGCCAGGCGCCAGCTGCCGGCGCGCGCAAAAGCGAACCGTCGCAGACGAAGCTGAATTGGCAGACCGGCGTGCTGTCGCGCTGATAAACCACGCCGCAAATCGACTTCGGATAGGCGGGGTGGCGCATCCGGTTGAGCACGACTTGAGCCACCGCGCGGCGGCCCTCGATCGGCTCATAGCCCGCCTCATAATAGACCGCCTGCGTGAGGCACAGCAACGCGCGGCGGTGGTCGAGTGCGTCCCCGCCTGCGACAAATGATCGCGCCGCCTGGACCGGCGCCGCGCTGAACGGCAGCGAGGCGTTGATCAACCTGGCCTGCTCGCCGACCGCGCGAACAGCAATTGCTTGCTGACCGCTCGTGGCAGCGACCAGCGCAGCCTCTCGCGCTTGGGCAAGCGAGATCGTTACGCTGGCCTGCGCCGGACCCTTCCAAACGCTCACTGCCACGAACATGGCGGCGATAATTGCGACAAGACCCGCCAGTCCGAACGCTAGCGTCCCCGGGCTGGCGTTGGACAGGCGGGCCTCGATCTTGCGGCGAACGATCAGGAGCGCGCTCATGACTTCGCCTCCGTCTTGGCGGCCGCGGTCAGGTGTCCAAGCACTTCTTCGCGCGGCCCGTCAGCGATGATCCGCCCGGCATCGATGACGATCAGGCGATCGACGATCGACAGCATATGATGGCGATGGGTTGACACGACCAGAGTCTGATCGGGCGCCAGCGCCGTCTTGAGATGATCGATGAAATAAAGCTCGGTCTGGGTGTCCATCGCGCCTGTCGGCTCGTCGAGGAACAGCAACTTGGATGGGCTGACTAATGCGCGCGCCAACACCAGCAAAGCGCGCTGCCCGCCCGAGAGGCGCGACCCGCGCTCGCCAACTTGCAAATCGAACCCAGCGGCGTCGCGCGACAGGAAAATGTCGGCGCCTGACCGCACGACCGCATCGATCAATTGGGCGTCGTCGGCCTGCGCCGCGCCCAGCATCAGATTGTCGCGCACCGAACCGCTGAAGAGGTCGGCATCCTGACCCACGAAACGGAAGCTGTCGCGGATCTGGTGCGGATGATATTGACGGCTGTCGAGGCTGTCGATCGTCATCGTGCCTTCGCCCGGCGCATAGAGCCCGCACAAAACACGGCCTAGCGTCGACTTGCCCGACGCGACCCGTCCGATGATGCCGATGCGCTCGCCCGGCTTGATCTTCAGGTTGAGGTCAGACAGCGAATCTCGCGCCGCATTGGGATAACGGAAATTGACATGGCTCAGTTCGACGATTCCCGAGCGGATTTCGGGGACGATGCTGCGCGCCGCGCTTTGTCGCTCGTCGCCTGCTTCCATCATCTGTTGCAAGCTGTCGAGCGTCGTCGTCGCCTGGCGCGCACGAGTGATGAGGAACGCGAATTGACCGATCGGCGAAAGCGCGCGTCCGGCTATCATAACGATCGCGATGATCGCGCCCATCGACATGAGACCGGCGTTGAACATGTAGAAACCGCCGATCAGCAAGCCGACGCTGATGAATTGCTGCGATACGCTGGCAAGATTGACCGCGAGGGCCGTCAGCCGCCGCATGCGCTCCTGGGTCGCAGCGGTCATCGTTGAATAACGCCGCCAGCGGCCAAGCATCTGGCCTTCCGCGCGCGCCGACTTCAACGTCTCGATCCCGCTGATCGATTCGACCAGGACCGAATGCTGCAGGCTGGAATCGGCCTGCGCATCGAGCGCCGCGCGGCCCATCGCCTTTTGCAGGCTGAAGCCCGCGATCAACATCGCCGCAATTCCAACCACAGGCACCAGCACCAGCCATCCAGCGAGCACCGTGATGAGGATCAGGAACACGAGCATGAAGCTGATATCGACCACCAGCACAACCGTGGTCGACGCGAAGAAATCTCGAACACCTTCGTATTCCGAGACCCTGCGAGCAAAGGCGCCGGTGCTGCCCTGGCGCTCGGCCATCGGCAGGTTCATCACTTTCTCGAAAAGCTTCTGCGAGAATTTCGCGTCGAGCTTGCGCCCGATTTCGTCGATCAATTGCGCCCGCGCGACACGCAGGAAGAAGTCGAACGACAGCGCCAGAGCCACGCCCAGCGCCAGCACCCAAAGGGTCGAAATCGCCTTGTTGGGGATGACGCGGTCATAGACATTCATCGTGAACAAGGGCACCGCGAGCGCCAGCAGGTTTACCACCAACGCGGCCAGCAGCACCGGCCAGAATTCGCGGCGGGCCTTCCACACTTCGGACCAGAACCAGTGGGTCCTCTTGGCCTTGTCCCACGGCCGTTCGCCTTCGCGCTCGCGCGTCGGATCTGGCTCGACGAACACTGCACGACCAGTAAAGACCGGCTCCAGCTCGGCGGTTTGAACCCACATCGGTTCGGCCACGCCCGGCGCATAGATCAGCAAGTCGCCGTCGCGGGTATCGAGCAGCACCGCGGCGCGGTTGTCATTGAGTTCAAGGATAGCAGGCAGCTGCCGCGCCGGCCATCCGACCAGCTTGCGATGCATCGGTTCGCCACGCATTCCGACCTGATCGAGCGCTGGCTCGATCTGGTGGAATGGCAGCGTCCCCGTATCGGAAAGTGCCAACCCTGCGCGCAGCAAGACCGGGGAAGATGGTCGGTCCGACTGACGCGCGAGGAAGGTCAGGCAATCAAGGACCGGGTCGATCTCACGCGACGGCGATGCGTCTAGCCAATGCATGAAACTCAACACCCGGTCCTTTCACTCTTACTGGCCAGTCGCCGGCGCCGGTTCCGTGGCGGGAACTGGCTCGGCGGCAGGCGCGGCCGCCGGTGCCGCATAACCTGACGGCGCGGGCGGGCCCATTGCCGGCAACGGCATCGAATTTTCGAGGCGGTCCTCCGGCGGTATTGGATTAACCCTGAAGCGCGTGCGCTCGTCGCTCCACGCCGCAGTTGGCATCTGCACGCCCAATGCCTCGACAAGGCGATTGGTCGCGGCCAACACGCGATATTGCGCATAGAGCTTCGCCAACCGGGCACTCTCGGCCTGGGCCTGGACATTGTAGCGCGTGTTCTGCGCATCGAGCACGTCGAGCAGCGAACGGCGGCCGACGTTGAACTGCTCGCGATAGGACAAGAGCAGGTCGTCCGACACGCGGCCTTGCGTTTCCAATTCACCGACCAGGCGCGTCTGATTCTGCAGGCGGCTCCACGCCGAACGTACATCCTCTTCCGCCGCGCGAGTCCGTTCGAACAGGCGGGCGTGCGTTTCGTCGGCACGATTTTGCTGCTCGCGAACATTGGCTTCCTTGATGCCGCCGTTGAAGATGTTCCAACGCAGCACCGCCCGCGCCTGAAGATCGGTCGTCCTGCCGGCGAAACCGTCGATGTCATGGCCGGCACGCGCCGTTCCCTCGAGATTGACCCGTGGGGCCAGGTCCGACTTGGCGGCACGAATCTCTTCGCGTGAAGTGGACAGGTCGGCCAGCGCTTCCTGGACGCGCGGATTGTTCTGACGCGCCAGATCCTCGCCCTCGGCCAGGGTTGCCGGCATATATTGCGACAGGTCCGGCGGCATCGAGACGCTGTCGATCGGCATTCCGGTCAATGTCTGGAAGGAGATCGCTGCGGTATCGAGGTCCTCGCGAGCTTCGGTCACCCGGACGCGCGCGGACTGCAGCCGTTCTTCGGCCTGCTGCTGGTCGGCAATGCTGATCGAGCCCTTGGCCACGCCTTCGCGCAAGTCGGCGGCGAGCCGTTCGTGGAAGGTCGCGTTGTCCTGGGCAATCGCGACCAGCCGCTGCTGCAGCAAATAGTCGATATAATTGCGTGAGACGTTCAACGCGATAAATTCGGACCGTTCCTCGACCCGCGCCGCGGCGGCGTCGGTGCGAGAGGCCTGGCGGCGGATTTCGGCGCTGCGGCCACCGCCGTCAAGCAGCAGTTGGTCGACAGTCAGCTGACCTTCGATCGGCCACAGGGTCTCGTCGGCAGTGTGAATGTCGCGCCGCGACGGGTTACGCAGCTTGCGAACCCCGGCCGAGGCTTCAACCGAAATCCGCGGATACCACAGGCCCTGGGCCTGCACGCGCTCTTCCCGCGTCGCCGCTGTGTTGGCTACCGCCTGGCGGATTTGCGGGTTGGTGGAGAGTGCGCCTTGAACTGCATCGCGCAGTTCTGCGCCGTAAGCCGGCATCGTGCAAAGTAGCACCGCTCCGGGAACGATTAACGTCCAGTGCTTCTTAATCATGTCTTCCCCCTTCTGGTCTGAAAGCGATGGCCTTCCCCGTCCACCGGGGAAGGCCTTCGCCGGGTTCATCCGTTGGCTACGGGTTGAACCGCATCATGATGAAGCGCCACGGCCTCCATCGTGAAGTTTGCATGGGCCGTAAAGGCGGCCAAATGACCTGTGTCCCAAGTCGGAACGGCCCCGACAGGCTGACTTGCCAGCGCATCGGCCGCCGCATTTTCGGCATTTCCATGGCCCGGCAGGGTCGCGAGCAACGCGTCGATGCTCTGCTCGGCGCCACCGCCGTGCAATGCGTCGACCAGCACCTTGCCTACGACCGCGCTAGCCTGGGCCCCTTCGGATTCGCCGTGTTGCGCGGCGGCGCCGGTCAGAGCCTCGGCCGATGGCATCGCCACGGTCGGTGAGACGATGTCGTTGGCGGGCGCACTGGCCGGAGCGTCGGTCGCCTCGAGCAGGTCCGCCGGCGCCGTCGCCGGGCTGGTGTCGTTGGTCGGCGTCAGCGAATGACCACCGCTCTGGTCGTCGCTCGACGGGCTGACGTTGTGCGCAGGCTGGCTCACATCGGTGCCGACGGCTTCCTTGGTTTCACCACCAAGCGCCGATCGCGAACCGTCATCGCTGTCGGCAATTGCCGGAGCATTGCTGCCAACGATCGCGGCGGCGATGGCCACCGTCGAAGCCGATGACAGATCGACACACT
>Ga0193709_1000755_pt1 | contig 10462 bp, 7 predicted proteins | sample H3c2metaG_FD_160571 | JGI IMG/M metagenome (GOLD analysis project Ga0193709, IMG submission 160571) | Soil microbial communities from a riparian zone of the East river system, Colorado, United States - H3c2 | ecosystem: Environmental > Terrestrial > Soil > Riparian zone | place: USA: East River... | reverse complement strand
CCTCCGAAGGATCGGAAGCGCGATCACGATTGGGAGCGTTGCCGCCATCCTGTTCGCGACGATGCTCCCGGCTTCGGGACAGCTCGTGGGTTCGCATTTGTGCCTGGTCTGCGGGACCCGCGGGGGCGTCGATGTCATCCTCAATATCCTACTCTTTATCCCGCTTGGAATCGGGTTGGCGCTTTCGGGAACCGCCTGGAATCGGGCGATTTTGATCGCGTGCGCACTCTCGGTCACGGTAGAGACCGTGCAGTTTTTCTTCATTCCGGGACGCGACGCAACTCTTGGTGACGTGCTGACCAATACCATCGGTGGCGCTGTCGGCTTCGCGGTAGCGAGTAACGCCGCGAATCGACTGCGGACTGCAACCCCAATCGTCGCCATCCTTGGCGCAGGGTGGTGCATCGCCTGGCTCGCTATTCAGGCGATGTCGAGCTTCGCATTCGCTCCATCGATTGCGGATTCAAAATACTATGGACAGATTGCGCGAACACTTGGGGATTTCGCCGTGTTCCCGGGCAAAGTGCTCGAGGCAAGGATTGGAGACGTCCCCATCACGGACATGCAGCTCAAGAATGTGGATAGCGTCGGCCGCCGGCTTCTTGGGGGAGCAACCGTCTCCGCGATTGTTATGGCGACGGAGCCTACAGACGGCATCGCTCCCATCGTGCGCGTAACCGACGATGAGCAAAGAGAGATCGTCGTGCTGGCGCAAGACGAACAAAGCCTTGTGTTCGGCGTTCGCACGGGTGCCGCGACCCTCCGCCTTCGCCCTCCGCTCTTCGTGATTACGGGCGTATTTCCGAGCGGCATCGCCAAAACGAGTTCTTTCCCGGGTGATCCTCTCACGTTGAACGCGAGTTATGACGGGCGTGAGGCGCAATTGACGACAGGAACTGGATCCGTTAGCCACCACGTTCGCATTCCGGTCAGCTCCTCTCTTGGATGGACTTTGGTGTTGCCCTTTCAGTGGTACATCGAGGACACGCGAACGGAGCTTCTGATCTCTTTGATCTGGATCGCTTGCCTCGCGTTGCCTATTGGATATCTCGGCGCGTCGATCGCGCGCAGCAATGATCGACGCGGGACCGCGACGCTGGTTGTGTTGTGTCTGCTGGCCGGCGCCGCGACACTGATTACCGGACTGTTTGTGGTACAACACGCGTTCGGAGTGCGCACAGCCCCCGTACGCGATTGGCTTGCCGCCATCTCTGGCATTCTCGTCGGTGGCGGAATCGCGACACGCAACTGGAAACGGCGGGGATTTCCGAGCGGGACTGGCCGTCGTAATTTGGTGAACAGAGCGACGACGCAATTACGGCGGGCTTTCCTTCAACTAGATGGCAGGATGACACCGTCGGAATGACGACTCGATTTTCCCGACCCGTTTTTTATTCAGGTGATTACAAATCCGGTCAACCCGCACTGGCGATGACAGTGAACGCCGGACCGCAGTGACTGGACAGCTGATAGCTGTCGCCGCGCCTGAAAAGCGGGAGTCACGGCAGACGCTTCTGGCAATTTCCCCTGTCCCTCCGTGGCCGCCGTTGGACGGGATGGCTCTACGCGTGTCGCGACTTCTTCAGGAGCTCTCGCCCCGCTGGTCGATCGTACTCATTTGTCCGACGGGAGGGGAGTCGGCCGCAGAGAATGGTGTCGCGCTCTGTGCCGAGATCAACGTCAATCGCGCGGGTACGTGGATGTACCTGCCGTCGCAGTACGACGTTCGGCCTTTCGTGAAAACTGTCGCAGAAGCAATTCGTGTGCACCGGCCGAGCGTCGCACTTTTTTGGGGAGGCATGGAGTACCTGCGCGACGCGACGACCGGCATGCCGGTTTCAGTCAGCGACCGCGTCGACTGCATGACCCTAGCTGCCTGGAGGTCTCTGGTGCGTGCTCGAGGCTATACCGAGCTGCGGCGACAGGTCAGTCATTTCTTCCATGTTGCGCGCTATGAGTTTCAAATGCGTCGCGTCTCTGCCGCCACTGTCGTTGTCGGACAGGCGGACGCCGACGTGCTCAGTCGGATAATGGGTGTGCGCAACGTCCGAGTAATTCCCAACGGAGTCGATGTTGCCGAGACCGGCACGGCCAAGCAATCGCTACGCCCGACCGTGATGTTCACCGGTGTCATGAGTTATCAGCCGAACATTGATGCCGTTCTATACTTCGCAGATGAGATCTGGCCCGCAGTTCGTTCGCGCATTCCCAACGCCGTATTTCAGATCGTCGGGCGGAATCCGACGCCCGAAATTATCGAATTGACCTCGCGTGCGAATATCGAAGTTGTCGCGGACGTTAAGAGCGTTCAGGCCTGTCTCGCTCAGGCGTGGCTGGCAGTCGCACCCATGCGGACAGGCGCCGGGATCAAGAACAAGATTCTCGAGGCATGGTCTGTAGGGACGCCGGTAGTGATGACTCCAATCGCCATGAACGGGCTCAATCAGGCTCCGCCCGAGTTGCTGCTGGCCGCGGAAGGACAGGCGCTCTCAACGCTTGTGAGCGATCTGCTACTCGATTCCGAGCGCCGCGCAATGTTGGGGGAGCTGGCGCGGACCACGGCGAGGACGGCCTTCTCCTGGCGCTCAAACGGAATGGCGCTCGATCAGTTGCTGCAAGATGTTTCGCCACGGCTCGCGACCGCCAGATGAACAGGCCTTGCTGCGACTACTCTGGCCCCGCTGGCGCATAGGTCTTCAGCCGGCCGCGCGCAACATTGGCATTCTTGAAGGCTCCGATCCACTTGTCGGGGGATCGGAACGTCCGACCCACCCGATAGCTTATTTCAGACAACAAAGCCTCCTTCCAGAGCCAGAGCGGACGACCGAACACGAGTCGCGCACGTGGATCGCTCTCCGCCATCATCCCAAGAACTTCGCCTGACCCCAGGAAATACTCGCGCAGATACGCCAACGTCTGGCGCTTCACTGGGATGAAATGGCGAACGCGTGCTTCCGGAACCCATCTGCCGGTGTCTCCGCTGGCGAGGAGACGTCGCGCCACCACCAACTCTTCACCGCGGATGCCGCTGTTCGGGCGCGGGCCAAGTCGTGTATCGTAAGGCTCGCGAAGATGCGCGCTGCGTTTGAGCGCCATGTTCGCCCCGTAAGGGTACGTGTCGTGGGTCATTGCAAAGCCAACCGGCCCATGGTCCAGCGCAGCGTAGGCATTTGCAACCTGCGGGAATACCTGCTCGAGCCACGACGGAGGGCGCCCTTCGAACCACGGATCGATGGCTCCCGCAAAAATGGTCGCCTCGGGCCAATGCGCGAACGCGGCGAGATAAGCCTTCAACCAGGCGGGATCAACCAGCACGTCATCGTCGGTCCACACGATGTACTCGCCCACCGCCTCGCGCACAGCAAGGTTCGCAGCGTGAGACTTGCCGGGGGTTGCTTCGAAAAGACGGACGAGCGGGAGTCTGCCCTGGAACGACGCCAGTACGGCGTCGGTGTCGTCCGAACAGTTGTTGTTCACTACGATAAGCTCCCATTGAGTTCCGGGAGGCACGTCGAGCAAAGTCATCTGCTCGAGCGTCTGCCGAAGAACATCGCCTCGGTTCCAGGTGCAGATCACGACCGAGATCGACGGAGTAATCGCGGGGGTCATGGTCCTATCCTCGGGACAGTTCGCATTAGCCTCTTCATGCAGCGGATGGAACACCCAGAATTCTGTTAGCGACCTCACGACCGATCGCAAGCGAAGCCGTGGCAGCAGGCGAGGGCGCGTTGAGCACGTGAACCGCTCCTGGCCCCGTTTGAATATAGAAATCGTCGATCAGCCGGCCATCAGAACCCACGGCCTGCGCGCGCACTCCACTCGGTCCCCGCTCGATGTCGCCGTCGGTTAGATTCGGAATCAGCAACTGAAGCGATTCGAGAAAGCGCTTTCGACTGAGCGATCGACGAATCTCCGTCATTCCATTCCGCCACTGAAATTTTGCCATTCGCCAGAACCCGGGGAATGTCGCCCAGTCGCCGACGTCTCTCAGCGAAACGTCTCGCCACTTGTACCCTTCGCGTTTTAGTGCGAGTACCGCGTTGGGTCCGGCTTCGACCACGTCATCGATGCCCCTGGTGAAGTGAACCCCGAGAAATGGTAGAGCGGGATCAGGCACCGGATAGATCAGCCCGCGAACGAGACTCGCTCGGTCAGTGCGCAGGATGTAGTACTCGCCCCGGAACGGCAGAATCCGGATCCCCGGATCGATTCCGGCGAGCCGCGCCACGCGGTCGCACTGCAGTCCGGCACAATTGATCAGCAGCTTCGCTCGAACCACACCGCCCGTCGTTTCAAGAATCTGCTCTGTGCCTTCCTGGCGAATAGCCAACACGCGGTGACCCACTCGGACCTCGCCGCCCAGCTTCAACAAACGATGAGCCATCGCCTCCGTGACCAACGAATAATTCACGATACCAGTCTCGTCTACCCAGAGGCCAGCGATACCGGCCACCTCCGGCTCGTGTTCCCTGATCTCCTGTGGTCCGAGACGGCGGACAGACACGGCGTTCGCGCGGCCGCGCTCCTCGAGAACCGCCAGGCGCGGCAGCTCGTCCTCTCGAACGGCCACGACCAGCTTGCCGCATCGACGGTGAGGTATGTTCTCTTCCTGACAAAACCGATACATGTCGTCGCGCCCTTCGCGACAGGTACGGGCTTTTAGCGAGCCCGGCTTGTAGTACAAGCCCGAGTGTATGACTCCACTATTGTGGCCAGTCTGGTGCATCGCAAGACGGCTCTCTGCCTCGAGGACGATCGGGGGGTATCCCCGTTCCGCCATAGCGAGGGCAGTGGCAAGTCCCACGATTCCGCCGCCGATAACGACGGTTTGGTCGCGGCCTGGAGTCATCTTCGTTAGCTCTGGGTTCCGCCGCGGCGCATCACGCAAGCCGATGCGTCACGCGAGAATGCGACGGCTATGACCCGGCCGATCCAATTGGGGTTTCGGGAGTTCGCGAGTTGAGCAAGCTCAGGGGATCCGCGCCCGGATACTTCACAGCCAGCTTGTCTCTACCGTTTCCAAGAGGCTGCCCGTTTCCTGGCTTTGCGGACGGCGCCGAAATCCCCTTGAGCGGCGTGACATCCCTTTGCCAGACCTCCCATGGAGCCCTGCCTTTGGCGTAAAGCTCGTCAAAGTGCTGCTTGTCCTTGAAAGTGTCCATCGAGGCTGTGAAGCCATCGTAAGGATACGCCAGCAGTTGATCGGCCGCGATGAGACGTTGGAACGGCTGCTCGACGAGCTCTTCACCAGCTTGCATGTAATCGAAGATCTCGCTTCGGAACATGAAGAATCCGGTGTTGATTCTCAGGTCGGTCTCCCTCACCGGCTTGATTTCAAGTACTCCGCCGTCCGCGAGACCCGAGACTGCGTGAAAGCTCAAATTCGGCCGGATGCTTACGAAGTTGCCGATTTTTCCGCGCGATTTGAACCGTTCGATGACGGACGGCAGATGCATGTCCGTCAGCCCGTCGGCATAGTTTGCGAGAAAAACTTCTTCGCCCGACAAGTATTTCCGGACGGCCATGAGTCGCTGGCCGATGTTCGCATTCACACCCGTGTCGGCAAAAGTGATTCGCCAATCCGAGATGTCCCGGTTCATCAGCTCGATCTCACGGCCGCCCCCGGAGAGAACGAAGTCATTCGAGCTGGTCTCCTCATAGTTGAGGAAATACTTCTTGATCACGTCTCCGCGATAGCCGAGGCAGAGAATGAAATCGGTGTGCCCGTAGTGAGCATAGTACTTCATCAGATGCCAGAGGATTGGGCGATGCCCGATCGTCACCATCGGCTTGGGAATATCGTCTCCTGCCTCCCGAAGCCGCATTCCAAGACCGCCACAGAAGATCACGACCTTCATGCGCCTGTCTCCACGAGTACGTTGTTCGCAATTGAGGTCCAACGCAGTGACGCATCGAGCAATCCTTCGGATTGAAGCGCACGAATGCGTCTGATCCGGAAATACCGGTCGCCAGAGAGGTCCTCGCGAGTCAGGCCGTTTGCCTGAAATGCGTCGCGGAGCTGTTCCATTCCTCGACGGACGGTCCACGCCGGTTGGTATTCCGGCAACGTGCGCATCAGTTTGCCGCAATCGACACGGTAGCAGCGCGGGTCAGGTCCGCCGCCCTCGGCGTATCGCACTTTGCTGCCTGGAACGACCTGTTCCACCAGCTCACCAAGATCGCGCACACGATAGTTCTCTTCGGTTCGCCCAACGTTGAACGCTTCGTTGTGCACCAACTCTCGCGGAGCGTGCAGAACGGCAAGGAAGGCGCGTGTGATGTCCTCGATGTGCACGAGCGGACGCCACGGCGTCCCGTCACTCTGAATCAGGACTTCACCAGTCGTGAACGCGACCGCGACAAGATTGTTCACGACCACATCCGCGCGTAACCTCGGCGAGACGCCATAGGCGGTCGCATTCCGCAGGAATGTCGGGCTGAAATCATCATCGGCCAGCTTCGCCACATCCTGCTCGAAGAGAACCTTGGATTCCCCATAGGGCGTGACGGGATTGAACGCGGCGCTTTCGGTGAGCATCTCGTCGCCCGCAACACCATAGAGACTGCATGAAGAGGCAAAAATGAGCCGGGGCACCCCGGCTTCCTTGGCCAGGCGCGCGAGTCGAACTGACCCGAGGTGATTTATGTCGTACGTGCACTTTGGATTCACGTCGCCCACCGGGTCATTCGACAACGCGGCCAGGTGCATCACGGCGTCGAATCCGCGGAGGTCGGCCACTTGCACGTCGCGCAGATCCATACGCAGCGCGTCTATGGAAGCACCATCTTGGCCGAAAGTGCCGCCTTCAAACAAGAACGTGTCGAGGCCGACCACTTCGTGTCCCGCCGCCTGAACGAGGGGAGCGAGAACCGACCCTATATATCCGTTGTGACCAGTAATCAGAATACGCATTCTATGCCTGTGAGGAGTCAGCCGACGTCCAGCGTAACTGTTGGGAGAGGCAGGCAACTCACGCGCCGTCAATCATGCAGCGGAATACCCACCCCAGAAGCCAAATACCCGAACATTTCGAGCAACCTGTAGCATCCATCCGACAGGTTCGGGACGGGGAGCAACACTACCCTGGCCAATTCGCCGCCCGACCCCCTCGGACGCCCATAATTCTCGCGTCTGAGCCAGCCAAAGTGCGGGACACGCGCGGCACAGCTATCGCCATAACGGTCTGCGCAACATGGACTTCACCCCTACTTTGCCTTGGGAGGCAAAGCGACGATGACAGCAGTGGACGTGCTTCAACCTTATAGCGTTCGGCCTTCCCCGATGGCGGGGCCTTCCCCCATGACGGGCCCGCCGAAGTCCGGCGGTTGCCGTTTCTGCGGCACCTCGTTCCGCCATCGAGTCGTGGACCTGGGGATGTCGCCACTATGCGAGAGCTTTCTCAGCGAAAACCAGTTGAACGTCATGGAGCCGTTCTATCCGCTCAACGTCTGGGTTTGCGAACAGTGTTTCCTGGTGCAGCTCGAGGAGTACGTCGGTGGTGAGGAGATATTCACCGACTACGCGTATTTTTCTTCGTTCTCCGATTCCTGGTTGGAACACTGCCGACGTTACGTCGATCAAATGATCGAGCAGCTCGAGCTCACTTCGAGCAGCGAGGTGGTCGAGATTGCCAGCAACGATGGATATCTACTGCAGTTCTTTGTAAAGCGTGGCATTCCGGCACTTGGAATCGAGCCCGCGGCGAACGTCGCCAGGGTGGCGCAAGAAAAGGGTGTCGAGACTATCGTAAAGTTCTTCGGTCGCGATACGGCGCGAGAGCTGGTGGCGGCTGGCCGGAAACCCGATCTCATACTGGGCAACAACGTCCTCGCCCAGGTGCCCGATCTGAACGACTTCGTCGGCGGGCTCAAAATCCTGCTCGGTCAGAACGGCGTGGTGACAATCGAGTTTCCGCATTTACTTCGGACCATCGACGGAAATCAGTTCGATCAGGTATACCACGAACACTTCTCGTATTTCTCGCTCTACTCTGTTGAGCGCATCTTCGCCGCCCACGGTCTTCCTGTCTTTGATGTGGAAGAGCTCGCGACGCATGGCGGCTCAATCCGGATCTACGCCGCGCACGACGACGATTCATCAAAGAGTGTGACCGAGCGGCTTACGACTCTTCGGGCGCGCGAAGCCGAGGCAGGTGTGGACACGCTCGCGTATTACGAGGACTTCGAGTCGCGCGTTCGAGAGACCAAACGCAAGCTGCTCCAATTCCTGATCGAGGCAAAGCGCGATGGCAAACGGGTTGTCGGATACGGTGCACCAGGCAAGGGCAACACTCTGCTGAATTACTGTGGCATCCGCACGGACTTTCTCGACTTCACCGTGGACCGAAGCCCCCACAAGCATGGGAAGTTCCTGCCCGGGACACACATTCCGATTTTGCCGCCCGAGAAGCTATGGGAAGCAAAACCAGACTACGTGCTGATCCTTCCCTGGAATCTCAAGACCGAGATAATGAATCAGCTGGCAGGAATCCGCGAATGGGGCGGCCGCTTCGTCGTGCCGATTCCTGAAGTGACCGTCTATCCGTGATTTTTTTGCCGACGGCGCTTGCCGGCGCGTTTATCCTCGAGCTCGATCGTCGAGAGGACGAACGCGGATATTTTGCTCGAACGTGGTGTCAACGTGAGTTCGAGGAGATGGGACTCAACACGGATTTGGTCCAGTGCAGCGTTTCATACAACCTGCGGCGCCGGACACTGCGTGGCATGCATTGGCAGGACGCCCCGCACGGCGAAGCGAAGCTGGTGCGCTGCACCCGTGGAGCGATCTGGGATGTCATCATCGATCTTCGCCCCGAGTCACCGACATACACAAAGCACGTCGGAGTCGAGCTGAGCGCTGATTCGGGCCGCGCAATCTACATCCCCGAGGGTATGGCTCACGGCTTTGTCACGCTGGTGGACGGTTCCGAGGTGTTTTACCAGATGTCCGCCTATCACGAGCCCGCGTCGGCGCGTGGAGTTCGGTGGAACGATCCGGCGTTCGATATCGACTGGCCGGTTACCGATCCGATCCTGCACCCACGTGACGCAGCGTATCCAGATTTCGTCGCATTGGTGACTCGGTGACATCGACGTACGTTGCGCCGAATGGTTCGGGTGCGGAAATGCACGCGCTCATTCGCGACCTTTATCCGACCTGCAGAAGCATCACCGGTGACGGGTTCCGCGATTCGCTGCGGCGTCTGTCGGAGGTCGTGCCCATCGCCCTCACCGAAGTTCCGACGGGAACACGCGTCCTGGATTGGACAGTTCCGAGAGAGTGGAATATCAGAGATGCCTGGATTGCCGACGCCGCGGGCCGTCGAGTGGTGGACTTTCGGGCGTCCAACCTGCACGTGGTGAGCTACAGTGTTCCGGTGCGCGCGCGGATGTCTCTGGCGAGTCTGAGGCCGAAGTTGCACACACTCCCCGGTCAACCGGATCTCATTCCTTACCGAACGGCTTATTACGCAGAAGACTGGGGATTCTGTCTGGCGCAGAATGTTCTCGATCGGCTTCCGGAGGGAGAGTACGAAGTCTGCATCGACTCCACGCTCGCGGATGGCAACCTGACGTACGGCGAGTATGTGTTGCCGGGATCGACGACCGACGAAATCCTCATCAGCGTCCACAGCTGCCATCCGTCGCTCGCAAACGACAACCTCTCGGGCATGGCAGTGGCCGCGCTGCTTGCGCGAGCGCTGTCGCAGGAGCCTCGCCGGCACACATTCCGTTTTCTGTTCATTCCAGGAACGATCGGCTCGATTACGTGGTTGGCCACACATGAGGCCGATGTCGAGCACATTCGGCACGGCCTGGTACTGTCCTGCGTGGGCGATCCGGGTCAGTCAACGTACAAGCGCAGCCGTCGCGGCAATGCGCTGGTGGATCGCGCCGCGGGCCACGTTCTCAAACAGGCCGGCCTGCATGCTTTGCTCGATTTTGTGCCGTACGGGTACGATGAGCGGCAATACTGCTCTCCCGGTTTCGATTTGCAGGTGGGATGCCTGACACGCACTCCGAACGGTCGCTTTCCGGAGTACCATACTTCTGCCGACAATCTCGATTTCGTCACCGCTGAAGCCCTCGAGGATTCGCTCGCCAAGACTCTGGCGATCATTGAAATCCTTGAGCACGATGCCGCCTATGTGAATCTCAATCCCAAGGGTGAGCCACAGCTGGGCCGTCGCGGACTATACAGGAACACCGGCGGTGCTTCTCCCGCGGGTTTCGAGATGGCGCTGCTTTGGGTGCTGAACTTTTCGGATGGGCGACATTCCCTCCTCGACATCGCCGAGCGCGCCGCCCTGCCCTTCTCGACAATTCGCGGCGCAGCCGAAGTTCTGCGGGATGCGAATCTGCTGCGCCCTCGAGATGAGAGCGAAGCTGATCGCTCAAATTCTGACGTGCGATCGTCGACGATGCAGAAGTCCTCTCGATCGTTGGGACCTCGCTCGACTGC
>Ga0193709_1000754_pt1 | contig 10463 bp, 8 predicted proteins | sample H3c2metaG_FD_160571 | JGI IMG/M metagenome (GOLD analysis project Ga0193709, IMG submission 160571) | Soil microbial communities from a riparian zone of the East river system, Colorado, United States - H3c2 | ecosystem: Environmental > Terrestrial > Soil > Riparian zone | place: USA: East River... | reverse complement strand
ATCGCCGGGAGCCGCAAAGCTAGACGATATTCAGAAAGCTTTGAGCCACGTTCAAGTGCAGGCGATTCCGTATACTTAGTGAAATGTGGAGCTTGTGACTCGCATGCTACTATGGCAGAGTAATAGAACGAAACAAAAAGAACTATTTCGTAACAAAGCGTAAATCCTTACATTCCCGCATCTCGAGGAATGGGTACCGTCGAGGACAACAAAATGCCGGCTTCTGGTTTGCCCGTTCACAGCTCCCACACGCTCAGTGAAATCCTCTCGCAGCCGGAAATATGGCGTTCTAGTTTGCGGGAACTGGGAAGAAATGTTGCATTTCAATCCGCGCTTCGCAATGCGGCTTATCGAAGGGAATGGCTTTTTGTAGGCTGCGGCTCGAGTTTTTATTTGGCGGAAGCGGCTGCCGCGTCCTGGACCATGCTTACTGGCCAGCGCGCTCGCGCGCTTCCCGCCTCTGAACTGTTGCTTTTTCCTCAGCTGGCACTGCTTGCTGGCGCAGACCTTCAAGTAGTGATCATCTCTCGGTCGGGCCGCACCTCGGAAGCAGTTCGCGTCGCTGAACTCCTTTCGACGAAACATAGTCTTCCGACTCTTGGGCTAACTTGCGGCGAAAATTCCAATCTCGCAAAAGCGTGCGAATTGACCATCGTGCTTTCCGGTGTCGATGAGAAAAGCATGGTCATGACGCGTTCGTTTACTTCGATGTTTCTCGCGCTTGTTCATCTGGCCGCCGCGAGTGTCTCGGCACCCGACGGCTTTTCTTCGTTTGAAGGAATTGCGGCAACACTTTCTTCCAAAATCGGGAAGTGGAACGATTGCGTTAAGTCTTTCGTGACCAAGAACTCCTTTGAAGATTACATTTATCTGGCGCAAGGACCGCTGTTCCCCATCGCACGCGAGGCGGCGCTGAAAATCACCGAGATGTCCTGTTCGTACGCGCAGCCCTATCACACTCTTGAATTTCGCCACGGTCCGAAATCCATCGTCGCTCCGCAGACTTGCTTAACTTTCTTCCTCAGCGACTCTGGCATGCAGGCAGAAAGTGAAGTCTTGCTGGAAATGAAAGAACTCGGCGGTAAAACAATTGCCGTTTGCAATCGAGCCAGCAATTCAATTCGAGGCGCCTGCGACCTGCTGTTCGAGCTCGAAGAAGACGGTCCCGAGCTGATGCGTCTTGCTCTGTTCATTGTTCCCGCGCAGCTCCTGGGTTTTCACACCGGAATCAAAATGGGCTTCAATCCCGATGAACCCAAAAACCTGAGTCGCGTTGTGATTCTCGATTAATGTCGCAACGAGGCCACTGAATTGCATGCCCCAGCCAAGTTTGACTTAAGTGTTGTAGGCGAGCTCAATCTCGATCTGGTTTTGTACGGTCTTCCCGATCATTTTGAGTTGGATCGCGAGCATCTCGCTTCCGATCTGCGCCTTACGCTGGGAAGTTCTTCGGCCATTTTCGCGCACAATATCGCGCTGCTTGGCAATCGCGTGGGATTTCATTCCGCGATCGGCGAGGATCCCCTTGGCGAGCTCTGCGTTTCGCGGCTCCTCGAAAGCGGCACCGATGTTTCCGCAGTTAAAAGATTTCCAGGCAAGCAGACCGGTCTTACTATCATTCTTCCGCAATCGAAAAAGCGTTTTATTCTTACCTATCCCGGTGTGATGGCCGAGATGCGCTTTGAAGATTTGGATCTGAATCGCGTGTTCGATGCTCGTCACCTGCATCTTTCTTCCTATTTCTTGCAGACAGCGCTCAGACCCCGAGTCCCTGATCTCTTTCGTCTTGCCAAAGAGGCTGGTCTCTCAACGTCTTTGGACACCAACGATGACCCGGCAGACAGATGGGAACATGACGTACTGGAAACTTTAAAGTGGGTAGACGTTCTTTTGCCGAACGAATACGAAGCGTGCCGAATTGCCCGCACAGACGATCCGCTCAGCGCCGCCGAAATGCTGGCTCAGAAAGTCCCGCTGGTGGTAATGAAAAGGGGAGAGCAAGGTGTTCTCGCGCGCCAAGGAAATGACGTTTTCGAAGCATCAGTGGGAAAAAGTGAAGCGGTGGACACGATTGGCGCCGGCGATAGCTTCGACGCAGGCTTCTTGCATCAATTCATTCGCGGGGCAGAGCTACAAGAATGTCTGCGGTTTGGCAATCTCGCGGGAGCGCTTTCCACTACTCGCCAGGGTGGCACGGAGGCCTTCCGCGATGCGCAACATCGTGCAGCCTTTCTATCACGTTGAGGCAATCGATGCTGTTTATTTTGGACACGGCATCACTACTGCGCTTCTAGCAACAAGCTTCCTTTAAACTCGGTTTTTAGTTTTGCAGTTGGTCCGGTCACTGTCCCATAGTCTTTGCCGTTTACGTAATCCGTAACGTGGTACGTCCGATTCGCTAGGCCGCGCAGTTCCACTTCGCCGCGCCACTCCCGTTCCGTGCCTTTAGCTTTCCCTGCAGGTTCTGGCGCATAAAACGCGTAGTACACCGCTCCGTCTTTCTCGATTGCGTAAGCTTCCGGCGTATCGTAGCCGTACACGTACAAATCGAGAAAAGTGCCTTTTGAGAGCATTTTGTCGTTGTAAAGGCCAATCCATTTTTTCCAATGCGCATCCTTCTCTGGCGTTAAGTTCACATTCTTGAATTTCGGTCCTTGTGGCGGCCAAGTAAATTTAGTCCCCAGCACACCGCCAGTACCTAGTGTCGAAGCGAAATCGTCCCCCACGTCTTGTTCATCTCCGGTATTGGCTTTGGCGATTTTCGTCAGTTCAACATGATCCCCATAGATCGCCGAATTGGGCCCAAGCAGCGCCTTATACATTTTCATCCGCCGGCGTACTTGCACCGAGCCCACGGGGTCTGCAGTAACCGCCTGATCCATGTAGCGTAGCCAGGCCAGGCTGGGCGGAGTCCCGCACGGGCAGCTCTGCGTGACGCTATCGTTTTTCAGTGTGCGCGTGGTCTCAAAAATAGTTTTATATACATCCCCCATCGCATACACCGAGTCCAGCGGTGACTTGTGGTGATGCTTCGGGTTGTAACATTTCGGCGTCGCATAAATATTGTCGAGTTTATGGCCATCAAAATCCCAATCGCGAATAAATCGCTCGGTAGTTTTCTTGTAATACTCCTGCACCTCGGGGACAGCAGGGCAAAGGGTTGCCAGATTGCGAGTCATCCGCGCGTGCTGGCCCTTTTCATCTAGAATCAGCCAGTCTGGATGTTCTTTCACGACATCCGAAATTACATACTTGTGATCGCCATATTTAAATTGCCCGTCTTCGACCGCGAGTGGCAGCCACCAGATCTGCATTTTCACGCCTTGCGCGTGAAAGTCCTTTACCATTTTCTGAATTGCGTCGCCTCCGAACGTGTCGGTCCTCGGTTTCCAGTCACCATAGTTGTCAAACCACCGGTCGTCCAGCGTCGCCCAGTGGATCCCCAGTTCCTTCAACTTCGGAATGGTGTCCGTCATCTGCTTGGGCGTGACATCTGATTCGTAGCCCCAGCCGCACCAGCTCACCGCATAATTTTCCTCATTGTTCTTCGGGCGGCTCAGTCCTTCGCGCTCCACTGCGTTGGACCACATGCTGAGCGGCTCGTAATAGTCGCCGTGGTACACCGCCACGAAAGTGCGCGGTGTAGAAAAACTCTCGCCCGGTTTTAGCGTTGCGTCCGCCGGAATCACCACTTCCGCTGCAACTCGGCCGTCCGCGGTGGTTTGCACGGGGATCGAAATCGCTAGCGGTAGTGTTTCCAGATGGCCGATTGCGAGTCCGCTGTTTCGAGTCCAGAACGCCACCACCGGAACTCCGCCACCTACACGACCGAGGTCGTCCTTCGTCTCCACTGGCGCGCCGAAAGGATTCTCCTGCGAAAATTTTGCGGGTATCGGCAGAACATCATCTTTTCCCCACTTCAAACTTGAGCCGAAGAATGCCCACAGTTCGTGGGGCTTTGCGCCACCATCGGCGAGCGTCGCATTGATGCGGTGCTTCTGCAGCGCAACGCTTTTTAGTGTCATTTCTTTGCCGCTGGAGTTCTTGTAGCTCGTCGAAAGCAACGCCATGGATGGAAACTCGTCGTAAACCTCCACAATCAGCGCCTCGTCCAGCCCGGTGCTCGCGCTGTGCCCCTTTACTTCGATGTGCTTGCCGGTTTTTCCGAGCTTTCCTTGTGCCTCCCGAATTTCTGCATGGCTCAAATCGCGCACAAAGTCGTCAATCGCTTTATCCCCGGTCTTCACGGCAACGCCTGGCGCGGCGCTCGGCTCATCCACAGTGACGATTGTGTTTGCAGCCTTCTGTGCAGCCAGCAGATTCCCGTTAGACGTCAACACAAATTCCGCCTGCGTCGTCTTTAGGTGAATTCCATCCGCTTGGCTTTCGACAGCTATGCTGGAAACCCGCGGAGCTTCCGGCGATGGTTTAGCCTGCTCCTTCCTGCATCCTGAGAAAAAGGTCACGAGCATCGCCGCTATAGTTATGGCTCGCGAAGTTCTCCAATTCATCGCTGAACTCATCATTACCTCGCCCCCCGAAACTGCGCGAATATTTGTTCTGCGTTTCGGTGATACACCTTCTCCAGAATGTTGTCCGGCAATTCCATTCCGTAGATCATCCATCGCCCTTGGCCGGGATATCCTGAATACGGAAAATACTCATCGTCCGTCTCTAGCCATCTGAAATAATTGCCATAGACTTCCGGGACTGGCTCGGAGTCGGTGCCGAATAGAATTCGATCTTGAAATTCGGAGAAAAACTTTGCTGCTCGACGTGGTTGCCTTCCCAACTCCGCTTCGCGCGCTCCAAACTCCACGTACATGTTCGGATATCGTTTCAACCAATCCGACACTGCGTCTAAGTTTTCCGGCCAATTCGCCACGTGTAAGGCAATAAATGTCGTCTTAGGGTGCCTTGCGAAGACGCGATTTCGTTGCTCCAGCAGCGTCAGCTTATCGGGAATTCCCGGTCCGTAAAAACTCCATGACGGATTGTGCATCAACTCCTCATATCGTTCGTTCCTGGCGTCAGTAGGTGTGAAAAACGCTTCTGGGTCGGTCGAATGAATCGCCACCGGAATTCCAAGTCGGCCGCATTCCTCCCACACCGGATCCATTCGTGGATCGTCGATCGCTACGAACTTGCCGCTTTTATCCTTTACACCCAAACCCCAGTCTTTCAACACTTTCAATCCGCGGGCTCCACGCTTTACCGCGTCATCCAGTTGAGCCACCATCTCCGCGCTAAAATTTGCGTCGTCGATTTTGCTCCAATCCATTTGCGCGAACACCACAAACCGATCCGGATAAGGTTTCACCATCTTGTCTAATACGGCCTGCAGCTTTTCTCCCCACAACCCAGTCAGGATCACCACTGTTCTCACGTTCGCCTGGTCCATTCCTTTAACCACTTCCGCTGCGGGCACCTGCGCGCCGTGTACTCCGGCCGCATCATTCACGTGGTTATGCACATCGATCACGTAGAATTTTGCCCGCGATAATTCGTGCGCTTTTAAGTGCAGCATTGGTTTGGGGTCCCAATCTTTCAATAGCAGCGTCATCCGCTTGGCTGCGTCGGGATCCTCTTTGTATTGGATATCTTGCGCGACGGACGCAGCCGCAGCAGTTACAGCAACTGCCAACAGAGCCAAAATTCTTGCCACTCTTCGCCAGCTACGCGGTTCGCTCACCATGACCCCTCTCACTGACTGAATTATCTACGGGAGAGTGTACTTCGAAAAGGAGCAAAACGTAAGTAAAAGAAATAAAACGAAGATTCAGGTCGGAAGGGAACTTTTGTAGAAGTTGATTACAAACCAAGAAGGGAACTGTTGTTAGCCCGACTGCAACGACTGCGAACAGTCGGGTTCGAGCGGGTTCGCAAGGTGCTGGAGCGTTAACCGCACAACTGCCAGACCAGGGCGCTTCCTGAGTGAGAACCCGACAAAATTCTACGCAGGGATTAACTTCTACACGTATGCTCTGAATTCTCCGACCTACTGGATTGACCCGTCGGGTTTCAACGTCACGGTAAAGCTTTTCCCCGGCAATCAACCGGCCGGGCATATCGGGCTGGGCGTCAATACCAATGATACAGTTGGCTTCTATTCAAACCACAACACCGGAGCGTCCCCAGGACATGTAAAACGAGACGATCCCAAAACCGAAGGCGATCCCGAAGGTTGTATTATTCGGCTAATCCGCCGCTTCTCTAATCCAATCATGCGCCGCTTGGCGATCAATGTTATGCAACCACATGTGTGCTTCGACAGCCGCCTTCACCAGACTTCTCGCTGTCTGCAACATGAAATCATCGTGTTCGCAAACTTCAATTTCCTGTTTTGCGGTTTGCTCTGTCTCATACACGCCTACCGTTCCGCCAGCTTCATAATTGACTACGAAATCAGAGCCGTCATGCGCTATCCAGTATTTGTCGGCCATCGTGGATGCTCCCAAGCCGCAAATATAGTCCACAACGTGCGCATTTCGTAGTCCGAAAAAGTTCGGTGCGGTGCCGTACCGTGCTAAACCGCAGGAACGTGGGTAAAAGTAGCAAGTATGACAGCCAACGAATAGCCGTTGCGGACTACGCGGCATCCAACTACGATAGCGGCCTGACTGGAGACTTACGGCGAAGGAACTGAAGAAGAAACGGGACGAAGCAAAGCAGGCTTGGGAAAATGCCACGGTCGTGATGAAGAAGGCGGAGAAGGCTGACGACTTTACGGGTTCAAAGAAAGCACACGACGAAGCCGAAAAGCTTCGGGTCGAGTACTTGATGGCGGAAAAAGCATCGGAAACCGATACCGACGATTCCGAGAACAGGCTTGCTATGTCTGCCCATAGGTGACAGTGGCAGGAGGTTACCCGTACTGAAATCCTTTCTCAGTGCCAGCTCAACCGGTCGATGCATCACCATCCAATGTGTTGATTTGACACTGCTTCCCCGGGAGAAGCGATCTGTTTGGCTGTACTCGGTCAAAACCTAACCAAGGTAGTGTTCCGGCTGATCTAGCCCTAGAGAGCGATTTAGCCTTTGTTTTCAATGCAAGTCGGGTTCGACCTGAGTGTTGCGTCGACCCATTGAGATACGCTCAATTCAAGGTCACAGGCGATAGTGGTTCTGACATACCTCCAATTTTGCGCGGACTGAAGGACCGAGCGTTTGCGCTCGGTCCGGAGTTCAACATTTTCATCCCCGGGCCGCGGCTATCGTTGCTCGCACGATACGAGCCCGAATTTGGCGCGCGCAATCGCACCCAAGGTCAGACCATCGTATTCAGTATTGTATGGGTGGCAAAATCCTTGGTGAAACATCATCCGTGATTGCGGCATTAGGTTTAGGGGAAGGAATGCGCATAGCAAAAGAAAAGCCGATCAGGAGATTCCGCCGCACTCTTACTGCCTGGGTGGTGATCCTCATCGCAATAGTTGCGCCCTGCGAAAAAATATATGCGAAAGCTGCTTCGAACCAGAATCTGTCAAAGCCCAACATCGTCTTTATTCTCGTTGACAACCTAGGCTATGGCGAGTTGGGAGTGTATGGGGGCGGTATCCTTCGTGGGGCTCCCACTCCGCGAATCGACAAGCTGGCAAGCGAAGGCATGCGGCTGCTCAACTTTAACGTCGAAGCGCAATGCACTCCTTCCCGCTCCGCGCTCATGACAGGCCGCTTCTCCATCCGCTCCGGCACGTATGCTGTGCCCGTCGGCGGCGTGGCCGACGGGTTGACACAATGGGAAATCACCATCGCGGAGTTGCTTTCAGCTCAGGGTTACGCCACGGGTATGTGGGGCAAGTGGCATCTTGGCAGTGCCGAAAAACGATTTCCCACGCACCAAGGATTCGATGAGTGGTACGGCATTCCGCGCACCTATGACGAAAGCATGTGGCCTGGACAGAATGCGACAGGAGGAATGTGGCCCTCGATAGGTAACAAGCAAAGCTGGAACGCAAGCGTCGCTCACCTTGAACCGATCTACGAAGCCCGAAAGGGTGAGAAGGCCCGGCAGTTGGGAGAATTGAACCTCGATGCCCGGCGAACCATGGAAGCAGAGATCACGAAGCGCGCTGTGGGTTTCATCAAGCTTAATGCAAGTGCGGGCAAGCCATTCTACGCCTATGTTTCGTCGTCGATGGTTCATATGCCGACCCTGCCAAATCCAGAGTTCGCAGGAAAAACCGGCAACGGCGATTGGGCCGACTGCCTGGCCGAAATGGACTACCGTACTGGACAAATCCTGGATGCGCTTAAGGATGCCGGAGTGGAGGACAGCACTCTGGTTATCTTCGCCAGTGATAATGGGCCGGAGGCAACCGATCCGTGGGAGGGAGACAGCGGGCCCTGGCGTGGAACCTATTTTACGGCGATGGAGGCGTCACTGCGTGCTCCGTTCATCATCCGTTGGCCGGGGAAAGTACCGGCTGGTCGTGTCAGCAACGAGATCGTCCACATTGTGGACATGTACCCGACGCTTGCTCGAGTCGGCGGAGCCGAAGTGCCGAAGGATCGGCCAATCGATGGCGTCGACCAGCTGGATTTCTTCCTCGGCAAGCAAGAGAACTCCAACCGCGAAGGGTTCCCCGCCTATGTGGCCGACCGATTGTCTGCCGTCAAGTGGCGCAATTGGAAAATGCATCTTATTTGGCAAGTAAACATGTATGACGCGCCTTTGACGCTTCCGTTGCCGAAAGTCATCAATCTTCTCACTGACCTAAAGGAGGAGCGGGATGTGGGCGCTAAGAACAGCTGGGTCGGAGTACCCATGACAAAGATTATTATCGAACTGGAGCAAAGCCTGAAGAAATATCCCCCGATCAAGGCCGGTACCCCGGACCCGTATGTTCCGCCGAAGTAACCATTCGGCAGGCCCTTGTGTAAGTCGTCGGAACGAGGGGTCGACTGTCACGAAAATGTAACGGTAGTCGTGGAAAATTGGTGAGAACTTGCGAACAAAAAGTGAATAAAGAGGAGAAGTTGACGCTCACGTTTCATCGCAACTTGCTGATTCTCCTCGGAAAACTCCCGCTCCGGTGAATTATTAGCAAGTAACTCCAGTGGCTGTTAACCGAAGGGTTGCTAGTTCGAATCTAGCCTCGGGAGCCAATCTTAATTCTCTCAATGAGTTGAACAGTCGCAGAGCATTCGGTGGATTACCGAACGCTCCGCAACAAGAAGGCAAGAAGGATCCCGGTCATTGTAAGCAAGAAGGTGCAACTGAGTGCCGGACATCGTCAGTTCAAATCAAGCCTCCGCAACCAGAAACTATTCTGCCGCAATAAGTTCCGCGTACCCCGCCACCATCCGAATTGACAGTCCGCCCTACCGCAACATCGTCGAGGCCCCGACCGTAGGGCATCGCGAGGAGCGCGACTCAGTATATCTTCCGAAAGTTCCGAAATAGGCCGGCTGTTTGTTAAACCATGCACCCAGCTGCGAAACGCGGCGCATGGGGAAGCATAAATTAGCGCAGGTGTCAGGGTTCAGAGATCAGGAAACAGAAATCGGGACCTCCAAAATCCACACTTGACATCGACGGATAATCCACTACCATATGGTTGTGGATAAGCTAGATACAACATTTGCCGCTTTGTCCGATCCAACCCGGCGGGCAATGATCGAACGGCTCTCCCGTGGGCCTGCCTCTGTGCATGGATTGACGGAACCGTTTGCACTCTCGCAGCAGATGATTTCAAAACACATTGCCTACCTGGTGCGGGCGCGGATTGTAATCAAGACGAAGCGTGGACGAGAGAGTGTGTGCACGCTTAGGCCAGAGGCGATTAAGACGGTCAGCGACTGGGCGATTAGCTATCGCCGATTCTGGGAAGAGAGTTTCGACAAGTTGGATGTGGTTGTGAATCAAATGAAAAAAGTGGAGGTCAGAGATGACAAAAAACACGGTTAACGAGACAGAGCGGATGGTTGTCACTAGAGTTTTTGATGCCCCACGCGCATTGGTTTGGAAGGCGTGGACAGACCCGAAGTACGTAATGCAGTGGTGGGGACCGAAGGGCTTTACTGCGCCCGTTTGCGAGATGGATTTTCGCGTTGGAGGAAAATTCCTCTGCTGCATGAAGTCGCCGGATGGGCAGGAGTTCTGGAATGCGGTTGAATACCACGAGATTGTTCCGTACGAGAAGATCGTTTCCTTGATGTACTTTTCCGACTCGAAGGGAAACAAGATCGAGCCTGCGCAATTAGGAATAGAACATGAGGCTATAGACGGTGCGTACGACGTGACCATCTTTGAGGATCTCGGAAACGGCCAGACGAAACTTACCTTCATTGGAAATGAACCCATGGAGAGCGCGAAAAATAGCGGTCAAATGGAGGGCTGGAACCAGATACTCGATAAACTTGCTGCGGTTATTGCGGGGCTGGTACAGGCGAAATAGGAAGTTGACCTTTTGACGATCGTCATGCGCGAGATACAGCCAAGGCTGGCGGCGGAGGCTCAG
>Ga0193709_1000751_pt1 | contig 10482 bp, 8 predicted proteins | sample H3c2metaG_FD_160571 | JGI IMG/M metagenome (GOLD analysis project Ga0193709, IMG submission 160571) | Soil microbial communities from a riparian zone of the East river system, Colorado, United States - H3c2 | ecosystem: Environmental > Terrestrial > Soil > Riparian zone | place: USA: East River... | reverse complement strand
TGTGTGTCTTGGTAATGGTCAGATCCGGTGTACCTACACTGAGGCTAACCGTAGCCGGCGAATCATCTGAGGTGGAAAGCGTCGAATCGATTTGCGTTGAACTTATGTGGGCGATGGCGGAGTTCGTATAGGTTCCCCCGACGTTAGGCACACTGGCTTGGAATGTCAGATCTGCGCTTCCATTTGCCGGCACGACAAATATCCCCGTCCAGGTCAGTGTGCTTACCGAGATGCCGGGATCCGCGATTGGATTTCCCGCGAAAGTGGCGCTTCCGGGCAAGTAAGTTACGCTTGCCGGGCTGACTGGGAGAGAATCGACCAGATCGTCCAGCGTCACGCTGGAAGACGCCGAGTTCGTAACTCGAACCGTGTAGGTCGGAATTCCACCGGAGGGCCATATGGAGGAGTTAACCAATTTCGTCACTATGAGTGAATTGCTCGTGGTACCGATCGGCGGAAAGGATGCATAGCTGCTGGTTCCGGTGTGTTTCGTTGCGTTCCCGCTACTGATGAACGCGACCGGACTCACAGCTGTTGAGCCTGACGTCGGACCGATCACCAGATATGTCGCCACAAAACTGTAGTCCGTCGCCGAAGTCGACGTGAATGCCGATGAAGGAACCAGCAGCTGGTCCAGATAAGTTCCGGTGTTACCCCCGCTAAATGTCACGCTGGTGCTGTACAACCGGAAGCTGCTTGCCGGAAAGTCGAAGTAGGTCTCCGGACTCGCATAGAAGAGTTTGCCGCTGCCAATCTGACCGGTGTTCCCGGTTACCGTCACCGTGATCAGGGCGCCGAGAGTGGGGCTGTTCGATGAGGTAACAACCGTCGTCACCTTATTCGCCTGCGCAGCGATCGTATCTTGAACCGTGACGGAAAATGATTGCGAATCTAGGAGGTTCGTCGCAGGACGCCCAGAGTAGAGTCGCAGTGTGAATGGTTGCGGAGTGCTGACGTTACATTGGCCAGCGGAAAACGAAGAGCAATCGACGTTTAAATAGAAAAAAACCGTCCGTGTCGCTCCTGCGGCCATGGGTCCAAGGTGCGCCAGTCCAGTCTCGTGCGCGGCCAGGGACACGAACGATCCCGTGAAGCTTCCGATCGCTACCCAGGCATCGGCGATGGGCGAACCGGTGTCATTGGTCACGTTGTAGCTCACATAGTTGCCCAGCAGGTTTGGCTGGACATTCGAGGAAGTGTCCACGTAAAGGATACTTCCGGAAGTCGACGACACCGACGCAACCGCCGCCGGCGCTAGAGCCAGCGCGAGCACGGTCAGCAGTCCCAAGGCCAACGGCTGATTAGTATGCATTCGTCACCATGCCGCAGCTTCGTCTCTCGTGATCACGCATCGATGGCAGTTCTCTTCCTATGGGCGTATTTTGCCGCCGACATTCACCGTAAACGCCTGTGGCGACGATGCGCTTCCTGAAACCGGAGGAACGGAGCGCGGAGTACCCCGAAAGACAGCTTTGATGGAGTACGTCCCGGCACCCAAAGTCAGCCTGGTAAACGCTGTACCGCTGCCCGTCAATTGGGCTGAGCCGAGAATTGCCAAACCCTGGCACCGGCTGGCCTTGGCGTCGCAAAACACAACCGAGCCGTGCCGGACAGGCGTTGAGCCAAGCAAGACCGTGGCAGTCAGAGTCACCGGCGTACCGATGTCGACAGAGGGTGAGGAAATAGTTAGCTCGGTTGTCGTGGCTGCGGCAGAATTCCCCCGCGCGTAAACGGAGCCATAGATGAAGGCAAGCAACAGCAATACAACGATCGACGTAGTTTTTTTGGGCGGCATAGCGGACAGCTTGTGAGGCTGATCCCTGTCACTGTAGGTATATACATCGGTACTTACAATCGATAATAAGTACCAGTGTGTCCTAAAACAAATCGTTGATCATCCGAAGGGTGCCGCATCAGATCGAATCTGCGCTTGAACTGCTTGGCGAGCGCCTCGCTGTTCGCTGCTGTTAAGAAAATGCGCCAGAAAAACGACATAAGCTTGGTCTTTAGTTTGCGTAATCAGGCTTGCGGTCAGCATTCGCAACGGGCAGCGGCAGACTTCTCCTCCGACAGGTGATGGAAACGTTGCCATGTTGGTTGGCAATCCTTGACGCAAAGTATTTCAGGTCGGCGCGCCACAGGAGAATCAGGGGTCTTCGATCAGGAAGCGGCAAGAATCAGTGGCAGCAGGAACCCTTGCAGCCGAACGCTTTCCTTGGGCTCGAGGTTTTCGAATTGAATGCCCATACAATCGGTCTCGACGGTTCGAACCACGCGGCCGCCTGAACGCATGAGCGACGTGCCGGCCTCAAGGTCCAGATTGACTTTGACCGGGGTACCGGTTGGAAATGCGCGGTGCGACTGAACCAGCGCGCCGCCAAGGCTGAGGTCCAGTGTGGTCCCATCAAGCCGGTCGTTGCCCGCTTCCATCGAAATTCTGCAGCGCAGCCGAACGCGGGTGAAACGCCGCCTTTCGCGCTCGATCGGACCTTCGGTAACCCGGATCAGCTTTAGCAGCTTATTGCGTTCCACCGGCTTGAAGAGGAAGAACTCAACGCCGGCCTCAAAGGCCCGCGTCATAACGGTCCGATCTTCTTCTCCAGTAATCATCACGATGACTGCGGAGCTGTTAACGCGCGAGACGCGGATCTGCCGGGCAAGTTCGGCACCATCCGGAGCCGGCATGCGCATATCCAGAAAGACGGCATGGTATTTCTCTCGCTTTAGACGCGCGCCGGCTTCGCTGCTGCTGGTTAAAAAGCTGGCGTCCATGCCCGCCGAGCGAAGGATTTCACAGATAAGTTCAGCATTGAGCGGGTCATCGTCGACAACAAGAATCCGTGCAGGCAAGCTATGGCTCCTCTGGCAAACGCGATTCCTGAAGGTATACGCCAGGTCAGCAAATCTAAGAATCCAGCCGCGGCGTTTCTTACTCTTGCAGCCAGCGCTTTAGTTCCACTCGAAGCAGTTGAAAGTCGATTGGTTTCGAGAGACACGCTCGGCAGCCCGCGTTCATGATGCGCTGCTGCTCCTCCACTAAAGCATGTGCCGTCACGGCAATCACGGGAATCTCCCGCGTCTCTGGATTTTGCCGCATCCAGGCGAGCAGGTCCAGGCCGTCAGCTTTACCGAGATTGATATCGAGTAGCACGACATCGAGAAGCCGCTTCGAAAAGACCTCGTAACTGGCTTTTAAGTCTGCCGCGCACCAAACTTCGTACGATTCCACTTCGAGCCAGTCACGGAGCAATTCACAGTTGAGCTGATTGTCTTCGACGACCAGGATACAACGTCTCAAGCGTCCTCCAAAGACAAAGAGGTCACCACGCGCTCCAATTGCTTGATCAATGGTTCCCGCCAGGAATTCTGCTTCAGGAAAAGCGATTCGGCATGCGCATGGATGTACTTTTCCTCCTCCTTCGTCAAGTCCTTGTTGGTCAGCACAAAGATGGAAAGCTCGGCGGTACGAGGATTAGAACGCCATTCAGCCAGCAATTCAAAACCACTCATCTTGGGAAGGACTAAATCAAGAATGACCAGTTCAGGCAGGGACTGCTCCACTCTGGCACGGGCCTGAGCACCGTCTGCCGCAGTGCTCACTGCGTAACCGAATCCCTTAAGCAACTCGACAATCATCTCAAGAGTGGATACATCGTCTTCCACCACCAGAATAGTCCGGGTCGGCGCCGCACCTCCGCGCGACCGGAGGCAGCGCTCGACGGCAGCGAGCAACGTCGCCTTGTCCACGGGTTTAATCAAATACTCGTCGGCGCCGAGAGCGGTTCCAATGCCAGGCTGATCCACGATGGTCACGACAATGACGGGAATCTTGGAGGTGCGCGGGTCGTTTTTCAACTGCAGCAGAACCTCCAGGCCGTGAACCGGCTGCATGAGGAGATCCAAAGTGATGGCGTCCGGCTGGTGTTCCGCCGCCATTTCCGTGGCGCGTTCCGGCTGACCACATCTCAGGGTCTCGTAGCCTGAAGACGTGAGTTGCGATTGGATGAGTTGCCCGGTCGCCGCATTGTTTTCAACCACAAGAATCCGTGGCGCTTTGTGTGCCCTTGGCATGGGCATAGGCGCCTGAGCGGGCTCATCGGTAGCGATGGCAATAAGCGGAAGAGAAAAATTGAAGCAGGCACCCTCGCCGGGCTGGCTTTCGATCTCTAGTTTGCTTCCATGCAACTCGACCAGACGCGCAGTGATAGCCAATCCCAAGCCTGTGCCTTCGGTGGCGCTGCCGGTTTCAGTCAGGCGGAAGAACGCCTCGAAGATGCGCTGTTGTTGTTCGCGTGGAATGCCCGGGCCATTGTCACGCACTTCGATCCTGACCCGGTCATCCACGCGACGCGCAATCAGCTCGATGCGGCCGCCTTCGGGTGTGAACTTGATCGCGTTGCCGACAAGATTTGTGAGCACTTGTTTAAACCGCATGGCGTCGGCGTGAACTTGCAGACCGGGCTCAACTTGTTGGAGTAATGCTTGCGATTTTTTCCCCGCCAGCGGGTAGAGGGCGCTGATCACCTCGGCAAAGGCCGGCGCGACCTTCATATACTCACGGCTGAGTTCCATTCTGCCCGCTTCGATTTTGGAAAGGTCAAGAATATCGCTTATGAGGGTAAGCAGGTGTTTCCCGCCGGTATGAATGTGGCCGACGTAGCGTTGCTGGCGATCGTTCAGCGGGCCGTAACGTTCATCGGCGAGCAGGTCGGAAAAGCCCAAGACTGCGTTGAGCGGGGTGCGTAACTCGTGACTCATCGTGGAGAGAAATTGGTCTTTGAATTTGCTTGCACGTTCAAGCTCCTCCTTTGCTCGGACCACCGAATCAGAAAACTCTTCCAGCTCCTTCTTGGCGTTTTCCAGTTCCGCGGTGCGCTCCTTGACGCGTTGCTCGAGCTGGTCGTGAGCCTGGCGCAACGCCCCCTCGCTTTGCTGAGTCTGCGCCAACATTTCGTTAAAGGCGACAATCAAGGTGGACAATTCGCTGCTTCCGCCGCGAGTTGGAGTCGCACGCAGTGAATAGTTCCGGTCGCGAGAAACAATCCTGGCAATCTCTGCCAAGCGCACGATGGGTTCAGCAACGGCTTTCCGGAAAATGGACGAAACCAGCAAAGCCGCCAGCAGCGACGCCAACAGAACAATCGCAGCGATGCCGGCGTACCGCTCCTGGCGTCGACGCAATTCCTCCACTCCGGATCGGATGTAGACAATCGCGGTCGGCTTTCCTTGAAACACGATCGAGCGGACTAGCAGGATCTCCTGGTTCGTGAGCCAGTGGATTTCTGTTTGTCCCGGAGGGATGGCAGGGAGTGCCGGGACTTGGCCTGCCGGATCGCGGGAATAGGTTGCGAAAGGCTGGCCATTGGGAGTGTAAATGCAGGCAGACTGGATTTCGGGGGAAGCCCGCAACGTCGAAAGAGTGTTTTCTGCAGACTGCTGATCATTGAACAGCAGAGCGGATGCGGTATTCGAGCCTATGATTTGCGCCTGCGTGGAAAGTTTCTGGAACATGTTCGCTTGGAACGTAACCCTGTCATATGTTATGAACGCGGTACATGCCAACAGAAGAGCTGTGCCGCTGACCAGCATGTTCATCCAAGTGAGTCTGCGGGAGATGGTATGGTTCTGGGGTTTGCGCATCCCTATAGCTCCCCCTGTCGAGCGTTCCTTCTTACGGTAGTAGCCACTTTAAGTAGTTCGGAACTCAAGGTCAGCTTAGCGGTTTCAGCCTTTGCCAAATTGATCTCGAAGCGAACTTTGTCCCCTTCCAGGACGAACTGGATCATGCCGCCTCGGCGCGAAAAGGAGGGCATGTCGCTGACCGTTAAAATGCTCAATTCGTCCAGCGCCACGAGTATCTCTTTCAAATGATTTTCTTCTGTCGAACTGATGAACAGGATGCGGCATTCTGCAGCGTCGCGCGGTGTTGAAATCCGCTTCACCGCCAAGGGCTTACCGTCGAGCGTTTCACCTGCAATCGTCGAATCAAGGCTTGGGCCAAAAGGATCCTGGCCCAGTACGCAAATAGAAAACGAATCGCCCTTCGCTGCCGTGGCATCGGGGGGCCATTGCACAAATCGACCAAAGTTATAAAGATAAACAGCCTTCACGTGATACTCGGACACTTTCGGTTGCTGCGCTTGCAGGACGGAAACGTGCAGAAGAGTCAACATCAAGATGACCGCGGCGGGGCACTGCCACCGGCGCAGGTGATGCTTCGAAACACGACTGCGCGGACCGTATTGGCGCGATGCGGAGTTGCGCGGGCGGGTCACGGATGCCGGCACCAGTTACCTTCTCCAGGTGATCTTTCCGTAGACGCTTCGCTTGATTCCCACAAGCGGGCTGCGGCCCCCACAAAATTCCTGATGAGAGGGCTGAGTGTTTGGCATCGTGGTCCGGCGAATCTATGATTGGTATTGGCGGTGAAAATCGAACTCTTGCCTGGCCGATTCTGCAAGGCGCTACTGCTCATTTCTGGTTCCTAGATCCGCCCGCTGAGGTGCTGATTCGGCGACAAGCAGTTCAAGTTGATCGATCAAGGACCCATCCCACCAGCCGCGCTCTGCTTCTTCCCGCATTATGGCAAAGGCTTTTGCTGGAGGAAGAGCCTTGCGGTAAGGCCGGTCGGTGGTTAGCGCGTCAAAAATGTCCGCGACTTGGAGAATGCGCGCAGTGAGAGGAATTTGTTCGCCCCTCAGCCCGTCCGGGTACCCGGAGCCGTCCTGCTTTTCATGGTGGTGACGAATGATCGGCAGCACGTGGCGGAAGGATCGGAGGGGGGCGCAAATTCGCTCGCCCACGATCGTGTGCTGTTCCATGATCTTTCGCTCTTCAGCAGTCAGAGGTCCCGGTTTTAGGAGGATGTACTCCGGCACGGCCAGCTTACCGATATCGTGCACGAGACCGCCTCGACGCAGACCGACGCGTAGTTCCTCGGATAAACCCAACTTTTCCCCCAGCGCAACCGAATATTTCGAAAGGCGGTCGCAGTGCCCTTCGGTGTAGGGATCCTTCGCTTCGATACTCAGCGCGAGGCTGAACAGTACGCTCTCGGCGTTGTCCAACTCATCGGTGAATTGCTTTAAGCGCAGCAGGGAATGCACGCGGGCCAGCAGCTCGTGTTTATTCACGGGCTTGTTCAGGAAATCATCGGCGCCGCACATGATCCCATGGATGCGGTCGGCGTCGTCGTTCAAACTGGTGAGCAATACGACGGGGATCAAGCGGGTTTGAGGTTTGGACTTCATCGCTTGACAGATTTCAAATCCGGTTGGGCGGGGCATCACCACATCCAGCAGCGCCAGATCAATGGAGCCACTATCCATCTGCTTTAGCGCCTGCTGGCCGTCTGCCGCACAAATGACGTCGTAACCCTCTGCGCTGAGGAGAGCGGAGAGCAGGTCGCGGTTCGCTTCGTTGTCATCGGCAACCAGGATGGTTTGCTGATGGCCTGGTGGGGCAGACATAACGCCTCCTCGGCGATTCTCTCGACGGAAATGGTGGGTTAAGAGCGTCGACTCTTGTAGATCGAGCAGAGAATCCGTCCGGGCGGAGGCAATGGAAAGCCATCGCACGAGGCCCCCCCTTCGGAAGTATCCCAAACCCGTACGGTTTTCCTTTTTCGGATTCCACGGCAAGCTACCAAGCAGTAAACAGGATGAATGGAACGGCCAACGTGGCCATCTACTCGCATTGTGGAGGGGTCATTCTCTTCCTCTAGAGGGTGCTTGTGCTCGAACCAGGGAGGCTCTGAAAGACTTATCGTACTGGCTGCTGGGAAAGGAGTGTCCCTGCGAAGTCCAGAATGCTCCACTGGGTTTCGATTGCTGGCGGGGCGATTGAGAGACAGAGCACGCTAGCCTGCGCTCAAAGAAACGAACGGGAGGATTTTTCTGGTTCGCTGCCAAAAGCTGGAATTCTGCGGCATGCTGCAGTCGAAGAGCGCCGTTTCTCAATGCTTGTCGGTATCGCTCGTCCACACCATCTTGACGTATGCGTTTCTCTTCACTCCAAGCAGTCCCCCTGGATCACCGCCGAATTCGAAATGAGATGGCTGAAACAGATTTTGCCCGACAAAGGACAATTCGAAACGTTCGGCGAAACGCCAGCCAAGGCGGGCATCCATGGTGGAATAGCTTTTCACAAGCTGGCCGGGCAATGCGCCCACGTAGCGATAGGTGTGGTCAAACTCAAACCTCTTCGGTAGGTTGATGCGAGATTGCACACTGAGTTCGTGGCGGGGACTTGAACCCTCGTCCGTTCGGATGGTGTTGGCATCCGAGCTACCCGGTCTGTTCTTCAGGTCCATATTCAGATAGGAATACGACAGCTTGAATTCCAACCAAGAGCTTGCTTTCCAGTCCGGTGCGATTTCAACGCCGTCGGTGTTGCCTTTGATGCCGTTGGCCCATGGCACGGTGGCAACCAGACGAAGGGGCGGAGGCGACGTCTCGAACGAGAATGTCAACGCGCCAAAACTCGTAAGGTTGTTGTAGCTGTTGTGGAAGATCGAGGAATCCACATAGAAGTTTGATGTCACAAGCTTACGGTATCCGAGTTCGTATCCGAGCAGCGTTTCCGAAACGAACTCCGGGTTGCCCGCAAGACGTAAAAAGATAGGTGTCGGAGCGGCCGTCACCAAGCCTGTCAGTTGCAGGTCTTCATCGAGACGCGAGGGACTTCGCACGGCGCGAGTAACTGCCGCCCAAACCGACTGGTGGGCGCTAGGCGTCCACAGCAAGCGAGCGCTCGGTTGGGTCTCCCAGCCTGTATAGATGTTGTGCTCGAATTTCGACCCAATCGTCGCAGAGAGTTTATTACCCACAATCTCGACTTGGTCCTGAGCAAAGACGCTGTAGCTATCGTCCGACTGATGATGTGGAAGGAAATCAAGCGTGGCGACGGTCTGCACCACATCGCTCGGGCTCCACCGGGCGCCCAAGCCCCAGATAATGTTCTGGCGGGGCAGGGCGTTGAAATGGTGGATCAAATCTATGTCAAAGGTATTGCGAGTTTCTCCGACTTGCGACCCCAGGCGATAAGTTCGATCATAGTATGCTTGGAGTTGGAAGTCGGATTCGTTAGCGAGTTGGTGCCGCCATCTGGCGAGAATGTTTCCCCCCGATACGTCCTGAGCCTGGTCGACATTGATCGAGGAAGGCGGCGAGTAGAAAGCAAGGCTCTCCCTTTGCCCAACCGCGCCCTTATAGAGATCGCCCTGCAGGGTAAATGTGTCCTTACCTTGACCGTCCCAATCTAAGCGGAAGCCACCCTGGCCAAGCTGCCAATCATCAAATCGGTCGCCGTCAGTATGGAACTCGGGACCGCGGCCAAATGCCATTCCGTAGACACGGTAGTTGAGGTGCCTGCCAGCGCCTCCTCCGTAGCGGATTCCGCCGGTACCCTGGTCCATGTTTCCGCCACCAACGGAAACAAGTGCTCCGCGACTGTCTTTCGAGTTCTTGGTGATGATGTTGATTACGCCATTCACAGCGTTCGTCCCCCAGATCGTGCCGCCGGGTCCGCGAATGACCTCGATTCGATCTACGTCTTCAAGCATCACATTCTGGAGTTTCCAATTGACGCCGGCAAAAAGCGGCGTATAGACGTTTCTGCCATCGATCAGGACGAGCACGGATTTTGAAAAGCCACTTCCGAATCCACGTATTCCAACGGCCCAACTGCTGGAATCGATTCGCGCCACCTCAACTCCTGGTACCAAGCGAAGTGCTTCCGGCACGCTGGTCGCTCCAGAGCGCCTGATATCCTCCTGCGTAAGGACATAGATCGCCGCCGCAGTCCGCCAAACCTCCTCTGGTTCTTTCGAAGCGGTGGTGACTTCTACGTCGCCGAGCTGTTCAAGGCTCAGTTGTTTCAAGTCTCCGGCAGTTCCTTGTTGCTTCTCCGAAACCTGTGCCGTACAGCTTTGGAAAGGCGCCGCAATCGAGAGCCAAAGCGCAAACGTGCTACCTGCGAGCATTCGTGGAAGCACGGATGATCGGGATGCCAACCCTGGCTGTTTCAGATATCGGATACGTCTTGGTAAGGAATCATGCACATGGCGACCCTTGCGTATCCGCTCCCACAAATCCGGATAGCTTCGGTGGTCCCGCGAGTAGGTTGTTAAGCGGCGGCTGAGATCGAATAGCATACGCTTCAACGTCAATAGTAAAAAGCTTAACATCTCGTTGGGCTAATACCTGAAGAGGCTTCTTTTAGATGGTCAAAGGGTAATTACAAAGATCGATGAATCTAGAACCGGTCACCGAAGTGGTTGGAAACCACGCCTTCACTTGCGGGCAAGATGACTTGAAGCTCCATACAACGAAAGGTCCGGCTAAAAGAGCTGTCGATGCCTTGCTGCAAACGCATCCTATCGACCCAAGCTAGCAACGTGGAGGTGGATGTTCATTGCGTCGAACCCTGGAGGAAATTCATCAGGTAGGAGAAGTGGCAACGGTCACGCAATCCCGGCCTTTT
>Ga0193709_1000749_pt1 | contig 10494 bp, 13 predicted proteins | sample H3c2metaG_FD_160571 | JGI IMG/M metagenome (GOLD analysis project Ga0193709, IMG submission 160571) | Soil microbial communities from a riparian zone of the East river system, Colorado, United States - H3c2 | ecosystem: Environmental > Terrestrial > Soil > Riparian zone | place: USA: East River... | reverse complement strand
ATACCGACGGTCACATCGATAATCTCGCGCGGTTCGTCGCGCCGGGGCGGGTGGCGATTCCTGCGCCGGAAAAAGATGACCCAAACCAACTCGTGTATCGCGACGCCGCGCGCAGATTGCGCACGAGCGGGCTGGATGTCGTCACCCTGCCCTCTCCGGGCAAGGTCGAGCAAGACGGCGTCATTGTCGCAGCGAGTTACATGAACTTCTACATCGGCAATGCCGCCGTCGTCGTCCCGCAATATGGCGCACCCAATGACGAGGCCGCGGTCGCGGTGGTCCAGGCTTTGTTCCCCGATCGCACCGCAGTCGGCCTTCGCGCCGACCATGTGCTAACCGGTGGCGGAAGCTTCCACTGCATCAGCCAGCAGGTACCCGTATGAACAAGCTCAAGGTCGCCGCGCTGCAGCTCGCATTTGGCGAGGACACGGTCGCCAACATCCGCGCGGTCGCCGAACTGGTGCGCGAGGCGGCGGGCAAGGGCGCCAAGGTCGTGCTCCCACCCGAACTCTTTGAAGGCCTCTATTTCTGCCGCGTCGAGGATGAGAGCCGCTTCGCTGATGCGCGGGCGGTCGGCGAGCACCCCTCGGTGCTGGCGATGCAGGAACTGGCCGAGAAGCTGAAAATCTGGATCCCGACCAGCTTCTTCGAGGCCGACGGCCCGCATTATTACAACAGCCTCGCGATGGTCGGCCCCGACGGCAAAGTCGCCGGCGTCTATCGCAAGAGCCACATCCCCGACGGCCCGGGCTATGAGGAAAAATTCTATTTCCGCCCCGGCAACACCGGCTTCAAGGTCTGGCCCGGCGCGGGCACGACGCTCGGCGTCGGCGTTTGCTGGGACCAATGGTATCCCGAAACCGCGCGGGCGATGGTGCTGATGGGCGCGCAGATCCTGTTCTACCCGACCGCGATCGGCACCGAGCCGCACGACCCCGAGCTCGATACCTCGCGGCTGTGGCGCCGCGCCATGATCGGCCATGCGGTGTCCAACGTCGTGCCCGTCGTCGCCGCCAACCGCATCGGCGTCGAAGGCGGCCAGCGCTTCTACGGCCACAGCTTCATCTGCGACGAGCGCGGGGACATGCTGGCGGAATTCGGCGCGGAGGAAACCGGCGTGCTGGTCGCGGAACTCGACCTCGCCGCAGCCAAAAAACACCGCGCGGCGTTCGGCTTTTTCAGGGATCGCAGACCCGATTTATATGGGCGACTGATCGAGGATGTCTGACATCAGGCTTGCGGCTCTACTTGTGCCGACGCTGCTTGGCGCGGCGGCTTGCTCGCGCCCGTTGCCGCCAGCCCCGCAAAACACAATCACGGATCAGGCCGACAAGCAGGCCATTCTCGACGTCATCACGCGGATGGAGGGGGCGTGGAACCGCGGGGATTTCCGCGGCTATATGGAGGGTTTTGCGAATCCCGATGTGGTGTTCGTTTCGAAGGGGCGGTTCCAGCAAGGCTGGCAGGGAACGCTCGACCATTACGTCCGCGATTACGGCGGATCGCCGGAGCGGCGCGGCAAGCTCCATTTCTTCGACATCAAAGTCGAAATGCTCGCGCCCGACGCGGCGCAGCTGATCAGCCGATACACCCTCGAACGCCCGTCCGGCGCGCAGGACGGGATCAACACCCGCCTGATGCGCAAGCGCGGCGGCAAATGGGTCATCGCGCTCAACCACGTGTCGTCGGTCGAGCCGGCGCACTAAGTCTCACGGCGCCTCGCTCCGATTGAGCAGGGCCACCAGCTTGTCCTTCCAGAATTTCGCCCAGGTGTGCGTCCCATGGCCGCGCGTGTCGTCGGTGGCCTTGATCAGCACGTAGCGCGCGTTGGGCAGCCGCGTCGCCGCTTTTTCGGCAATTCCATAATCCCACGGGTTGATGAAATCGTCGCTCGAATTGACCCAGGTCATCGGCACCTTGATCCGCTCCAGCGCCGCCGACGGATCGTAATCGTATGACGCATTCAGCTGGTAGATGAGGTCGTTAGCGTCGCGCGTCGGCATATCCTTGGCGATCCGGTCGACGATATAGGCGTCGGCCGCGTCCGGCGTCGGATAGGCTTTCTGGAGATAAAGTGGCGCGAAGCCAGCGACCTGCAACAGACTGACCGCGGTGCGCAGCCCCTGCACAGGCTCGCTCTTATACTCCCCGCCCTGCCAGGCTGGATCCGCCTTGATCCCTTCGATCGCCGCCTTGCGCCACATCCGGTTGTGGCCCGCAATCCGCACCGGAAGACAGGCCATCGGCATCATCGCCTGGACGAAATCGGGATGCGCCGCGCCCCACACGAAGCCGTGCATGCAACCCATCGACGTGCCCATCAGCAGCCGCAGATGCTGCACTCCCAGCCGTTCGACCAGCAGGCGCCGCTGCGCCTCAACCATGTCGGCATAATCATATTTCGGAAATCGCATCTTGAGGCCGTCGCTTGGTTTCGACGACTGGCCATGCCCGATTCCATCGGGGAGGATGACGTAATAGCGGGCAAGATCGAGCGGCTGCCCGGGCCCGTACAACTCCTGTGCGAATTGCGGGGCGAGAAATTGCTTCCCGCTTCCGCCGGTGCCGTGAAGCACCATCACCGCATTCACGATCCGTCCAGCCTTGTCGCGTCGCGGAGTTCCGAGCGTCGCGTAATGGATTTTCAGCGAAGGCATCTTCTCGCCATCCGCGAAGGTAAAATCGCGAAGGACTGCATCACCCTGCTTGAGCTGGGCGGCATAGTCGACCTCGGCCATGGCGGGCGCGGCCCAGGTTGCGGCGAGCGCGATGATGGCCTTTGCGTATCTCTTCATACTGAACTCTCCGAATGTAGAGCGAGCGCCCGCTCGAACACCACCTCGAACATCCGCGCGTCAAGCCGTCGTGTGTTCTGGTTGTAGCGGCTGCAATGATAGCTTGAAACGAGGATGCGACCGTCCTCCGCGACATGTTCGGCGCCGTGGCCGAATTTGGCCTTGCCCGGAGCGAGGCCGAGCGCCCTCGCCGCGGCGACGTGGGCGATCTGACCCAGCGCGACGATCACGCGCACCGTCGGTAGCGGGGCGAGCGAGCCTTCGAAGAACGGCCGACAGTTAGCAATTTCCGGCGGTTCCGGCTTGTTGGCCGGCGGAAGGCATTTGACCGCATTGAGGATGATCGCGCCCTTGAGCTTCAGCCCATCGCCTCGCTCCGCAGCATACGTCCCTTCGCTCAATCCATATTTGGCGAGCGTCGCGTAGAGCAAATCCCCCGCGAAATCGCCAGTGAACGGCCGCCCGGTCCGGTTGGCGCCATGCTTGCCCGGCGCCAGCCCGACGATCGCCAGCCACGCCTGTGGGTCGCCGAACGCCGGCACCGGCGCGTTCCACCATTCTGGATGCTCGGCCCGCAATGCCTCACGGAACGCGACCAGCCGCGGGCAACGAGGGCAATCGCGCGGCGCTTCCGCCTCCGGGATCGGCGATAGGTCGGCGGGGGTGGCGCGGTCCATCGCCCTGCCCTAGGCGACCGGCGATGGCCGCCGCAACGCCCCTCTATGCGATCGCGCTTGGCAGCAATCGCCGCCACGGCCGGTTCGGCGCTCCCCGCGACGTCATTGCCGCCGCGATTGCGGAACTCGAACGGCGCTTCGACCTGTTCGATGCCTCGCCGACCATCCTCAATCCAGCGGTTGGCGGCGCTGGCCGCGATTTCGCCAATGCGGTGGCGCTGGTCACAAGTGACCTAAGTCCACCGAATATGCTGACTGAACTGAAGGCGATCGAGCGCGATTTCGGCCGCCGGAGCGGCCGCCGCTGGGGCGCCCGCGTGCTTGACCTCGACATAATCGCATGGAGCGGCGGCCCCTGGCGCGGCCCTGGCCTTACCGTCCCCCACCCGCGCCTCGCCCGGCGCGACTTCGTCCTCGGCCCACTCGCGATGATCGCGCCCAATTGGCGGCTGAACGGCGCGCTGACCGCGCGCCACCTCGCGCACCGCCTTGCCCGAACTGCGCCGCGCGGCTAACGGAGCCCACGCCCAGGTGAGGGCCCTTAGCTCAGTCGGTAGAGCAACTGACTTTTAATCAGTAGGTCGCTGGTTCGAATCCAGCAGGGCTCACCAGCCTCGCCATATAGGGCACCGCGCAGCTTCGGCGCGATAAGCATCCGCGACCCTGCTAGGTCCAGATCGGATTGAATTAGAACCGCGCGTTAGGGCTGCGGGCCTACATCGGCCTCATGCACAAGGTTAAAACCGTATTAGCCCTTGGCGCGCATCCCGATGACTTGGAACTCGGCTGCGGCGCAACTCTGGCGAAGCTATGTGCGAACGGCGTCACCGTTCACGCTGTCGTCTTTTCCGATGGCAAGCAGGGCGGTCCATCCGGGTTCGACCGCAAAGCTGAGACACGCGTAGCGCTCGAATCGCTGGGCGTTGCCACGGTTACCCAGCACGACTTTCCCGATACGCGCTTCTATGAAGTCCTCAACGACCTCATAGCCTGCACGGAAGAGCATGTGCGCTCCGCCGCCCCGGATCGCGTCTACACGATGTTCCATCTCGATCGGCACCAGGACCATCGGTCGGTGCACGAAGCCTCGGTTGTGGCGTGCCGAAAGGTGCCGCAAATTCTTGGGTACGAGACGCCGAGTTCCTATCCGAATTTCATGCCGACGGTGTTCGAACCGATCGACGAATTCATCGAAGCCAAGATCGACGCCCTGAAGCTGCACGTGAGCCAAGGCGAGCGGCTTTACATGCACGAACAGAAAATTCGCAGCGCCGCGCACTTCCGTGGCGTGCAGGTCGACCTCGGCCAGACCGAAAGTTTCATCCCCTACAAACTTGTTCTCTGAGGAAACGCCATGAAGGAAGTCCTGTTTTTCGTCATGTGCTTCAGCGCGCTGCTCTTCATGATCCAGCGGCTGCTGCGCGTTCGAGCCAGCAGGCGCTTCCAGTCCATCGACGCGATCGTGCCGGCGTACAATGAGGAGCCGTGCCTCGAGCAGGCGCTGATCAATCTGCTTCGCAACCCATATATTCGCCAGGTGGTCTGCGTGAACGACGGTTCAAGTGACCGCACCGCCGAGATCGTCGATCGCCTTGCATCACGAACGCGCCGGCTCGTCGCCGTTCACCAGAAGAACACCGGCAAGGGCGGCGCCGTCATGCACGGTCTGCAATATGTGACAGCGCCCTACGTCTTTCTCACCGACGCCGACACTTATGTGCCGCCGCGCAGCGACGGCATCGGCTATCTGCTCGCCGAGATCGAGCGCGGCGCGGACGCGGTCGGCGGCGTGCCTTCGTCCAACCTGAGCACGCCCGGGCTCCTGCCATACATCCGCGCGACGGTGAAGCTGCCGATGATCATCGCCAAGCGCACCTTTCAGCAGATCCTTGGCGGCGCCCCATTCCTGATCTCGGGCGCGTGCGGCCTGTTCCGCACCGAAGTGCTGCGCGCGGTCGGCCTGTCGGACCGGACGATGGTCGAGGATCTGGACCTGACCTGGACGCTGGTCGAGCGCGGCTACAAGGTCCGTCAGTGCAATTTCTGCGTCGTTTATCCGCAGGAGTGCCACACTTTGCGAGAGGACTGGCGCCGCTGGCGGCGCTGGATCATGGGTTATTCGGCGTGCATGCGGCTCCACCCGCGGCTGCTGCTGACGCGGTTCGGCCTGTTCAGCGTGCTGCCGATGTTTTTCACCGTCGTCGTGGGCTTTGCGCTGTCGGCCATGGCCTGGGCACATGCGCTCCAGCACAGCGGTCCGGGCGCCGTTCCATTGCTCCTCTACCCCTTAGCCTGGATGGTCCTGGTCGGATTTCTCGGAGCGATCAGCGCCGTTCATCACCGGCGGTATCGGCTCATTTTCATGGCGCCTCTGTCGATCGTCTATCTGATGCTGTCTTACGCGGTGTGGATCGTCCACGGCCTCAAGAGCCTCGTCACCGGACGGGAATTCAGCCGCGATAAGCCGACGAGGTCCGCTTATGTGGTGGCGTGAACTCCAGGCGCAAAGGGATCTCTGGCCGGCTATCTCCGGCCCGGACGAATCTCTGACCATCGATCCGACGGCGATCATCTCCGATGGGGTTCTGTTGGACACAAGTCTCGGTCCGATCGTCATCGGCGAGCGCACAAAAATCTGTCGCGGCGCACATTTGCAGGGTCCGATCTCGATCGGCAGCGACTGCATGGTCGGCGATCTCGCGATCGTACGCGGGCCGGTACGGATCGGCGACGGCACGCGCATAGGATTCGCCGCCGAAATCAAGAACGCCATCATTGAAGAGCGTGTGGCCATCGGACCGCAATGCTTCGTCGCGGACTCGAAGATCGAGAGCGACGCCTACCTTGGGGCGCAGGTGCGTACATCCAATCATCGCCTCGACAAGGCCACCGTCAAAGTGATGGTGGACGGCGAAGCGGTCGATACCGGGATCGAGAAGCTCGGATGCCTGATCGGAGCACGAGCCGCGCTCGGCATCCAGGTCATCATTCTGCCCGGCCGCGTCGTTGCGCCCGACTCCCTTTTCGCTCCGCGCATCACGATCGCGAAAAACCATCCGCCGGGCAATTACCGGCCAATCCAGCAGCTCGAATCCTTTTAACCCAGGAGCATCATCGTGAAATCCTATCATTATTGCGCACCGCTTCTGATTGCGGTTGCCAGCTCTGCTCATGCAGCCACGCCCCTAAATCTCAAGACGATCGTTGCATCGGTGGACGGCGAATATCTAAGTTACAGCGGCGCCTTCGGCAGCAGGCGTATCGTAAACACCACCACGGGAATTGACCTCGGCACGACCAATCTTTCCCTGAGTATCTCACAGGGCGACAGGAAAGCGGACGGCGACAAGTTCAAAGCCACGCGCCTGTCCGCCACTTTGGTTCATGATTGGAGCGCGCGCCTGTCGACACGCACCACCGCCGGCATCGCCAGCGACAAGCCGGTATTTGTCACCCGTGAGCTTGTGCAGGAGGTCAGCTACAAACCGCTACCGCAGACGGTCCTCACGGTTGGCGGCCGATATTCGCGCTACTTCGGCGGTCAAGAGGCACTCTCCTGGTCGGTCGGCGCCGCGCAATATTTCCGCGGCGGCTCGATCAACTATCGCTTCAGCTCCTTCAATGTTCAACATGTTGGTCACACCACGGGACATCTGCTGGGCGTCAAGTTGAAAGACCCGCTCGGCGCAAGCCAATTGTGGCTCGGACATGGCACAGCGCTGAACGATGCCCTTTGGCTGCCGACTGTGGAGAAAGGCAAGAACACCAGCGTCGAGCTTCGCCGGATTCAGCCGATTGGCGCTGGGATAGGACTGATGGTGGGTGTGAATCGAAGCTGGTACAACACCGACAGCACCAAGCATCATGGGACCGGGGTTCGCTTTGGCTTGACCTTCGGCAAATAGGACCGGCTCAAGGGGTTCGCGGTACGAGGACGGACGATCGGTGAATATGGGACCGAAATGTAACCGTCGTGGGGGACGGTCATATTGGACGGCTCGGATTCCGCTTTAGCGCATCAGCCGCGACGCCAGTTCGACATTGTCGGCGCTGCTCGACTTGGGCATCTTCACACGCAGTTTCTTCCGCGAGAAATCGATCGAAACCCGCTCGAAAGCGCGCATTGCGTTCATTCCGAGGAGCAGCGCCGGCCTTTTATCGAGCCCGAGTTGCTTGAAGGTGTGTGCATCGGCGAAAACCACCGCCAGGTTGGTCAGCGTAACGCCGCCGATCTCAAGCCGCTTGAGCACCATATACTCACCCTGCAGGGTCGCGCCGGTGACCGATTGAATAGTGATCGTTTCGGGCGCCCCAACCATCCGCCGCTGGATCAACCGCCGGCGCAACATGGGATTGCCGATCGACACTTGCGATCCGGTATCGAGGATTACCGCCAGCGGCTGATTGTCGGCCTTGGCATCGGTCAGCACGAGCCGGCCCTCGCGGCTGCGCGCGCGCACCACAATCGTTCCGTCTCCGAGCGATTCGGCCGGTTCGGATGACGGCGTGATCGACATCGTGTTGGCCTTGAAGTCGAACAGGATACGCTGCGACTTCAACGTGTCGACGCCGAGCATGCCGTCGGCGCCGATATTGGCCGCTTCGAGCATCGGCGCATCGATCGTCTGGATTTCCCTGCGGCTCATCTGCAGCTGCGGGATGATCACCGTGTTGACCATGCCGACGCCGACAATGCTGTGGAGCCTGACACCGTGGCCCTGCTTCAAGCCGAGCCGATTGGCGAGCTGGCGCGAAATCACGGTGCGTTCCGAACCGGTGTCGACCATGAATTGATAAGGGCCGGTGCTTCCAAGCTGGACTGCAACCGTCATCCGATCCGCCTGGTCAGCGAGAAACGCCACTGAATCGGTTTGCGTCTGGCCGTCGATCGCCGCGGGTTTTTCGAGAACCGGTGGGAGCTCGTATATGTAGCGATCGGGTATGTTCGACCCGGTTGATGCGGCGCCCGATGGCCCAACGGCGGCCATCGCCGCGGCGCTGATCAAGACAAGGCTTCCGAGCATCGCGAAGTTCCTCTCTGGAGAAGTTTACGCCTGTCGAGGCCGTCCGGCAATCACGTTCACCCGCACCGATTGGCGCTTCAACTATATGGTAAGGCTCGTCTTGCTACGACACCCTCGTGGGGTGGTTGAAAGAGTCGTCCGGTAAGGACGACCGGTATGGAGTGCACGCAGGGTGGAAGAACAACCCGTAGAAACGACCCTTTACTCGTTGTCCGATACAGCGCCCTCTCCCGCGAACCGCCGCGAAGGCGAGCGACTTCTGACCCTTTACCGCGTCGGATCGATCTTGATCGACGATCGGCGCGAGCTTTGCCTGATCAAGAACATCTCGTCCGGCGGGATGATGATCCGCGCCTATTGCGACGTTGCCCCGGACGCCCGCGTGTCGGTCGAGCTGAAATGCGGCCAGCCGATCGAAGGCGCGGTGTCGTGGGTGCGCGACTCAAGCGTCGGGATCGAATTCGACACGCCGGTGGACGTGATCGACCTCCTCTCGACATCGATGGACGGGCCGCGGCCGCGCATGCCGCGGATCGAAGTCGATTGCTTTGCGACCTTGCGCGACGGTTCCAACGTGCTTCGCACGCGCGTTCACGATATTTCACAGGGCGGCGTGAAGCTGGAATGCGCGACGGCCCTGGCGAGCGGCAGCGACGTGATCGCCACGCTGCCCGGGCTCGAACCGCAAGCGTCGGTCGTGCGATGGAGTGATTCCGGCTTCATTGGGATTACGTTCAACCGTTTGCTGGCGCTGCCGGTCCTGGTCGGTTGGCTGGAACAGCAGAGATCGGCAATGCGCGCGGCGAGCTAATCCTGGATTAGTCGCCCAGCCGATCGCTCGGCGTCCACACCCAATCCTCGCCCATCTTTCGTTCGCCCGGCGAAAGCCTGCGCGCCGACAGTCCGGGGCGGCGGAAATCGGGCTTCACTCGCGGCTTGGGCGTCGGGATGTGGTGCAGCATCGCTTCGGGCTCGAGCTTCACATTGAAGGTCACGCCCGCGCGGCCTTCCATGACCCAGGCGATTCGCCCGGCCACACTCAACTCCAGGCGCTTGAACACGACCTTGGACCCTTCGACAGGCAAATCGTCGCCTTCGATCAAGGCACCCTCGGCGGAGAGATTGCGCAGCTTGACCGACAGCGCCGAGCCGGACAGCTCGAGCGTCGCGGTCATTAGCACTTTCGACCGCCTCGTGCGGCGATTCTGCGTCTGGCTGCTCTCGTCCATGAGGTCGTACTAGTCCTTATCGGTAAAACTTCGTTTAACATGGGGCCATGGCTAGAAAAAAATATGTCGGGCCCGTGATGGCCGCCGCCGCCATCCTGATCTGGGCGGCGCTCGCGTTGGTCGGCGGGCCGCTCAATAACCTCGATCTTGGGGCGATCCAGATGTTAGCCGCGGAACGGCTTGCGCATCCCTGGCTGACCCGCGCCGGTATCTGGGCCAGCTTTCTCGGCAGCGCCGAGGTGACGCTCCCGCTCACCTTCCTCGCCGTGATGTTTCTCCTCTGGCGCAGGCGCCCGATCCATGCGGCGGTTTTATTCGCAGCGGTGCTCAGCGAACGGGTGCTGGTCGAGTATCTCAAAGTGTGGATCGGCCGCCCGCGCCCGGACCCGGCGTTTCAGGCGGCCGCGCTTCAGTCGCTCGCCTTTCCGAGCGGCCACGCGGCTAATTCCATGACCGCGTTTGTCGCAATCGCTTTATTCTGTGCGCCAAAGCCGGAGCGCAGAGTCGCGCTGATCGCCGCGATTGGAGCCAGCGTGCTGGTCGGCCTGTCCCGGCCCCTGCTCGGGGTGCATTGGCCAAGCGATGTCCTGGGTGGATGGATCTTCGGACTATTGTGGGCGGTCGGCGGGTGGCGGATTGCCGACAGGTTCGAGATCAGGTCCGCCTGAACAGCAACATCCGATTGTTGGCGGGCATCGCGCGCTGATCGTCCAGTGCGAATCCATTCTCAGACGCGGCGTCGGCAAAATCGGCGACCTGCCTCAGTCCC
>Ga0193709_1000747_pt1 | contig 10505 bp, 9 predicted proteins | sample H3c2metaG_FD_160571 | JGI IMG/M metagenome (GOLD analysis project Ga0193709, IMG submission 160571) | Soil microbial communities from a riparian zone of the East river system, Colorado, United States - H3c2 | ecosystem: Environmental > Terrestrial > Soil > Riparian zone | place: USA: East River... | reverse complement strand
CCGCGGAGCAATGCGCCGGACCAGGCGATCGAGGGGTTTCTCAAGAAGACCGGGCTGGCGCGAAAAGACTTGGTCGAGCGCGACGGGGTCTATTTCGCGCAAATCGACAAGCCGGGGCAAGCGACCAGCGCGGTGCTCGCTGAAGCGATTGAGCGGATTGTGGCGACATTCCCCTGGCCCAAATCGATGCGTTGGGGCGCGGCGTCTACCAGCACATCATCGCTGCGTTGGGTGCGGCCGCTGCACGGCATTGTCGCCTTGCTTGGCGAGGACATTGTCCCGGCCGCGATCGACGGCATCGAAGCGGGCGCGGCGACGCTCGGCCATCGCTTCCATCATCCCGGCACGATCACTATCGGCGGCGCGCATGACTATGTCGAGAAGCTCCGCGCCTGCCATGTCATCGTCGATCCGGAGGAGCGTGAGGGCATCATCCGCGACGGTTCGCGCGAGGCCGCTACGGCTGCTGGGCTAGCGTTGGTCGAGGATCAGGGGCTGGTGGTCGAGAATGCCGGGCTGACCGAATGGCCGGTGCCGCTGCTCGGGCAATTCGACGCTGATTTCCTCGACGTGCCGCGCGAAGTGATCGTGCTGACGATGCGCACCAACCAGAAATACTTCGCCTGCGCGGACAAAAGCGGGGCGCTGGCGCCGGCGTTCGTGTGCGTCGCCAACATTTCCGCGAACGACGGCGGCACGGCGATCGTCGAGGGCAACCGGCGGGTGCTGGCCGCGCGGCTCGCCGACGCGCGCTTCTTCTGGGAGCAGGACCTCAAGGTTCCGCTCGAGGAGCAGGCCAAAAAGCTCAGCGACATCATCTTCCACGAAAAGCTCGGGACTGTCGCCGACAAGGTCGAGCGGGTCGCGAAGCTAGCGCGCTGGCTGGTCGAGGAGGGCGTGGTCAAAGGCGCCGATCCGGACCTGGCCGAACGCGCCGCGCGGCTGGCCAAGGCCGACCTGGTCGCCGGCATGGTCTGCGAATTTCCCGAATTGCAGGGCGTCATCGGCGGCTACCTCGCCGCCGCGCAAGGCGAGCCGCCCGAAGTAGCCGCCGCGATCCGCGATCACTACAAGCCGGTCGGGCAGGGCGACGAGGTGCCGACTGCGCCGGTGACGGTTGCGGTGAGTTTGGCGGATAAGTTCGACAGCTTGATCTGCTTTTTCGCGATCGAAGAGCGCCCTTCGGGATCTAAGATCCCTTCGCGCTCCGCAGGTCGGGGCTGGGCGCAATCGCACTGACTATCGACAACAGCCTGAGGATTACCATCGGTCGAATGGTTACGGCGTGGACCGAGATGTTTGACCCAGATGGAAATGGACCGGCCAACCTCACGTCCCAACTGCAGTCCTTCTTCGCCGATCGCCTGAAGGTTCAACAGCGCGAAGCCGGTGTTTGGCACGACTTGATTGACGCGGTGTTTGCGTTGGGCGGGGAGGATGACCTTGTCCGGTTGCTGGCGCGCGTGAATGCGCTGCAGGCGTTCGTCGAGACGGAGGAGGGGGCGGACCTCCTCGCTGGTTACAAGCGCGCGGCGAATATCCTCAAGAAGGAAAAGTGGGAAGCGGCTGCTGCCGGCGGAGCCGATGTCCTGCCCGATGAAGCCGCATTGGCCAGCGCGCTTGATAGCTCCGCGCCGCGCGTTAAGGCCGCGATCGAAAAGGAAGACTTCACCCCGGCAATGGCCGCGCTCGCTGCGCTGCGTACCCCGATCGACACGTTCTTCGACAAGGTCACCGTCAACGATCCCGACGCCGGCGTTCGCGCGCGGCGCCTCAACCTGCTCGCACGCTTCCGCGACGCGGTGCACCAGGTCGCGGATTTCTCCAAGATCGAGGGCTGAGAGCGACCATCCGGGGGATGGTCGTGGTTAGGCCTCGCTAAACCGCCGGATCGTCGCTGCGACGGTCCGCTTCGCGGCGGTCGCCGACACGCCGTTCCTCTCCCGGATGGAAATCCTCCGCCGGCGGGTTCTTGATCGCGGCGGCGCGCAGGCTATCCTGTTCGCGCCATTCTTTCTCGCGGGTTTCCCACTCGGCGGCGCGTTCGCTCTGCGCCTGCTCGAGCGCTTCGCGGCGCGTGACTTCCTCGCGGTAGCGGGTTTTCCACTTGCGACCGCCGCCGGAAAACAGGAAGCCGCCGATCAGGAAGCCGAGAACGAAGATCAGGGCGACGATCGCCCATTGGTCGGAAGTGAAGTTCATCATGGCGCGCATCCCCTTCGATTGTTCGAAGACTAAAGCGCGGAACGGGCCGTTGCGTTCCCGATCCTAACGATGCGGAGAGCCGAGAACACTCGCCGCCCGCCCCCGGAGGGAAGCGGACGGCGAGGCCCCCGGAGGGAGCTTTCGCGATCGCCTTCCCTTGGAAGACGGCCGCAATGCGTTAGCCGTTGATGAAGCTGTCTTTGATCGAGCAGGCTGCCGGGCCGAGAATGACGATGAACAGGGTCGGCAGAATGAACAGGATCAAAGGCACGGTCATGATCGCCGGAAGCCGCGCGGCCTTTTCTTCGGCGCGCATCATGCGGTCGTTGCGGAATTCCGCGGACAGCACGCGCAGCGCCGAGGCCAAGGGCGTTCCGTATTTCTCGGTCTGGATCATAGTCGTGACGACGCCGCGCACCGCTTCCAAATCGACGCGCGTGGCGAAATTCTCGAACGCCTGGCGGCGCTCGTTGAGGAATCCCAGCTCGATCGCGGTCAGGCCGAATTCGTCCCCCAATTCCGGATAGGCCTTGCCCAATTCCTTGGCGACGCGGTTGAACGCGGCGTCGACGGTGAGGCCGGCCTCGGCGCAGATAACGAGCAGGTCGAGAGCGTCGGGCAGGCCCTTGCGGACCGCGTGGCTGCGCTTGTTGACCTTGTTCTTGAGCCAGATGTCCGGCGCTTTGTAGCTCAGCACAAGGGTAACGGCGACGAGCGCATAGCGCTTGAACGGGCCCCAGAGCGGGAAGGCATCGAACACATAGACCGAAAGCACCGCGGCGATGCCGAGGACGACCGGCAGGACGAACTTGGCGAAGATGATGAAGAAAGCGAGATCCTTGGTGCGGATACCGGCCTGCATCAGCTTGATCTGCGTCTTCTTGATCTGGTCGTCCTGCAGCATCTTGAAGCTGCTGAGGATGCCCCGCACGCGATCGGCCGCCTGGTTGCGGTTGGTGATGTTCTTGCGCTTGTTGGTCGACGCGACGATGCCCGCCTTCAACTGTTCGCGGCGCTCGTTGAGCGCTTTGACGCGGCGGGCCATCGGATCCTTGACCGTGGTCGCGGCGTAGATCGCGGTCAGCACGGCAAAGGTCGCGACCGCTGCAAGCAAGGTCGCAACCCAGATGACGTCGACGCCGAGAAGAGTGGGGCCAGGAGCCTGCATCACATGTTTCCCGTTAGATCTCGAAGTTGACCATTTTGGCCATGATGAACACGCCGATCGACATCCAGCACAGTCCGCCCAATCCGGCGACGATCAACCGCTGGTCGACGAAGAAATTGGCCATGTAGAGCGGGTTGATCATCCACACGAGGATGAACACGATGAACGGCAGCGAGCCGACGATGTAGGCCGACGCCTTGGATTCCGAGCTCATCGCGCGGATCTTCAATTTCATTTGGCTGCGCTTGCGCAGCACGTCGGCGAGGTTCGACAGCGTTTCGGCGAGATTGCCGCCGGTCTCGCGCTGAATCGCCAGCGTGATGACGAAGAACTGGAACTCGGCGGTGCCGAGGCGGTCGGCGGTTTCCTGCAGCGCGACCTCCATCGTCCGGCCGATCTTCATCTTGTCAGACACCGCGCGGAACTCGATCCCGACCGGGCCGGGGAGTTCGCTGGCGACGATTTGAAGCGTTTCGGTGATCGGCAAGCCTGACCGCAGGCCGCGAACCATCAGCTCGATCGCGTCGGGGAAGTTCGAGGTAAACTTGTTGACGCGGCGCTTGATCAGCTTGCCGATGAAGAAGTGCGGAAAGCCGATGCCGATGAACAGGCCGATGAACGTGGCCAGCAGGATCGGCGCGCCCTTCATCATCAAGAGCGCTGCGACTCCTACGACGATGCCAGCGCAGGTCAGGGCATATTTGCCCAATGTCCACGTCTTGCCCGTCTGCTCCAAGCGCTTGCGCAGCAGCGCCGGCTTGGGGATCAGAGTCATGGCAAAGCTTTCGATGCTGCCCTGCCGGGCCGCCATCAGCTTGCGAATCTGGGCCTGCGCGTTGGCCGCGAGGATGCTTTCGGTATGCCGTTCCTTGAGCATTTCGATGCGGCGCTTGGCGGCCTTGCCGACCGACGGCCCGCGGAACGCCTGGTACAAAGTGAACAGGACGCCGACAAAGCCGATCGCAATGATGATGGTCAACATCGACATCGTCTGTCCAATCCCTCTTCACATATTGGTGAGCGGCGCACTCGGTGCCGCCCGCCGCAACTTGTTACGCAGCAGCCTTGTTGGGCTTGCTGAGCATCGACTTGAAATTGCCCATCAACGACTTGGCCGCGGCCGTCTTGGATTCCGGCGCGACGCCTTCTTCGGTGGCATGGCTCAGCACCATGTTCGACAAGGTGTTGAACGGCGCACTCATCTTGCCGCCGGCGACTTCGGCCATCGGCTTGCCGAGCTTGGCCGATTGCGCGGCGAGCTTGCCGTCATCGCCGAACACGATGTCGATCGAGCGTTCGATCGACTGTTCGAAGTCCTTGCGGCTGATCTCAAGCGCTCCGCCCGAGGGCACGCGGTTGGCGACGACGATGACCTTGGTCTGCGGCGCGTTCGACTTGAGCCACGCCAGGATGCGGATCGTGTCACGGGTCGCGGCCAGCGTCAGTTCAGCGACGACCACGGCGACATGCGCGTCGTGAACGAGGTGCGGATACTGGATCAGCATATGCCGCGGCAGGTCGAGCACGGTCGATTCGAACGCGTTGCGCATTTCCTCCTGGAGCTGGAAGAAGGCGGTTCCGTCGGTCATCAGCGGTGTGTTGATCGGCGCTTCGGCCGACAGCACCGACAGGCGCTCGTTGGCGCGAACCATCGCGCGTTCGATAAACAGTCCGTCGATGCGGCTCGGATTTTCGATCGCGTCGGTCAGGCCGCGGCCGGGCTCGAGGTCGAGCGCCAGAGCACCGGTGCCGAAATGCACGTCGAGGTCGAGCAATGCGGTCGTGCGATGCGCTTTCTCGCCGAGCAGCCAGGCGAGCGAAGTCGCCAGGGTCGACGCCCCGACACCGCCGCGAACCCCAACCACCGCCGCCATGACGTGCGGCTTGTCGGCGGCGGCTTCGCCGCGTGGGCCCGACAGGATCGTCTGGGCATTGGCGAAGGTATCGCGCAGCTGATCGACGTTGAACGGCTTCAGCAGATAATCGTGGATGCCGCTGGCGACGAGGTCGCGATAGAGGCGGACATCGTTGACCTGGCCGGCTGCGATGACGATCGTGCCGGGCTCGCAGACTTCGGCGAGCGCGTTGATGTCATTGAGCGGATCGGCCGATTCCGACAGGTCGACGAACAGGATGTTGGGGCTGGCCGAGACGGACAGCGACTGCACCGCGTTGCGCAAACCGCCCTTGTTGACCTTTTCCGGCGACCAGCCGTGCTCGACGGCGATTGGCCGAAGCATGTCGGCGGTCGCATCGTCGCAGACGAAGGCGGTAAACGGGTCACGCAAACCTGCGCGAGGATGGGAAGGAGCGTTCATTCTACTAGTCCTTCTTCTTCGTGCTGATGTCCTTGAGACCGCCTTGCCCGGTCGGCGTGGCGTTACGGTAGGACTGGACCGCCTTGGTCGACGTCCGGGTGTCACCGACGCCGCTGTCGTCGCGGCCATGGATCAGGTCTTCAGGGTTAGCGACCATCGACGCCAGATTGCTGTTCACCGCGCAGCCCAGGTTGGACATGCTGTGGTTGGCAAAATTGGGCTGCGAGGGTTCGCTCCAATTGGGGCAATTGGGCACCGCGGCTCGAGTGCGGGTGACGACCACGCGAACCATGCCTGGCCCAACCGCGCCAGCGGTAACCGGAGCGCCATTGCTGAGCAGCAGGCCATAGCGGCCGGCGGCCTGAGCGACATCGGCTCGCGCCGCGTCGGCATAGGGGCCGTCGACATAGACCGAGTCGCCGTAGCCGAGTTCAAGCGAACGGAACCAGCCGTCGAGCCGGGCCCTTTCTACGGACGGAAGAGAGCCATCGGGAGCGGCCGCGTCGAACACATATTCCGAGCGGGTCAGAACCGGCACATTGACCGCCGACATGCCGCGCGACGGCTCGTCGTAGGGCACATGGCTGCATCCGGCCAGCGTCGTGGCGAGAAGCACCAAGCCAAGTTTGCAACGCATCATCGCATCCTTCCTCTGAAGCTGGCGGATCACAGTTTGAACCCCGGGTTGGCCGCGACCGGCGCCGCGGCGGTGGGGGTGCCGACAACCGAAGCGGCTGGCGGGCCCGAACGGCCGACGTATGACTGGTTTTCGATCACGCGCTGGACGTCGGTCGGCGCGCGATAACCGTCGGTCGGCAGCGCGAGCTGGCCCGAGGTTGGTCGCACCAGATATGGTGTAACGATGATCACCAGTTCGGTTTCCGCGCGGCGATATTTGGTCGAACGGAACAGCATCCCAAGGATCGGCAAGTCGCCGAGGAACGGCGCCTTCTCGATCGAGTTGGTGTTCGAATTTCGCAGCAAGCCGGCGAGCATAAAGCTTTGGCCCGAGCCCAATTCCACCGTGGTTTCGGCACGGCGCGTGGTCAGCGCCGGCACTTCGTAGCCGTTGAGCTTGATGCTGCCTTCGTTCGACAGTTCCGAAACCTCGGGGCGGACGCGCATCGAGATGCGGCCGTCAGCGAGGACGATCGGAGTGAAGGCGAGGCCGACACCATATTGCTTATATTCGATGGTCACCGCGCCCAGCGACTGGGAGATCGGGATCGGGAATTCGCCGCCCGCGAGGAAGCTGGCGGTTTCGCCCGACAAAGCGGTCAGGTTCGGCTCGGCGAGGATCGTCACCAGGCCGTCGTTTTCGGCGAGGTCGAGCGTGCCGAGCACGTCGAGGCCAAGGATCTTGGTCGCGAGGGCGAGCGTGGTGCCGCCGGTCAGGACGTTGAAGCCGGTGCCGGTAGCCGGTGTGGTGCCGCTGCCGGCAGTCCCGAAGGAACCTGGATTGCCGCGGCCGAGCCCGAACAACGTGCCACCGCTTGCGTCGTGAGTTAGCAGATTGACGCCAACCTGCTTGACCAGCGAGCGGCTGACCTCGGCGATCTTGACCTTCAGCGTAACTTGAAGCGGGACCGCCGACCGTAGCCGGCTGACGACCTGCGTGCCTTCGCCGACATAGGCCTGGACCAGCCGTGAGGCTTCCTCGACATCGGTCGGGGACGCAACCGTTCCGGTGAGCAGCACGAGGCCGTTCATCGGGGTCGCCTGGATAGCCGCTTCCGGCATCGCCAAGCGGAGCATCTCGTCAACCGAGCCGACATTGGTGCCCACGCGGACATTGGCCGCATAGACTACCCGGCCCGATTTGTCGGTCGCATAGATCGTGGTTTCACCGCGCCCCTTGCCGAAGACATAGAGCTGGCGAGACGAACGAACCTGGACATCGGCGATGCTTTCGTTGGCGACGAACAGGTCGCTCATCGGCGCCGACAGCCGGACAAGTGTCCCGGTGCCTTGCGAAAGGTTCAGGGTTTCCGATGGCCGCGCCGTCACCGGCTGGGCCAGGGCCGGGCTGGCACCGCTAACGGTGCCGAGGCCCAGGGCCAGCGCAGCGAGGGCGGTGCCCAGGCGAGCGTGGCGTCGAACGGACAGGCTGGTCATCTTAACGTGCTCCCACAGGAACGATGGTGACGGTGTTGCCACGGGCAACCCGCACAACCGGACCGCTGGCGACCGGCACGGCGGCCGGGGCCGACGAGCCGCGCCCCATCAGCGCATTGGCGAAATTGGTGAGCGGGTCAGAGGATGATCCCTGGCTGCTCGTCTGGGCAGGGACGCTCCGGCGCTGGAAGCGCGAAACGTCACCACCGGTGGTGTAGGTCGTGTTGGTGTCGATCGGACGGTTGGCGATCGCCAGCAGCATCCGGCGCTCTTCGCCAGCGTTTGCGGCCAGCGGCAGCTTGACCTCGCCCGAAGCGACGGCGCGCTCGAGCTCGGCGGTGTTGTCGGCGATCGAGCGCAGCGCCAGCGACAGCTGACCCAGGCTCTGCGCCACAGCGATCTTCTCGGCGATCCGCGGAGTGGTTTCCAGCGTGATGTTGGAGAAGGTCTTGACCAAAGTCTTGCCGTCCTCATCCTTGCTGTCGGTGCGCTGGTCGGTGGCGAGCACGCGCATGTTGCGGACGATGGTTTCGGAAACCCTCAACGGCGGGCCGTCGCCGCCGCCCTGGACGGCCTGGGTGAGGACGATGTCGACTCGGTCACCCGGGAAGACGAAGCCGGCGACGCCGCTTGAAGCTGAAACGGGCACCGTCACGGCGCGCATGCCTGGGCCGAGCGCCGCGGCGAGGAAGCCGCGATCTTTCGGTCCGACCAGCGAACCGTGAGTCAGCGGCTGGCCAGCGGTCACCGGGTTGCGAACCACCGTGCCAAGCAGCTTGGCGATGTCGCTGTCAGGCGAGCCCTCCGTGTAATAGGCGTTCTGGACCAGTTCCTTGGGCCATGCCTGATAGGCCAGGCTCTCGGCATCGATGATCGTGCCGATTGGGAGCGCCTTACGCGCCACCAGGACCTTCGGGCCCATTGGCACGGCAGGTGCGGCAGCAGCTTCGGCTGCGCCGGCTCCAGTGAACATGTTCTTGGCCATGACTGCGGTAACTACCGCGATGACCAGCGCTCCGATCAGCAGCGCGACTTTCTTGACGTCCATGGCGCGATCGCCTCCCCTAGAGGTGTCCCTCAATCACCTGACACTTCAGGCAAAATGGTTAAGAAAGCGTTGGGCGAGTATCCAAAGACCGCCGAACGCGATGGCTACGCCGTACGGAATCTCCGGACGGCCGGGCTTTTTTCGAAATCGATGCACGCCGAGCACAGCCAACGTCAGGACTCCGCCGGCGATCGACATCAGCACGAGAAATTTGATCGTCGAAAAGGGCGAAAACCATAAGGCCAGTGCGCCGGCGAGCTTGACGTCGCCTCCGCCCATCACCCCTGCGTAGAAGGCGACGGCGAGCAATAGGAACACTGTGAGTGCGATGCCGACCTGGATCGCCGCGTCGGGCCACAAGGGCAGCCCGATCGACCACCAATAGGCCGGGGCAAGCAAGGCCACCGCGACATTGAGCCGATTCGAAATGGTGAAAGTGCGCATGTCGATGACCGCCGCGACAAGCAGCAGAAGCCCAAGCAATCCGAGCAGCAAATCGGTGAATCCAGCGTTTATCATCTCGCCAGCCCTAGACGGCGCGGCTTTCCAAACCGTAACCAACGAAAAATATGAGTGACTGCGACATCCTAATCGTCGGCGGCGGGATCGCCGGAGCGAGCGTCGGCGCGCGTCTTGTCGGCGGCGCTGCCGTGACCTTGATCGAGACCGAGGACATCTGCGGTCGCCATTCGACCGGGCGATCCGCGGCGTTCTGGGAAGCCAGCCTTGGCGCCGGCCCGGCAAGAAAACTCAGCTTTGCATCGAAGCCGATGTTCGATGCCGGTTGGCCGGGATCTGAAACGCCCTTGCTGCGCCGACGCGGGACGGTCCACCTGACGGGAGCGCATGGCGACGGGCTTGAGGGAGCCGAAGAATTGACCGGCGAGAATGCGCTCAGCCATCTCGATCGCGCCGAGCTCGATCGGATGATCCCGGGACTTCGCGAGCAATGGACCGGCGCCTGGTATGAGGCAAGCTGCGCGGATATCGAAGTCGCCGCTTTCCATGCCGCGTGCCTCGCAGCGATTCGCCGAGGTGGCGGGACGGTTCGGACCGACGCCGCGCTGCGTTCGGCAAGGCGGTCAGGCGACGGGTGGGAGGTTGAAACCGCGGCGGGGCCGGTTCGCGCGCGCCTGTTGATCAACGCCGCGGGTGCCTGGGCCGACGATGTCGCGGCACGCTGCGGAGTCTCCAAACTGGCGCTTCAGCCGATGCGGCGGACCGTGGTCCAGTTGCGCGTCGGGCGCTCCGGTCTTCGCGACCTCCCGCTGGTCACCGACCTCCACAATAGTTTCTATTTCAAGGGCGAGGGTGATCGCAGCGTCTGGGTCAGCCCGCTCGATGAGACGCCCGTCGACCCGTACGATGCAGCGCCCGAAGAAATTGACGTAGCGATCGCGATCGACCGGTTCGAGCGCGCGATTGATTGGCCGGTCGAGGCGGTCGAGCGCAAATGGGCGGGACTTCGAACGTTCACGCCGGACCGGCTGATGGCCTTCGGTTTCGATTCCCTTGTGCCCGGATTCTTCTGGTGCGCGGGGCAGGGCGGCATGGGCATCCAGACCGCACCGGCGGCATCCTTGCTCTGCACCACGCTAATTCGCGGAGAGCCGCTGCCGCTGGAGCTTGGCGGGGTGGATCCGGCCTCGTT
>Ga0193709_1000746_pt1 | contig 10506 bp, 10 predicted proteins | sample H3c2metaG_FD_160571 | JGI IMG/M metagenome (GOLD analysis project Ga0193709, IMG submission 160571) | Soil microbial communities from a riparian zone of the East river system, Colorado, United States - H3c2 | ecosystem: Environmental > Terrestrial > Soil > Riparian zone | place: USA: East River... | reverse complement strand
TCGAGGTACGGGACGCTTACAAGAGTATTTACGAATCGCTCACGCACGCTGCTGCGAGCGAAGATTGCGGAATCGATCTCGAACTAATCGACGCGGAATCGCTGCAAGACGGCGTTGACGGCCAGTTCAAAGATGTGTCCGGTGTTTTGATTCCTGGCGGTTTTGGCCTTCGCGGCGTTGAAGGAAAAATCAAAGCCGCGCGTTTTGCGCGAGAGCATAAGATTCCATTCCTTGGGCTTTGCCTCGGCATGCAGGTGGCAACGATTGAGTTTGCGCGAAACGCCTGCGGCATCAAAGACGCCAACAGCACCGAGTTCAACAAAAACACAACAGAACCGGTGATCTCGTTGCTGGAAGAGCAGCGAGGCGTTAAGAACATGGGCGCCAGCATGCGTCTGGGCACATGGCCGACGAAAATCGCCAAAGGCACACTCGCGGAAAAAATTTATGCCAGCACCGAAGTGATGGAGCGCCATCGTCACCGATACGAGTTCAACATGAAATATCGTGATCAGATGAATGAAAAAGGCTTTGGCATTTCCGGCACGTCTCCGGACGGAACGCTGGCTGAGCTAATCGAGCTTCGTGATCATCCCTATTTTGTCGGTTGCCAATATCACCCTGAATTTCAAAGCAAACCGAACAAACCGCATCCGCTTTTCCAAGGATTCATTCAGGCGTGTCTCGAATATCAGAATCGTGCGACGCGCGCTCCAAGCGATCGAGAATCGCCGCGCCGAGTCCCTGAGCAGGAACTCGTTCTGCAACGATAAGGTCGTGATCTAGCTCGTCGAGCTCGCGCAAATAACGAAACAAATTGGCAGCGGCTTCACGTAAATCTTGACGCTCACTTAGAGTTCGAACGGCTGCGAACCTTCCTTCTGGTATCGCCGCATTCCAGGCCAGCAATCCGACACGATAGTTTGCCGCCAGCACGAACGATTCAGCGTTGTCGATCAATCGAAACGGAGTCTTCGGCGAGTAGTGAGATGGCAACTGTCCGGGAGCGAAGATTTTCTGCTGCGCGCTAACGCTGTCGATCTTGCCAAACTCAGCGAGTTGTTCGGCAGTGATTGGCCCGCGGCGCAGGATGTGAATCTTGTTGTCGTGCACAGCGATAATGGTCGATTCGACGCCGTGCGTGCTCGGGCCGGCGTCAATAATCAGCGGGATGCGTCCGCTTAGTTCATCAAAAGCGTGCTGAGCAGTTGTGGGGCTAATCCGACCAAACCGATTTGCGCTCGGCGCGGCGAGCGGTTTCTCGAACGCGGAAATGATTCCGGCAAAAACGGGATGCGAACTTATTCGCACGGCAACTGTGTCGAGCCCGGCGGTGACGATGTCTGGAACAATTGGCTGTCGGGCCAGAATTAGCGTGAGCGGTCCGGGCCAGAATTGCGAGATCAGCTTCTCGATCTGCGCGCGAGAACGATTATCGACCTTCGCAACGCGCTCGAGCCAGTTTTCGCCAGGTAAATGCACAATCAGCGGATCGAAACGCGGTCGCTCTTTCGCGTCGAAAATTTTTGCGACCGCAACAGGATTGAGCGCATCAGCCGCGAGTCCGTACACGGTTTCCGTTGGAAGCGCGACCACTTCACCTTTGCGCAGCAGTTCAATCGCGTGCTGTTTGGCGGCAGTCTGGCTGCCACGCAGTAGCGTCGCCGCTACAGTTTCGGTTTTCACCTTGGCAGCTTGGCCGACAGGACCGCTTCAGATTGCTTCTTGCGAAAAGCTTCTAATTTATTCCGAATCGCGTCGTCAGAACCTGCCAGAATAGCGCAGGCAAGAAGCGCAGCGTTTTTGGCGCCCGCTTCGCCGATAGCCAGCGTCCCCACCGGAATTCCACCAGGCATTTGTGCAGTCGAAAGAAGTGAATCGAGTCCCTGCAGTTTTGATTGAATTGGCACTCCTAAAACTGGGAGCAAGGTATGCGCGGCAATCACTCCAGCTAAATGTGCCGCACCACCTGCGCCGGCGATGACGACGCGCAATCCGCGTGCTGCCGCATTGCGCGCAAACTCAGCTGTCGCGTCTGGCGTTCGGTGTGCGGAGAGAACGTGTGCCTCGTTAGGCACTCCCAGTTCATCGAGCGTTTCGACGGCATGACGCATTGTTTCCCAATCGGATTTGCTACCCATGATGACAGCAACCAATGACTTTGATTCGGGCATGGGAAGATTGTAGGGAGTTTTTTGTGAAACGCCAAGCAGGGGTAGCAAAATGGGTGTGGGCCGTCAGACGCATCTGGTAGTTTCGGTAAAATCGTGTTTCAACACGATTAATAGCGCACTTGGCGAAAATGACGTCTTAATGAAATATTGCGCAATGGATCATTAAAGCGATCAACGCGCGTGATGAATTGTCCCCACAAATCGATCGTCCTCATCGGCATGATGGGTGCTGGCAAATCCGCAGTCGGGCGTTGTTTGCAGCAGCGAACCGGCTTTACGCGCTTTGATACTGATGAGATGGTAAGCTCGAAATTTGGAATCCCGATTTCACAAATTTTCTCGACACGCGGCGAGGATAAGTTCCGGGAAGCGGAGACGGAAGTTCTCCGAAGGATATCCCCCGACCAACGCTCAATCATCGTGACCGGAGGCGGAATCATATTACGCGAAAAAAACGTCGCCCTTTTAAGGCGCCTTGGCGCAGTGGTATGGCTGGTGGGAGAGAAAGGAACACTCTTCAATCGGGCTTCGCGAACTGCCAATCGACCATTACTGCAAGGGAAAAATCCGAGGAAAGCGTTCGCCGAAATGTTGCAAGCGCGCCTGCCACTTTATGCAAAGATTGCCGATATCCGAGTCGATACATCGGCGCTTACCGACGAAGAAGTCGCGGTCGCAATTTTGACCAAGCTCAAAGGAGATTATCGTAATTCAACATCGACATAACTAACGCCGGTTACCGCGTGATGACCGAGACAGCTGCATATTCAATTGATCGCGACAGCGCGCGACTGGACTTGAAGCAACGATTGCTTTCATTTGCCCGCGAGATTGGTTTTGACTCCTGCCGCGTCGCAGACTGCGGTTCCGCACCACACGCGGACGAATTTCGAAATTGGCTGGATGAAGGCGGACACGGTGAGATGAGTTACATGGAGCGCGGGGAAGAAAAACGCTGTGATCCGCAGAAGGTATTGCTGGGCGCGCGCTCGATCGTTGTTTTGGCGCTGAATTATTTCCAGGGAAAACCCCAAGCAGGCGAAACGCCTGCCGCAGCAGGCAGAATCGCGCGATATGCGTGGGGCGATGACTATCACGATTTGATTGCAAACAAGCTCGCTAAAATCGACGAGTTTCTTCGCGCGTTCGGCGGACAACAGAAATGTTATGTCGATACCGGGCCGGTTTTGGAACGCGATCACGCGGCGCAGGCCGGCATCGGCTGGCATGGCAAGAGCACGATGCTAATCGACGAACGACTTGGAACCTGGTTTTTTCTAGCAGAAGTTTTGACGACTCTCGAACTGCCGCCGGATGAGCCTGTGCCAGATCGCTGTGGAACCTGTGAGCGCTGTATCAAGGCGTGTCCCACCGGTGCAATCACCGCCCCACATCGTCTGGATTCGCGTCGCTGCATTTCGTACCTGACAATCGAACTTAAAGGGTCCATCCCGCTGGCTCTTCGACCACTTATCGGAGACAGAATTTTCGGTTGCGACGATTGCCTTGATGCCTGCCCATGGAATCGTTTTGCCCAAGTGTCGCGTGAAGCTGCGTTCTTTGCGCGTCCCTCAACGGTGGGCATGCCGCTACGCGATTATCTCAGTTTGAGCGATGACAACTTCCGCGTGCTTTTCAAAAATTCACCGATCAAACGGATCAAACGTCGCGGTTTTTTACGGAACGTTTGTGTCGCATTGGGCAATGTTGGAGATCCATCCGATTTAGCCGCGCTTGAGCGCGCCAGAGCCGATCCCGAGCCGTTAATCGCAGAGCACGCGAAATGGGCGATTCACCGGATTCGGTCTCGACACGAAATCAATCTATCTCATTGGGGAGCGAGGCGGGCCTCATCCAGGGAGACTACAATCAATTGAATCCATAGTCGTTCCTCGGCGCATCGTAGAATTGTTATGAACGGGTTTTTGTTTGCAAGAGTCAAACAAGCGATTAATTCTGACGCCTTCACCCCGAGAGCCGCCCCTCCGATGCACCAAACCGTAGGCACACCCACCCCCGCGCCGTTGACGGTGAAACAGCGTCGCGCCCGGCGTAAAAAACAGATCATTTACGGATTGATCGCCCTGGTTGTGCTCTGGATCGTTGGGTCGATTATCTGGGGCAAACGGGAGAAACCGATTCCGGTCACAACAGAGACGGCGATTCGCAAAACCATCGTGCAAACGGTTTCGGCGACGGGGAAAATACAGCCTGAGGTTGAAGTCAAGATTTCGCCCGAAGTCGCTGGCGAAATTATTGAATTGCCGGTCGACGACGGGATGCAGGTCAAGAAAGGCGACCTACTGGTGAAAGTTAAACCTGACTCCTACAAGGCGCTTGTTGAGCAACAGGAGGCGGCGATCAGCGCAGCGAAGGCCACTAATCTCCAGCAAAAAGCCACCATGATGAAGACTGAGCTGGATCTCAAGCGGGCGGAAGACTTGTTCGGCAAAAAATTGATTTCAGTGCAGGAATATAACGCGGCGGAAGCGGCTCGCGACGTGGCGAAGAACACCCACGAAAGTTCGCTGCACGAAATCGAGCGCGCCCAAGCCGGCTCGAGTCAGGCGCGCGATCAATTGTCGAAGACGACGATTTACTCGCCTATTGATGGCACAATCACAATTCTTAATAGCAAATTGGGGGAGCGTCTTGTAGCGACGGGACAATTCGCCGGCACGGAAGTGATGCGGGTGGCCGACCTCGGCCACATGGAAGCGCGCGTCGATGTGAATGAGAATGACGTTGTGAATGTGAAGCTGGGCGACAAGGCCGAAATAAAAATCGACGCTTATGGCGATCGGAGGTTTAAAGGTACCGTTTATCAAATTGGTAACACTGGGAAGACAACCGGCGCCGGCACCCAGGAAGAAGTCACCAACTTTGAGGTTAAAATTCGAATCGAAGACCACGACGTGGTGTTGAAGCCTGCGCTCAGCTGTACCGCGGACATCCAAACAAACGAGGTGAAAGACGTCGTGGCCGTGCCGATGCAAGCCGTGACGATTCGCACGGGCGATACCAATTTAAGTCCAGAAGAAATCGAAAAGAAAAAGCAGAAGGTCGCGCAGCGGGACAAAGGCGACAACAACGCGGAGTTCGTCGACGGACGTGCGGAAAAGGCGGCGCAGAAAGAAGGGCGCGAGAAACTTGCCAAGGTTGTGTTCCTGAAAAAGGACGGCAAGGCGGAGATGGCGAAAGTGACGACTGGCATTTCCGATGACACTTACACGGAAATTAAGAGTGGGATTCAGCCCGGCGACGAAGTGATCTCGGGAAGTTATAGCGCGATCAGTCGAAAGTTGAAGGAGGGCGCGAAGGTGACCCTCGACAAAGAAGGAATCAAATAGTCTCGGCGAGCGACTGTCGAGGTTGCGATGGAAACTCGAAATTCAATCAGACCGCTCGGCCCGGTCGTAATCGACATTGAGAACATCACCAAAGACTACGTCATGGGCGAGGAAACCGTGCGCGCCCTGCGCGGTGTGACCTTGCAGATACGCCGCAACGAATACCTCGCCATCATGGGGCCGAGCGGCAGCGGTAAGTCAACGCTGATGAACATGCTCGGTTGTCTCGATACCCCGACTTCTGGCCGCTACGAGTTCAACGGCAAGAACGTTGCCGAAATGGACGATGACGAGCTCGCAGCCGTTCGCAATCGGGAAATCGGCTTCGTGTTTCAAACGTTTAACCTTCTGCCGAGATCGACGTCGTTACGTAACGTCGAGCTGCCGCTCATCTATGCCGGGGTCGATCCCGAACGGCGCGAAGCACGCGCAACGCAGGTGCTGGAAGATGTCGGCTTGGGCGATCGCATCCATCACAAACCCAATGAACTTTCGGGCGGTCAGCGTCAGCGCGTGGCCATCGCCCGCGCGCTCGTCAACGAACCATCAATTATTCTTGCCGATGAGCCGACCGGTAATCTCGATTCCAAGACCGGAGACGAAATCATGGAGTTGTTGGAGAATTTATATCGTAGCGGCAACACAATTATCCTCGTCACGCATGAGCGAGACGTCGCCGTCCACGCGCGTCGCACAGTGCACTTGCGCGACGGACTCATCGAGATGGACCACGTGGGATTTATTCCCGAGATCGATCTACCGGTTGCAGGATAATCCGACATGAAACGCTTTTTCTACGAGCTGAGCGAAAGCTGGAAAATCGCGGCGGCGCAAATGCGATCGAATCTGACGCGCTCAACGCTCACCGCGCTCGGCGTTATTATCGGCATTATTGCCGTGACGCTGATGGGCACCGCCGTGAACGGGATATCCGTAGGTTTTGATAAAAGCATGGCCGTGCTCGGCGATGACGTTCTCTACGTTACGCAATGGCCGTGGAAGCCCGTGGACGATTGGTGGAACTACCGCGATCGCAAAAAGATCAAAACCGAATACGTCGAGACCTTGAACCGGATGATCGCGGCGACCCCGAACTCGAACCTGATTGTCGCAGTGCCGACATCGAATTTGATGCGATCCGTGAAGTATGGCGGTAGTCAGGTGGACAACGTCTTCGTTCTCGGGACGACGTCCGATTTTATCTTAACATCGACAATCGATTGTACGGTCGGCCGATTCTTTAACGAACTCGAATCGCGCGGCGGCGCCAATGTTGTTGTGATCGGCTATGACGTGGCCGACGCGCTTTTCCCATCCGAGAGTCCGATTGATAAATCGGTGTTGATCAACGGCCAGTTGTTCAAAGTCATAGGCGTAAACACGCGACAGGGCACCTTTCTCGGTTTGTTCAGTTGGGATTCGATGGTCGCGATGCCGCTCGGCGCGTTTAACAAATATTTCTCGGCCAAGAGCGAATCGGATGTGCGCGTGAAAGTAAAAGACAAAACCAAACTCGCCGAAGCCAAAGACGAGCTTATCGGTTTGATGCGGCGCGTGCGTGGACTGCCGCCCGAGAAAAAAGACGATTTCTCGATCAACGAACAGCAGGCCTTCAAAAGCACGCTCGATCCCGTGAAAAACTCAATCGCGATTGCCGGCCTGTTTATCACCGGCTTATCACTTTTTGTCGGCGCGATCGGCATCATGAACATCACGTTCGTTAGTGTGAAGGAGCGCACGAAAGAAATTGGAACACGCAAGGCGCTCGGCGCGCGACGACGAACGATCCTGCTGCAATTCCTGATCGAATCGACAGCGCTTTGTCTGCTCGGCGGATTTATCGGCCTCGCGTTTGCTTATCTAATGTGCTTTGGAATCGGCAAAGTTTTCCCCTCTTTTCCGATTCATTTCTCAGTCGGCCTAGTGCTCGTCAGCATGATCGTTTCAATATTGACTGGCCTGTTCTCGGGATTCGCTCCAGCTTGGACGGCGTCGCGCCTCGATCCAGTAACAGCGCTCAGATACGAGTAGAAATCGCAATGTTATTTCGTGAAGTCATTAAGATGGCGTGGTCGTCCCTGGGCGCGAACAAGCTGCGCTCCGCGCTCACAATGCTCGGTATCACCATCGGCGTCTTTTCGGTGATTTCAGTCATGACCGCGATCGGCGCATTGCAATACTCGATCGAGAACGGCATTAGTTTTCTCGGTTCTAACATCTTTCAGTTCGCGAAATATCCGGCCAACGTCAGTGCGAGCGGCGACGTCCAGGAGAAATTTCGTAACCGACACGATATCACCTACAAGCAGGCGCTGCATTATTACCGATTGATGGAAGGCGACGCGCGTGAGATTTGCCTCAAAAGTTTTGGTTACGAGGTAAAAGGCCAGGCGGTCTATAACGGGATTAAGACAACGCCCAGTCTTCTTATTGTAGGAACCAATAAAAGTTTTCTCACCGCGAATGCTCACACACTAGGTTATGGCCGCAATTTGAATGATGAAGACGTCGAGTTTTCGCGGCGCGTAGTTGTCGTCGGAAAGGTGGTCGAGAAACGACTGTTCCCTCACGAGACGCCGATCGGCAAAGTCATTCGCGTGAGCGGACACACCTACACGATCGTTGGCGTGCTCGCCGAAAAAGGGACGGCATTCGGGCAAAGCCAGGACGACTTTGTGATCATGCCGATCACGCGTTTTTTCGAGGATTACGGCGAAGCCAAACGCACCGTCAACATCGCAACGCAAGCCTTCACTCAGGATACTTACAATCGTACGTTCGATCGCGCGATCGGCGCTATGCGTATCGCGCGCGGCTTGCGTCCGGACCAGCCAAATGATTTCGAGATTTACAGCAACGACTCGCTTAAGAGCGCGTTCGTTAACGTCGCTGGATATGTTCGAGTGGGAGCATTTGTCATTAGTTTCATCGCGCTGGTCGCGGCCGGAATCGGTATCATGAATATCATGCTGGTGAGCGTGACCGAACGCACAAAGGAAATCGGTGTCCGCAAATCGATTGGTGCCCGTAGCCGCGACATCTTACGGCAATTTTTGACCGAGGCCGTTTTCATTTCCCAGGCCGGCGGTGTTCTGGGAATCGTTCTCGGGATCATCGTCGGCGATCTGCTGGCAGCGTGGCTCAAGATGGACGCCATTTTCCCCTACGGTTGGGCTATCGCCGGTCTTCTGGTCTGCTCAGCGATCGGGATCGGCTTTGGTCTCTACCCGGCCTATCGCGCGGCCAATCTCGATCCAATCGAAGCGTTGCGATACGAATAACGGTCACTCTAAGCCGAGAGCCTTGAATGTTGCATCGACGTGTTTGAAATGAATGTCGAGTGAGCAAAGCCGATCGATTTCCGACGCTGAAAGCCTCGAAGTAATCTCTGGTTCGCGTTTTGCGTTTTCGGCAAATGTCCCGTCGCCTTTCCAGGTTTTCATTGCGGCACGCTGCACAGCTTCATATGCAGCTTTGCGTTCCGCGCCCGCGCTCGTGAGAGCAAGCAGGATCGACTGGCTAAAATACAGGCCCTTCGTCAGGGCGAGATTTTGCTGCATCCGTTCGGGGTAAACCTGCAACTTTTCGACAACATCACGCAACTTCGTCAGCATGTAGTCGAGCAGGACGCACGAGTCCGGAAGAATAATTCGCTCGGCGCTTGAGTGACTAATGTCACGCTCGTGCCACAGCGCGACATTTTCCAACGCCACAACGGCGTTGCCGCGAACGACGCGCGCCAGGCCGCTCAATCGTTCGCTAGTAATGGGATTGCGCTTGTGCGGCATCGCTGAACTGCCTTTTTGTCCTTCGCCGAAAAATTCCTCCACTTCGAGCACTTCGGTCCGCTGGAGATGACGGAATTCGGTCGCCCAACGATCAATGCTTGAGGCGATCACGGCGAGCGTGGTCATAAATTCCGCGTGCCGATCGCGTTGCACGATTTGTGTGGAAAGCGTCGCCGGTTTTAATCCGAGTTTTTCACATACCGTTCGCTCAATCTTTGGATCGACATGTGCGTGTGTACCGACGGCGCCGCTGATTTTACCAACACGAATCCGCTCGCGAGTCTGGGCGAGACGTTCTTCCGCGCGGCCGAATTCATCGTACATCAGCGCAAGCTTCAAACCGAACGTGATTGGCTCGGCATGCACACCGTGGCTGCGCCCGATCATCGGAGTCATTTTGAACCGCCGCGCCTGCTTTGCGATCGCTGTTCGCAAAGATTTCAGATCGGCCAAGAGAAGGTCGCACGACTCATTTAACTGCACCGCTAGGGTCGTATCCAGAATGTCGGACGAAGTTAGCCCCTGGTGAATCCACCGCGCTGCGGGCCCGACTGAGCCAGCGACATTTTCTAGAAAAGCAATGACGTCGTGATTGGTCCTTTGTTCGATCTCAAGAATTTCGGGAATTGAAAATCGCGCCCGTTTCCGAATCTCCAGGGCATCCTGCTTCGGAATTTGGCCGAGCTCCGCCATCGCCTCACAGGCAAGAACCTCGATATCCAGCCAAATCTGAAATTTGCGCTCGTCCGACCAGACTTTGCTCATCTCCGGCCGGGAATAACGATCGATCACCGGACGAACATAGAGTTTTCAGCGATGATTTCCAAAGTGAAATCGCAGGCCAATTGGAGAGGCAAACGGGTACTGCAATTCTCAACTGCCATGGAAGACGTTGTAGGGCGAGCGCTCCGCCTGCAACCCGGAGGTTCCCAACTTATCCGCCTGAGGCGGACGCCCGCAAGCGGCGCGCTTGCCCTACAACGACTTCTTCTTAATTAGACGCGGTCTCCTCCGAAGACTGGGCACGGTTGCTAGCAATCCAAAACAATGCGGCCAGACACCTGTCTGCAACGGCCATTGCAGAATTGGCGACCTAACACACCCGAGCGCGCAAGGATCGTCCGTTGTCCTGCAGACGCACTTGACCGCTGGCGAAAAGGTCTGCGACGGTCGCGACCGTCTCTCTGTTGTTAC
>Ga0193709_1000745_pt1 | contig 10508 bp, 7 predicted proteins | sample H3c2metaG_FD_160571 | JGI IMG/M metagenome (GOLD analysis project Ga0193709, IMG submission 160571) | Soil microbial communities from a riparian zone of the East river system, Colorado, United States - H3c2 | ecosystem: Environmental > Terrestrial > Soil > Riparian zone | place: USA: East River... | reverse complement strand
TTAACCATTGAACATTTCTCTGGCTGGTCTTCTATTTCATCATACACATTTTGCTGCGGAGGGGGCAGGTGGCACAAATACTTACGGGCGTTCCGGAGATTTGGTACGGGCCATAGCGCCGAGGGCTTTGGTAGCCGCCTGCTTGGCTTTTTCCGGTGCGCCATCCACGGCCAGCGCCGCTTGGTACTCCGATTTCGCGCGGTCCGGCTGGCCCTCGATGTCGTAAATGGTTCCCAGATGCACATGCGACCACGCCAGCACCAGCGGATCTTCGGTCGCAGCGCGATCGCCGCTGGTCAGACGGCCAAAAACTTCCTTCGCGCGCGGGCCGTCTTGCTCCATCATGGCAACGACTCCCAGCCCAAACCACGCGCGCGGTTGATCCGGATACTTCACCAGTACTTTTTGGAACGAGGCTTCCGCAGCGCGCGGATTTTTCTCCGCAATCCGCCGTTCGCCTTCTGTAAGCGCTGCAATCGTCTCGGCATCGTTAGGAATAGTGGTAGGCGCCGCGGCCCTGTGACGCGCCAGGACCTCTGCATCGATCGCTGCGCTCTTCGCTCCGCCGGGTGCAAACTTAAGAGCGGCCACTCTCTTCTGCTCCGTTGTCACGTCAATCGAACGCACCAGGTCCGGGAAATACAGCTTCATGCCGGGCTCGGATTGTTCGAATTTCGTAAGCGCGGCCAACAACGGTCGCACCAGCACGTAGCCGTCCGCGTCATCAATATCCATCGTCGATTCGCGCTCTCCGGGCGACATGCGTTTTAGTTTGAGCTCCACTGCGCGCACCGTGCACTCCGCGAAGTACGATGGAAAATCGTCCTTCAGATCCGGGTCCAGGCGCGGTGCGCCGGCCGCAGCCAAAAACAGCGGCAACTTTACCGCCACCACGTGCGAGTACTGCAAGGGCAAAGGATCCAGCAGAAAATGCAGAAATGCATGACGCACCATGTCCAGCGGAATTTGTCCGGAGCCGCTTACAATGAGTGAATAGTGGTCGGCAAAATTCCGCACGTTGGTGATTTTCCCCACCAGGGGTTCCACGATGATCGTGAACGATCGCTGGCTGGCCGGATCCAGAATCTCCCGCAAGTAGCCCGTGGTTACGAACGCGATTTGCGCCACCGAGTCATGGATCTGCTCGATTTCGTGGCTATAAATCGGCTGCACCTGCCGCCAAAGCTCGCCGATTTTTTGTTCCTTGTAGTAATTCGAAAGAATTTCCTGAAACCCTTCGAGCGCGATCACCTCTGGCGGCAACTCGTCGCGACGTAAGATGGGTTCGAACTTCGGCGCTGGTCCGCTGATCAGTCCAAACCAGATGTAGCGCGAAAGCATCTGCCCAGGGTCGGCCAGTTCGTGTTGCTTGTAAAAATTTCGCATTACTTCCACCGCAGGTCCCGACTGATGTTGCATCCGGTCGCGCAATTGCGCGCGCATCGGTGCCCAGTTTGTCGCGCTCACATCGGCTTCATATCCCGAAGCCAGCAGTGCGCACATGGTGGTGAACATCGCCTCGCTGCCGTCGACCGTAACGGTAGTGACGGGTGCGGCTTGTAACTTCGGAACCGTTTGTTGCTGGCCGCGCGCGCCAACCGAAAACATAAGCATTAGGCTCAAGGAAATGATGACTGCTGTGGACAAGAGTTTTTTCATGCGTTGGTCGCCAAATTCGCTCCTGCTTGGTTTTTCAGTTCTTCTGTTCTTAATTTCGTTCGCTGCCAATCCCTGTGCAAATATTTAGCCCACCGGCAGCATTTCAATCTACAAGCGCATCACAGCCCAGTCAAGAAATCGCCTTGCTCCGCGCAACCCAGCCACTTTTCTGCAACTCTTGAAACGCAATGGCGCATCTGCTTAAAGTGATGATGCTGACTACCTGCTGCAGGATGGCTCGACGTATGCAAAACGTTCGTTCGCGGCTCAACGCGGCGATCATGCTTAGCGCTGCGCTCGTGATTCCTTGCCGTTCGCCGTATGCGCAATCGCAAACCGCGCCCAGCAATCCGCCCGGCACGGCTGCGGCTTCCGCGGCCGGCCCAGAAAAGCGCGTCTCCAAGAGTTTTACGCTCAAGGGCGATTCCGATTGGATCGACACGGGCATTGATGTGGCATCCGGCGAACACGTTGTCGCCACCGCGAAAGGAACCATGCGCTACGCCAGCAGCAAAGAAGATAACGGTCCGGACGGCCTCCCCCGCGGATTCAAGGATCTCCTCCGCATCCTTCCTTACAATTCAGCCGGGCGCGGCGCGCTCATCGGCCGCGTCGGTGATGCCGACGTGGCGCAACCTTTCTTGCTTGGCGCATCTCATGACGTAGCCATCCCCGTCGGCGGCCGCCTCAGCATCGCCATTAACCAATCCAAGAGCGACACCGGCGACGGGTCCTACAACGTCCGCATCGAGATCATCGCAGCCGACAAAAATTCCCCAGCAACTTTCACTGTCGCAAAATCCGTAACTGCTGTGCCCGGCGTTGACGATTCGCTGTTTGAAAAAATTCCTCGCCGCATCGCCGACAAGGCCGGCAATCCCGGCGACATGGTGAATTTCCTGATCCTCGGCTCGGAAACCGCGATGCAAAATGTTTTCACCGCCGCCGGCTGGGTGAAAGTCGATTCAGACGTACAGAACACTATTCTCCACGGACTGATCAGCAGCCTTTCGAAGGAATCTTATCTCGCCATGCCCATGAGCCCGCTCTATCTGTTCGGGCGTTCGCAGGATTATGGCTGGGCTCATGCCGAGCCTATCGATGTGGTCAGGTCCCGCAATCACCTGCGCATTTGGAAAGGAGCTTTCACAGTCAACGGCGAAACGTTGTGGGTCGGCGCAGCGACTCACGATATTGGGTTCGAACGCGACGAGCGCAACAACCGCCTCACCCACAAAATCGATCCGGACATTGATCTGGAGCGCGACTACCTGGAGAAAACCCTCTGCGGCACCGGCCTGGTCACGCAGGTTTTCCACTTCCTTCCGCGCAATCCCATGCAGGAAGCAAACACCGCGACCGGCGGTTCCTTCCATTCGAACGGACAAGTGCTCATCCTCAGGCTCGCCGAAACCGCCAAGGATCTTTCCGCGACATCCAACAGATAATTTCTTGATTTCCGCGTGATATGAAACCTGAATAGTTGCGAAGTCATTGCCGCAGTGAACGCAACCAAAGAAGGCCCTTCCCCAGCGCCGCTTCTTCATTCCCCCGGGGAAGGGCTTTGCGAAACTACTTGTTCGTCATGGTATTAACGCGAGCCAGCGTGTCGCGATGGCCGTGCGCGTCAATCAAAGTGCCGTAGGCCGCCGATGCTGCCGGATTGTTTTTCCGCATGTCATCGACTGCCGCGTTGAACTTGTCCAATCCTTCCGCCCCGTTTGCCACAAAAACCACGAACATCGTGCCCGGGTCTTCCGAGTGGATCGTTTCTTGATCGATGTTGTAACTATGCAGCGCTCCGTCCGCGAAAAGCTTTTCGAGGACCGCGACCATCGTGGATTTAACAATCTTGCCATCCGGATCGTCAGTTCCCGCTTTGGCCGGCCAGCGCGCCACGCGCAGATAGCCATTTGTGAATGTACCTGAATGACCGTTGTGAATCGTACCGCTCACAATGTAGTCCCAGTGCTTTGAGGCCGCCAACACCGGAGCCGTCGCCCCCGGCGCATTGCGCAGCCCTTCCAGGAATTTCATCAGGTTCGCCATCGACGTAGCGGAAAACCACGAGCCATGCGTCGGCTCCCCTTCCTGATGGTTGAGCACTGCAAATGTCCCGAAGGAGATCAGAGTCCCATCGGCAACGCCTTTTTTCATCGCATCCACATCGGCTTCGTCTTCTTTCTTGTAGTCCGCCCACATCGCGCGTGGCACCGTCCACTCCGAAACGTAGGTATACACCGGAGGTTTTTCGGCTGGCGCGGCTTGTGCAACAGCCGCTCCTCCCTTTGTCGTGGTCCCACCAACCGTACACGCCAGCAGGACTAATGCCGCCGCCAAAATCGTTTGCTTAAACATGATCCACTCCTCCGAACGGAAATTTTCGGCTTCTACTATCTGGGCCGAATACTGGGCCTGAATACTTTGGAAAACACTTACACAGGAAAGAAAGTGGGCTCAGCCTATGTCCGGTAGCGCACACTGTCAAGCTGCATTTACTCGCTGCTAAATAGTCGTCACTTGTTCAAGTGTTTCGCGAGAAATATTCGCTCCCGTGACCAGCAGCGCCACACTTGACCCTCCGTGGTCTTGCGATTTCAGGACCGCGGCAGTCGCAGCTGCTCCAGCCGCCTCAGCCACCACGTGTTCGTCAATCAGCAACCGCCCGATGGCTTGCAGCATTTCTTCTTCGCTTACCAATACCATCTCGTCCACGAGCTCACCAATCGCCGCGACATTCGCTTCCTCCGGCGTTCGCGTCGCCAGCCCGTCCGCTATCGTGTCGCACGTCTCCGTCTCGATAACGCGCCCTTGTCTCCATGACAAGAAGTAAGATGGAGCAAGTTCGCTCTGCACACCAATAATTTTCACTTTCGCGGAAATTTGTTTCGCGGCGTCCGCCACTCCGCGAATCAAAGCAGTATCTCCCATCGGCACGTAAATCACGTCCACATTCGGCTGTTGTTCGAATATCTCGCAAGCAATGGTTCCTGTGCCCGCCGGCAGATCGCGGTCCGTTGCGTCATTTAGAAAATATGCTCCCGACTTCTGCGCATACTCCGAAGCCGCTCTGAACGCGCCCGCCAGATCGATCGTTCCTCTCTCTTCGATAGCCGCGCCTAGTCGCACGATATTATTTCTTTTGATCGGATTGTTTTTCTCGGGAAGAAAAATCCGCGCTCGCCAGCCCAGAAATTTTGCCGCGTAAGCTACTGCTGCCCCATGGTTTCCGGTGCTGGACGCCACGACTTCACGCGTACCCTGCCCCTGTTCACGCAGGCTCAAAGCGTAAATTGCTCCGCGTACTTTGAACGAGCCCGTTGGCAATTCGTTTTCTAGCTTCAGAAATACTTGTCGCGGGGGACTGCTTTCCAGCGAGGCGGCGCGCACCAGCCGCGTTTTCGGGAGATAGCGCGACAACAGCGCTCGTGCATCTCGGAATCTGCTGAATTCCATCTTCAGTGCGTCTGTGAAGCTTTTCCGTCCTGGCGCTTTTCCGGATACAGCTTTTCGAATTCCGGATCGCCATGGATAAACGCCAGGTCCGGATCGCGCCTCGCCCAAACCGCATCCTTGAATCCCGCCTGCCACGCTTTCGTCAACGCTTCTAGTGCTTCCGGTTTCCTCTTCAGCAGACAATAGTTGCAAGCAGCATTGTAAAGAATCGACGCTTCGTTCGCTCGCAGCGTCATTGCCAGATTGGTTTCGCGCATCGCATCTTCCACTCGGTTTAGCTCCGCGTAGTCGCCCGCAAGCAGGATGCGTGCTCGTGCATCCTCTGGAACCTGTTTCAAATGGTTTTCCAATGCAGCCACTCGCCTTAACTGTATGTTGCGCCGCACCTCTTCTTTCCCAATCGCACCGAGCGAGTTCATGATTGGGACGTACACGTTGTAGTCCTCGCCGCTCGCGTCCAGCGCAGTTTCCACTATTTCCGCCACTTCTAGATAACGTCCGGCCGAAAATAGCGCCCGGCACAACAAATAGTACGCACCCTCGCAGTCTTTTCTGCGCTCGATGGCCTTCTGCACCATCCGCACCGCTTCGTCGTGCAGCTCCGTCGCGTACAAGACCCACGCCTGGCTGACCTGCACTTCGGGCAAATCCCATCGCAGGTTGACCGCATGGCCCGACGCGTTCCTTGCGCGCTCCACCCAAATTTCGTCGCGGCTGTAATTGCAATAGAACATCGCGCAAGCGTTCGCGCACGCTGCATACGCCAGAGCAAAACTCGGATCCAGCGTCACGGCATTTTCGAACATTTGCAGCGCGAATTCTAAATCCTGTCGCGTTTGTCTTCGCGCGTAGCGCTTTCCACGCAAATAAAGGTCATAGGCCTGCAGATTTTCCGTTGGCTTGATCGCCAGCGCTTCCAGTTCTTGCGGCGAAAGCGTCACACGCAGTGCTTCGGCAATTTTGCGCGCAATTTCGTCCTGTACCTCAAAGACATCCTTCATCTCGCGGTCGTAGCGCTCTGACCACAGCGGAAAGTCCGTCTGCGTGTCCACCAATTGGGTGTTGATTCGCAGCCGATTGCCCGACCGCCTCAGGCTGCCTGTCAACACATATGCCGCTTTCAACTGCTGCCCAATCTGCACCGGCGTGACTGATTTGTCGCGAAACGCCAGCACCGTGGGCCGCGAAAAAGTATTCAGCCCGCGGATTTTGGAAAGCTCGGTGATGATGTCTTCGGTAATTCCGTCACGCAGATACTCGTCTTCCTTCACGCCACTCAAATTCTCGAAATATAAAACGGCCAGCGATTTTGTTCCGCTCTTGGACGTTCCCGCCTTCGAATCTGTCGAAGTCGCTGCTCCTACCGCTTTCTTGCCGGACTCCAGGTCCCTTTTCAGACGGATCAAGTCTGTTTTCAGTTCCGTTGCCGACTGGCAGCGCAGATTGCGGTCCTTTTCCAAAGTTTTTTCGATCAATCGTCCGAATTCGCGCGGCAATCCGGAATTCACCACGTCCACGGGCGATGGCTCCCGATTCAAGATCGCATCGAAAATTACTGCCGACGTGTCACCCTTAAACGGCAGGTTTCCCGTTGCCATCTGGTACAACACTGTGCCTAGCGAAAATAAATCCGTCCGCGCGTCTACCAGCCCGCCACGCGCCTGTTCCGGGGACATATACATAATTGTCCCGATCGCCGAGCCCGGTGATGTTAAAGCGTTGGTTTCCGCGCTGGTGTCGTCAGACGCGAACGATGTGCTATCCGCTACGTTGCCCAGCTTCTCGACTTTCGCCAAACCAAAATCCAAAATCTTCACCTGCCCGCGTTCGGTAAGAAAAATATTTGCTGGCTTGATGTCGCGATGAACAATTCCTTTGGCGTGCGCCGATTCCAGTGCATCGGCAATTTGAATCGCCAGCGGCAGCAATTTTTCCAGATCGAAGGTTTGCGCTCCCATGCGCTGCGAAAGCGTCTGGCCCTCCAGCAGCTCCATCACAATAAAATGCTGCCGTTCGTGCTGCTCAATCGCATGAATCGTGCAAATGTTGGGATGATTGAGCGCCGACGCGGCACGCGCTTCCCGCTGAAACCGCTCCAGCAGTTGCGTATCGCTGGCCATCTCCGCCGGCAAAAACTTCACCGCGACTTTGCGCCCCAGCCGCGAATCCTCCGCCTCATACACCACACCCATGCCGCCGCTTCCAATCTTGCGCAGCACTTTATACTGGGAAAACGTCCGGCCTACTGGGGAGTTCGCTTCGCTCATCGCCCGCAAATACTAGCCGCCCTTCCCCACCCGGTCAAGCCGCCCGACTTCGCTATTCACAGCAACTTTTGCGCGACCGCCGGGTTAGATACCGGGCGGAACGATCGCTGCCATTTGGCCGCGCATCACATAAAAGATGGCGCCCAGCCAGCTTCTTCGCTGGGTTCCTCCCACAACCGCTTTACTTCAGCGGAGGAAAACAAAAGAGGCTTTACTTTTGCGCTGCCCGCCCATAGGTCTTGTGGACGAAAGAAGTTTCGGATGACCGATTCAGAAAGGCCAGCCTTATATCCCCGGCCTCCCCGGCCAGAACGCCGAGGCTTTACAGCCCAAAAGTGGTAAGTTAGATCTTAACCCTATTCCGGAAGCTTCTGACGAGCAGCTTGGTCTCGCGCGCCGCGTCGGTCGACCAGCCACGGGCAATGCAAAGCAGCTTATTGCAATTCGCATTGCTGCACGGCTTCTTGCGCAACTTCGCCGCCTGGCTGCCAAACAATCAAAACCCTATCAGACTTTAATTCACGAACTGCGCGAACCCGCCGCGGAAAAGAAGGTCGCTTGACCGAACCGTCGCATTCACCTCGCGGCGACTGGTGCGAATTCATTTCTCCGTGAAGCCCTCCACAGCTCGATGTACGGCTTCAATTCCTCCATCATTTTTGCGAACTGTGGCATGTCAAGCGATTGCGCACCGTCACTGATGGCTTTTTCGGGGGCAGGATGTACTTCGACAATCAGCGCGTCGGCGCCGATGGCCACTCCTGCGCGTGCAAGCGCTGGTACCAGGCTGCGCTTCCCCGTCGCATGGCTCGGATCAAGAATGACCGGCAGGTGGGTCAACTCATTCAATGCCGGAATTGCTGTGATGTCGCAAGTATTCCGCGTGACGGTTTCGAATGTGCGAATTCCGCGCTCGCACAGCATCACGTCGGGATTTCCGTGCGCCACGATATATTCCGCGCTCATCAGTAATTCTTTCACCGTGCTGCTTAGCCCGCGCTTCAACAAAATTGGCCGGCCACATTTTCCCAACGCTTTCAACAACACGAAATTCTGCATGTTTCGTGCTCCGATCTGCAACACGTCTGCGTAGTTCGCAACCAGTTCCACGTCGCGATCGCTCATCACTTCCGTTACGATTCCGAGACCCGTCGCCTTCTTTGCCTTCTGCAGCAACTTCAATCCTTCTTCTTCCATTCCCTGAAAATCGTACGGAGAAGTACGCGGCTTGAACGCGCCACCGCGCAACAACTGGGCGCCCGCTTTGGCAACTCCTTCCGCCGACCGCAAAATCTGTTCCTCCGATTCCACCGAACACGGACCTGCAATCACCACAAATTCGTCGCCCCCAATCAACGTTCCATTCACGCGAATCAGCGTCTTTTCTTTGCGAAATTCCTTGCTGACGAATTTGTATGGTGCGCTAATGCGCATCACGTTTTCCACTTGCGGCATCGCTTCGATGGATTCGAGACATGCTGTCACGTCGCCGACACCGACCACGCCGATCACCACCCGCTCTTCCCCTTCAATCGAATGCACCTTGTATCCGAAGTGATTCACCTGGTTGGTCACCGCATCAATCTCCTCGCGCGTTGCGTGCCTCTTCATCGAGATGATCATTGCCATTCCCTTTCGTGGGCCGCGGCCCGATAAAAATATTTCGTATCCACAAAGCTCCCCGAAAACTCCAGGAATTCCTGGCAAAAAAACATCAGCCGAAAATTAAAAAAGCCCACTCTTTGCGAGTGGGCCGAATCCTCTTGACTCGAATTACGCTTACAGAGACGCCCCCCGCCACACGTATGAGTGGTCCGTAAATCGATAGCAAAACCAATAAGGCGTCTGAATCATGCAGGCAGTGTACGCACAAGCGAGGCCAAAATCAACGGCTGGTTGGGCGGGGGTTGCCAGCGGATCTTACGGATAGAGGAGAACGGTGAGGCGGAAACGCGCGAACGGAGAACCTGCCGGAAGTTCGCAGGCGCCGACCGAGGCATGGTGGAATTTCCCGCTCGTGACCAGGCGTCCCAGATCATTCGGAAGACGGTTCAAGTCAGACGTTTCGAACCGCGCGATGGCCACCGGCTGTGCACCGAACGCCAAACGGTTCTGATCGCAATTCTTGCGCGCGTCGTCCACTCCCGGCACGATGGAAAGTCCGTTGGCTTGTAGCAGCCGCGCGATCTGCTGTTCCTGCTCTTCGCGGGTCATGGGAGCGACGACAGCAGCGAAGTCCTGCGTGGCGTAATACTCCTCCCCGCGGCGCTCGATGGCGATGCCGACGGAGTCTACTTGCGGGTCGAGAATATTGGCGCGGTGCGGCGCGGAATTCATCCACGCCATGTGTAGCGTGGAAACGTCGGGCGCTTGGGCGACGTTTTCCGCGACCAGGCTGAAGCTTGCGCCGGCCATGCGCAGACGCGTTTGCAGGTCGGCTTCGCCGTCGAAGCGGTGCGAGAGCGCGTCGTGGGTTGCTAACAAAGTGGTGTGAAGACGAGCCGCGTTGGCCAAAGCGTTGTCCCACTGCAATTGCCGCAAGCCCAGTGAAGAGCGTTCGCGGTTTACGGCGTCGTAAAGCATCTGCTCGGCAGAGTTGGAGGGACGAGCAGCGGCGGGAGAAGCGGGTGCTGCAAAAGAAGTAGCCACAAAGCACAGCACCAGGAGCGCTGCGAGCGCGAGACTCGCGAGGAGTCGAAGAACGCGATGGCGTAAGGTGCCGTTCACGTTCTTTATTTAAGCGGAGCGACTTGCTGGTGAAAATGGAACGCGGGAGCAGGTACGGAAAAACTATCGTACTGTCTGGCTGGACAGGCGAAAGAAATGCGAGTGAGATTATTCTTAGATATTGATTAGGATTCATTTACCGCTGGCGCAACCCAGGCGTGTTAGCCGCGAACGCGAACGGCGCTGAAGCTGAGAATTACGTGCCCGCCGGAGGTGGGGCGGCCAAAGCTGGTCATGGGGTGGAAGCGGGAAAAGAGCAGCATCTGGTCCAACTGGTGCTCCATCTCGTGGGTCTTGGGGCCGGAAAGAATCTGGTAGCCAATCATCTGGCCGTGGGCATCCACGGTAACGTCAAGAAGCAGGCCATGGGGGAGCGCGAGTTCCCTATCGTGATTCTCG
>Ga0193709_1000744_pt1 | contig 10511 bp, 8 predicted proteins | sample H3c2metaG_FD_160571 | JGI IMG/M metagenome (GOLD analysis project Ga0193709, IMG submission 160571) | Soil microbial communities from a riparian zone of the East river system, Colorado, United States - H3c2 | ecosystem: Environmental > Terrestrial > Soil > Riparian zone | place: USA: East River... | reverse complement strand
TACTTGTCGGCGGCGAGGTGGTTCAGAGGTCCGTGACCCGAACCAAGCCCCGGCGCAGTCGCAATCGCGTTGTGCACGTAGTCGATCGCGCGGCGCACGGCCGCATGCAGTGATTCGCCGTTCGCGAGCTGCGCCGTTATCGCCGCCGAGAGAGTGCAGCCGGTGCCATGAGTGTTCGTCGTCTCGAGGCGCTGGCCGCGAAAGGTGCGAATGTCTCCATCGTAGAGCACATCGACCACTCTGTCGCCCGAATCGAGGTGCCCACCCTTGATGAGTGCGGCCCGCGCCCCCATGTCCTTCACCAGGATTTCGGCCGCCTGCGCCATCGAGTCTTCGTCGTCGATGGTTTCGCCCGTGAGAATCGTCGCCTCGTGGATGTTGGGCGTGACGAGAGCGGCGCGCGGCACCAGCTCGAGCCGGATCACCTCGATCGCATCAGGCTCGAGCAGCACATCGCCCGACGTCGCGACCATCACCGGATCGAGAACATAGTTCTGGAGCGAGTGGTCGCGGATGGCGGCGGCGACGGTCGATGCAATTGCCGCGTTCCCCAGCATCCCGCTCTTGAACGCACCGGGGAATAAATCCTCGGCAACGGCATCGATCTGCGCGCGCACCAGAGCGACGGAAACCGCGTCCCAGCTGTTGACGCCGCGCGTGTTCTGCGCGGTGACCGCGGTGATCGCCGACGTCCCGAACACACCGAATCTCTGAAACGTCTTCAGGTCGGCCTGGATTCCGGCGCCGCCGCCGGAATCCGACCCCGCAATGGTGAGCGCGATCCGCATCAACGAAAGATGCGCCGCGAAAGATCACGGCGCATCATCGACTCTCGAACCGACGCGAGTTACTGGAGTTGTTTCGGGGGCGGCGACGGCGGCAACGACTGAATTCTCGACTTGAACGAGTGGAAGTTGCGCGTATCAGCGCCGAGGGTTGCGAGCTGCCCCGGGGGAATCTTATTGATCTGAGCCTGAACTGCCTGGATGCGGTCCTCCTCGAGCGGGTGCGTGAGGAACATCGACTCGACGGCGCCGGGATGGGCTTTTCGCTCCTCGAGCAGCTTCCGGAACATCGTCACCATGCCAACCGGGCTGATGCCGGCGCGCACGACGTTATTGAACCCTTCCTGGTCCGCTTCGGCCTCATCCTGCCGGCTGAACCGGGCGAACACGGCGCCGCCGAGGACGTTGATCGCGGTGCCGGCAACCTGATTGTTGCAAACGCCGGTGAGGACGCACGCCAGCGTCACTCCAACGTTGGCTCCCTGCGCCTTCTGCATCTGCTTCACCGTGTGGCGCTTAACCACGTGCCCGATCTCGTGACCGAGGACGCCGGCGAGCTCGTCCATCTGGTCGGCGCGCTCGATGAGCCCGCGATTCACGTACACGAATCCGCCTGGCACCGCGAAAGCGTTCACTTCCTTGGAATCGACGATGAAGAATTGCCAGTCGAGATCGCGGCGATTCGTGAGCCGGGCAATCGAGTCTCCAAGCACATTTACGTACCGATTGATCTCCGGATCCTGGATGATCGGTAGTTGCGCGTTGATCTGTTGCGCATATTCCTGTCCCATCTGCACTTCCTGCTGCTGCGAAATAGCGCACGCAGTGAGGGAACAGGTTATCGCTATACCTACAAGAATTCGCTTCATTGGTACTCCAGCAATGGGATTCCAAAAGAGACGCGGAGGCAAGTCCTATTCCAGCTGAGCCCTGCACAACCAGAGCGTGAAACTTCTTACACTAGCGCGTGATCTCGGGCGCAGAAAGTCGCGCGAGAAGCACGCATTGTTCGTGGCCGAAGGCGTACGATCGGTCGAAGAGCTACTTCGCTCGAACCTGCCGGTTCGCGGCGTTCTCGTCGCACCCCAGCTCGCCGACGCCCCTAGAGGCCAAGCCTTGCGAAAAGCTATCGACGAAGCCGGCATCGAGTTGGCCGAGGTCTCCGAAAAAGACTTCCGTTCAGCCGCCGAAACCGAATCCCCACAAGGCGTTATCGCGATCGGACAGGTTCCCGACCGCTCGCTTGATACACTCGATGTCGCCGGAGTGTGCCGCTTGATCGTCCTTGATGGGGTGCAGGATCCGGGAAATGCCGGCACAATCGTCCGCACGGCGGCGGCGCTTGGCGCCACTGCTACGGTTGCCTTGCCGGGCACGGTCGATCTGTGGAACCCCAAGGTGATTCGGAGCTCGATGGGCGCGCAGTTTCAGCACCCGGCGTTTCATGCGAGCATCGACGATTTGCTTGCCTTCCTCGATCGGAAACGAATCGAACTGTGGGCGACCGACGCCGGCGGAAGCGCGTTGGAGAAATCGGGCGCGCCGTTACGGCTCGCGATCGCAGTTGGGAACGAGGGATCCGGGTTGTCGCCGGCGATTCGCGCGAAGGCAATACGAACAGTTTCACTGCCGATCGCCGCCAACGTTGAGTCCCTCAACGTCGCGGTGGCGACGGGAATCATTCTCTACGAGCTTCGGTCATGATTGAAATTCTTGAAGGGATATACGTATTCGTTGTTGGAGCGGCAGTCGGATCGTTCCTCAACGTGTGCATCGGACGCTGGCCGGAGGGCCTCTCGGTGATCAAGCCGAGGTCCAGATGTCCCAAATGCGGCCACCAGATCAAGGCGTCGGAGAATATTCCGATCGTGAGCTGGCTCGTGCTGCGCGGCAAATGCAGCAACTGCCATGAGCGCATTTCCATTCAGTATCCAATCGTCGAGCTCCTGGTTGGACTGATCTGGCTGGGTGCCTATTTCTACTTTGGATTGACGTTCACGTCGTTCCGGGTTGCCGTGTTCGCGACGGTTCTCCTCGGGATCGCGATCACCGATGCGAAACACTTTCTGATTCCGGACGGCTTCACGGTTTTCGGCCTGTTCTTCGTGCTGCTGACATCGCTTGTCGCGCTCTACCTTGGCCAAGCGGAACCGTTTGCCCGTCCCTGGGACGCGATTCTCGGAATGTGCGTCGGCGCCGGTGCGATCTCGATCGTCGGATGGCTCGGCGAAGTGTGGCTGAAGCGTCCGGCGATGGGTTTTGGCGACGTGACGCTCATGGCCGTAGTCGGTGCCGCGGTCGGTCCAACGCGGTCGCTGCTTACGATCTTCATCGCGGCGGTGCTCGCTCCGATCGTGCTTCTCGCAATCGTGTACCCGCTGTCCGCGCGCGGACTCGCCGACGACCAGGGCCAGACGGAGCTCCCGCTCGAAACCGGCGGATCATGGCGCAAGCGGGAGCTTCCGTTCGGCGTCTTTCTTGCGCCCGCTGCGCTGATCGCCCTGCTCTATGGAGACGCGATCATCGGGTGGTACCTCCAGGTCTCAGGCCTTTGATCGGTTCCGCTATATCTTCGGGGAGCTGGCGTCTCTCGTCCTTTTCTCAAATTCTGGTGCAATGATCCTTCAGCTTAGACGAACTTTTCCTCTGGCCAGCGCGCTTCTGACGCTCGCGTCCGCCTGCAACAGAGAGACGCCGAAATACGAAGGGCCCTACGCCACGGAAGTCGGCGAAGCGATCCCGATGATCGAGAAAACGATCGGGCTCAAGTTCAAGACGCCTCCAAAAGTGGAAACGCGCTCGAAGGCGCAGGTTCGCGAGTTCGTGCTCAAGCAGCTCACCGACTCCCTCGCCGCGCACGACATCACGGGCCAGGAAGCGGCGTACAAGCGGCTCGGCATGATCCCCGACACACTCAAGCTGCGGGAGTTTCTGACAGGCTTGCTCGAGGAGCAGATCGTCGGGTACTACGACCCACGCACGAAGGTGCTCTATGTCGTCGACAGTGCGCCGAAGGACATGGCGGCCTTGACCATCACCCACGAGCTCGTCCACGCCCTGCAGGACCAGTACATCAGCCTCGATTCCGTTCAGAGGATCCGCGACGACAACGACCGGCTGTCAGCAGCGCAAGCGGTCTTTGAGGGACAGGCCGTCTACGAGCAGATCTCGGCCATGCTCGGAGGCACCAACATCGCGATCAACCTTCCAGGCGGCTGGGACCGCATCAGGGAGATGATTCGCGAGAACAATGGATCGATGCCGATCTTCGCGGCCGCTCCGAAGGTGATCCAGGAGACGCTCATCTTCCCGTATTTGAGCGGCGCCGAGTTCTATCGCAATTACAAGGAGCGCAAGCCAGGATCGGTCATCTACAACGACATGCCGGTATCCACTGAGCAGATCATCCACCCGGCCGCCTTTTTCCTGACGCGCGACAATCCGACTCGGGTCTCGCTCGGCACGCTCTCCAACGCGACCAAGCAGTACGAGAACGACCTCGGCGAATTCGAGACGCGACTATTCCTGTTCCAGCAGCTGAACGACCAGAACGAAGCGGTGCGCGGCGCGACCGGTTGGGACGGCGATCGCTACGCGGTCGTGAATACCCCACAAGGGCAGGGGATCGTGTGGCTCACCGTCTGGGATTCGCCCGTAGACGCGGGTGAGTTCTTCCACATGGCGGGACAATCAGTAGAGAAGCGCTACTCGACCAAAGCGGCGAAGGGTTCGACCGATCTCGTGAAGAATTACTCAGCGGAGGGCAGAACGCTTCAGGTCTCGACCACGGAAATACAGGGTCGCCAGGTCGTGATCTACGTGGACGTTCCCGCTGGAGCCAACCCGAACATCATCAACACCGCGCAGGTGACGCTCAAGGAAGAGCACTAGGCTATAGCCCTAGCAGCTTCTGCAGGCCGAAGGTGCAGACTCCGATCAGCCCACCGAGCACGTAGCCGGTGGTGATGATCAGATTCAGCTCGTTCTGAATCACGTTTCGCAGAATTTCTTCTACGCGGTCGACGCTGAACGCCATCACCTTCCGCTCGACCATCGCCTGCACGTCGAGCTTTTTGATCAACTCGGGAAGCTGATCGTGCACCCACTCCCAGATCACCGGTGCCGCCTGTGCCGCGAGCCGGTGCGGCGCCTCGGGATCTTTCTTGGCCTCGACGTCGCCGAGAATATCGGAGATCGGCTGCTGTAGATAGTGGAGAATCGCGTCGTGGATCGCCTTCGAGATCTCGTCCCTGATCTCCGGCTCCTCCAGCAGCCCCACGACTTGCTCTACTCCGTCGTTCTCGATCGCGTCGAGAACGGTGTCGAACTTCTTCTCCGTCATCATCAGCTTCGCGAAGATCCGCTCGTGAAAGCGCATGTCGTCGACGAAGCGGTTGAACATCGAGTGTAGAGCATTTCGCAGCTTGACGCGCGTCGTCGGCTGGCCGAGGAACGCGCCGAGCTTTGTCATCGCGACGGGCAGATACGAAGTCATCGCGCCTTCGAGCGCGGTAACTACCGCGGGCGGAACCTTGTCGATGAGCGGGTCCTTCGAGGTGAGGATGCCAGCGATGACGTCCTCGAGGCGCGATTGGAACGCCGCCAACAGCTCGGGACGCTCGAGCTCGCGCTGCAGATCTCCGGGCGTGAGCAACCGCTCACCGACGGTTTTCCCGAGGCTCTTGGCCAGCCGCGCCTGGTTCTTCGGGATCGCTCCCATGAATCCGAACTTCTTCTGCTTCGGATTGAAGAGCATCCAGACCGCGACCGTGTCGGACAACCCTCCCGCCATTGTTCCGACGAAGACGTGGATCCCGAACTGGACCCAGGTATTCTCTACGTTCACCTACTTCGCGACTGCCGCCGCCGACTCCGACCGGTTGATCGACGCCGTGGTCGAATCGCCGACCGCATTTTTCGCCGGCACATCGCCGTGTGGCTCGGCGGAGTCGGCGAGAGTTCCGGGAGGCTTGGGAAGAAGCGCGAGGTGAATGATGTCGTCCATCGTCGAGACGAAGGTGAACGTCATGCTATTCACAACTTCGTCCGGAATGCCACGCAGATCTTTTTCGTTCGCCTTCGGCAAAAGCACCTGACGAAGTCCCGCGCGGTACGCGGCCATGACCTTCTCCTTCACGCCGCCGATCTCCAGGACTTTTCCGCGCAGCGTCATCTCGCCTGTAAGCGCGAGGTCACGACGGACGGGACGGCGACTCAGCACGCTCGCTATCGCGAGCGTTACAGCGGCACCGGCACTCGGTCCATCCTTCGGAATCGCGCCAGCGGGGAAGTGCACGTGCAGATCGACTTCCTTGAACTCGACATCCTCGACGCCGAGCGTGTGCGCGCGCGATCGAACGTAGGAATACGCGGCGTCAACCGACTCGCGCATCACGTCGCCGAGCTGCCCGGTGACGGTGAGGCGTCCAGTGCCTGGCATCCGCAGCGCTTCGATGACCATGAGATCGCCGCCGGTGGCGGTCCACGCCATGCCGGTGACAGCTCCGATCTCGGGCTCCTGCTCCGCGTCCTCGAGCGTGTACGTCGGGTTGCCGAGGATGTCGGTCACCATTGCATTGTCGACGATCCACGCGCCTTCTTCGCCATCGGCTTTCTTGCGCGCGCGCTTCCGCATCAGTGCGGCGATGTTGCGCTCGAAGTTGCGCAATCCCGCCTCACGCGAGTAGCGGCTCGAGATGTAGCCGAGGACTTCGTCGGTGAACTGCATGTCCTTGTCGGTGATTCCGTGCTCCTCGAGGAGGCGCGGCAGCATGTAGCGCCACGCGATCTCGACTTTTTCTTCCACCGTGTAACCGAGCACGCGGATGACTTCCATGCGGTCACGTAGCGGCGCTGGAATGTCGAAGAGATTGTTCGCGGTGCAGATGAAGAGAATGCTCGAGAGATCGAACGGCAGATTGAGATAGTGGTCGACAAAGTTCGAGTTCTGCGACGGATCGAGAACTTCCAGCATCGCCGCGGTCGGATCACCCGACGGGCCACCGCTGGTCATCTTGTCGATCTCGTCGATCATCAGAACGGCGTCGCGCACCTGCACGCGCCGCAGCGCCTGCAGGATCAGCCCTGGCATCGCGCCCACGTAGGTGCGGCGATGTCCACGGATCTCCGCCTCGTCGCGCACTCCGCCGACAGAAATGCGGTAGAACGCACGCGTAATTGCCATCGCGATCGCTTCGCCGAGCGAAGTCTTACCCGTACCTGGTGGGCCGACGAAGCAAAGAATCGGACCGTGTGGGTCGCCGCCACGCAGCTTACGCACGGCGAGGTACTCTGTGATTCGCTCCTTCGCTTCCTTCAAGCCGTAGTGGCGACTATCGAGCAGCTCTTCGACTTTCTTGAGCTCGATGACTTCGTCTTTCGAAGATTTGACGTTCCACGGAAGCGTGAGCATCCAATCGAGATAGGTGCGAATGACCTGATACTCGCTCGAGGCGGGTGACAGGTTTCGCATCCGCTCGATCTCGCGACGCCCTTCCTGTGCTGCCTTCTCGGGAAGATTCGCTTCCTCGAGCTTTTTCAGCGCCTCGATCGCTTCCTTCTCACCGGGATCGCCCTCGCCCAGCTCCGATTGAATCGCGCGCAGCTGCTGGCGCAGATAGAACTCGCGCTGGTGCTGCTCGATCTTGATCTCCGTTTGTCGCTTCACATCCTCGGCGACGCGCGCTCGCCCGACTTCGCGCTCGACTCGGCCGAGCAGGAATTTCAGGCGCTGGCCGATGTTGAGGCGCTGAAGAATCTCGTCCTTGTCGGAAACCTTGAAGTTGAGATTGGTCGCGGCGAGATCGGCGAAACGCCCCGGATCGGAGATGTTCATCTTGAGGATCGCCGGCACTTCGTCGGGAATCCGCTCGATCAGCTCCGCCAGCGTCTCGGCGCCGGCGACAATGCGCGAGATCAGGTCGTCGACTTCGTTGGTATCCGGCGCGATCTCTTTCGCCGGCTTCACACGGACAATCGCGAACGGATCGGTCTGCACGACACCCTCGACCACCAGGCGCCGCAGTCCCTGGAGCGTGATCTGCACCGTTTCGCCGGGAAGGTTGATTCGCTCGTGAACGCGGGCGGCGACTCCCACCCGGCCGACAAATCGCTCCGGATCCAGCACGTCATCGTGATCGCCGCTCGCGACGACCAGGCCCACGATCAGCCCGGCGTGCTCGTTGGCCTTGAGCAGTGCGAGGTTCTCGGGGGCGCCCATCTGCACGGCAATTGTGCCGAGTGGGTAGACGATTGTGGATCGAAGCGCCATGAGCGGCAGCGTCGATGGAATTTCAGCGTGGAGTATGTCGTCTTTACGCTGGGCAGGCGGCATCCAGTCCCTCTCGAACGGCGTGATGCTTCAGTTGTTTCAGAAGTTAACGGCGCCTAAGTTTAAAGGCTATGTTCGAAGACCTAAGCGAAAAGCTCGAAGCCACGTTCGCCCGCCTGCGTGGCCGCGGTGTACTCACCGAATCCGACATCAGGGAAGGGCTGCGCGAAGTCCGCCGAGTGCTGCTCGAGGCCGACGTCAACTTTCAGCTCACGCGTGAGTTTCTCGAGCGCGTCGAGAAGAAAGCGACGGGCGTCAATGCGCTCACTACGGTCTCTCCGGGACAGCAGCTAGTCAAGATCGTCCACGAGGAGCTCACCGCAATGCTAGGTGAGCGCCGCGAGGGCATCAAGCTCGGAACGGTGCCTCCATCGGTGGTGATGATGGTGGGTCTGCAGGGTTCGGGTAAGACCACGACCGCCGCCAAGCTCGCGAGAAAGCTCAAGGCAGAAGGTCGTTCCACGCGGCTGGTGGCCGCCGACGTCTACCGGCCCGCGGCGATCGACCAGCTCGAGACCCTGGGCCGCGATCTGTCGATTCCGGTGTACGCCGACCGAACCACGACGGACGTGGTGAAGATCGCACGGGCTGGCGTAGCTGAAGCTTTGCGCGAGCGCGATCGCGTCGTGATCATCGATACCGCCGGCCGGCTCCAGATCGACGAGGAGATGATGAAGGAGCTTTCGCGTCTCAAGGAAGCGCTTCGTCCCTCCGAGATTCTGCTCGTCGCCGACGGGATGACCGGACAGGACGCCGTGAAGATCGCCCAGGGATTCGACCAGGCGCTCGATATAACCGGCGTCATCCTGACCAAGATGGACGGCGACGCCAGGGGTGGCGCAGCGCTCTCGATTTACGGGGTGACCAAGAAACCGATCAAATACATCGGTGTCGGCGAGAAGCCCGATGCGCTCGAGGAGTTCCACCCGGAGAGAATGGCCGGGCGGATCCTGCAGCAGGGCGACATCGTCACGCTCGTGGAGAAGGCGCAGGCCTCGTTCGACGAAGCCGAATCGAAGCGTCTCGAGAAGAAAATCAAGAAAGAGGGAATGGACCTCAACGATTTCCTCAAGAGCATGAAGCAGATCGAGAAGATGGGTCCGCTGGAGGGAATCCTGAAAATGCTGCCGGGCGTCAACACGAAAGCGCTGAAGCAGATGAAGGCGGAGCCCAAGCGAATGAAGCACGTTGAGGCGATCGTCCTCTCGATGACGCCCGAGGAGCGCAAGAATCCGGGCGTAATCAACGGGTCGAGGCGCGCGCGAATCGCGAAGGGCGCGGGCCGTCCGATCAGCGACGTGAACCGGCTGCTCGATCAGTTCCGCGAGATGCAGAAGATGATGAAAAAAATGGCGGGGGGAGGGCGGATGGGGATGCCCAATATGCCGGGGATGTTCGGCCGGTAAGAAGAGAGTTCGGGGGCGATTGCAAGGTTCGGGAACGCTTATAGGGGATCCAAGTTTTGAGTAGGCAGTCGATGAGTTGTTAGTGTCTCAGTGGTTTCCAGTTTTCGCGAGCCACTGGTTAACCACTGACCAACTGGGACACTGACCCACTTATCACTCAAAACTTGCATCCCCTCTGTGCTGCACACCGATGCCAGATTAGATTGCACGACTCAGCAGTACCGGGTGCGCATCGGATCGACCGATGACGCGAGGAGCCCGGCTTGGGATGCGATCAGCGTCCCGCCAAAACACCCAAAAGGGAGCAGTACCGATGGTAAAGATTCGACTCCGCCGCGTCGGGCGGAAAAATGCCCCGTTCTATCGCATTCTCATCGCCGACTCGCAGAGCCCGCGCGACGGGAAATTCATCGAGATCATCGGTCAGTACGCTCCCCGTCAGGCTGAGTCCCTTCAGGTGGACGAAGCGAGAGCCAACCACTGGCTCGACCAGGGTGCCCAGCCGACCGACACCGTTCGGTCGCTCCTTCGGCGCGCCGGCGTCCTCAAGCGGCGTCACGAGCAGAGAATCGGCATCGAGCGCAAGGTCGTTGCGGTCCCGGTTTCTGAGATGTCCGAAAGCGCCGGCGCCTAGAGCGCCACGTCTCAATGCCTGAGCCCGAATACGCGATCGTCGGGCTGATCCGTAAAGCACAGGGAATTCGCGGAGAGGTGGTAATCGAGCCTCTCACCGATAAGCCGGACGTGGTCTTCGCGTCCGGCAGTCGTGTTTTTGCGGGTACCTCCTCCGGCGATCCGGCCGTCAACGACGTCAGGGGCGTGGAAGAGATTCCGACCCTCACCATCTCCGACTCGCGTCCGTTCAAGAAGGGGCTGCTCGTCCAGTTCGAGGAGCTACGGGACCGCGACAGCGCCGAGCTGTGGCGAGGGCGCTATCTGCTCGCCCGCTTCGACGAGCTGCCGCCGCTCGAAGAGAACCAGGTCTATCTC
>Ga0193709_1000742_pt1 | contig 10541 bp, 6 predicted proteins | sample H3c2metaG_FD_160571 | JGI IMG/M metagenome (GOLD analysis project Ga0193709, IMG submission 160571) | Soil microbial communities from a riparian zone of the East river system, Colorado, United States - H3c2 | ecosystem: Environmental > Terrestrial > Soil > Riparian zone | place: USA: East River... | reverse complement strand
CGCGGAATTACTACGGAAGTGGGACCTGTAGTTGCACAAAGTGTCCTGGATTTCTTCGCTTCATCAGCCGGGAAAAAAACCCTGCGCCGGATAAAAGAGCTCGGCCTCCGCCCCAACACCGAAAAAGTCTCGGCAAAAAAAGCGGCAGAATTGCCGCTGGCCGGAAAAACGTTTGTGCTTACCGGAGCCTTGCCCTCGATGACGCGAGAAGAAGCGACAGAAAAGATTGAGACGCTTGGAGGCCACGTCACCGGCAGCGTGAGCAAGAACACCGACTACGTCCTCGCTGGTGCAGAGCCAGGAAGCAAATTCGACAAGGCAAAAGAACTTGGTGTCCGCATCATCGGCGAACCCGAGTTTCGAAAGATGCTGTAACTCGGCTGCCGGCCATTATTCGAGTGCGCCGGTGAAAAAATTCTGCAATAGCCAGCCTATGGAGTGGGCGGCACGTCGGAACCAAGCGAGAGCGGGACCGCCTGCTGATTCATTGCCGGCGTTCCGGGCGCAGCGAGTAACAGCCCTGTCCGGCTGGCAGGGTGCATGGTTGCCTGCACGTCGAAAGTCAGTTTTTGATTCCCACGCATCACAGTGATTGGCACCACGTCGCCGGCAGTGACGAAGAACGACGCATCCAACACGTCTTCTGGCTGAGTTACTTTTTTCCGGCCTACTTGTAACAGAATGTCGCCGGCTTTAATTCCAGAACGGGCCGCCGGAGTATCCTCCATGATCTGCGTCATTTCCGCGAGCGAACCTTCTACCGGCTGACGCGCCAGGGATACATTGATTCCAACCCAGCCATGCCTGGCCTCGCCGAAACGCATGAAATCGCCCCGAATTTTCTCGGCTGCTTCAATTGGCACCGCGTAACACGCAGAGTTGTTCTCAAGACTGCTAACAACGATGCCAACGACCTCCCCTTTCATGTTCAAGAGAGGCGCGCCGGCTTCCCCGCGCTGCGACGGCAGATTAAGACGCATGTGAGTCGTTGAAAAATAACGGCCCAGATATTTCCGATCAAAGCCCGCCACCATGCCAAAATTGGGCGTCTCCGGCAGATCCAAAGGGAAACCGATCGATACAACAGGTGTTGCCACTTCCATTTGTTCGGATTTGCCAATCGGCAGGGCTGGAGTTGCCTCGTCGATTTTTAACATCGCCGTACCGCTGCGGATGTCTGCCAGAAGCTGACGCGCCGGGTATTTTTTGCCGCCGAATTCGATTGTGAAGTTTCCTGCTTCACCCCCCACCGTGTATGCGGTGTAAAGGGTTCCGGTGGGATCGATAAAAAATCCAGTGCCGCAGATCTCGCTGTGTTCATCGACGCCATGAATTTTGACCACCGCTTTGGCGGCGCGCGCGAAGATGTCTTTGATCTGCTGGCTAGCCGCTGTTGCCGACTCCGCCCGGCTTATGGCGCGCTCAAACATCTCCTTGGTTTTTTCACCAGTCGTTTTAGCGGATTGATCCTCTGCGAAGAGCGAACCGGCGTTTAAGCAAAAAATCAGCGCGAGTGCGGCTTTATGGGACATAACGAGGCGCAGATTCTTAACTTGCGATACCGGGACGCGCAAGCCACGTGGGGCGCGTCGCACTATACCGTGTCTAAAATCTGAAAGTCGGCTCATAACTCACAGGGACGCTATCGAGCACGTACCGCGGCGGGGCGGCTGCGGCTCGGTGAGTCAGGGCGCTTCCATTAAAACTGCGAACCGGCTGGGTTCTGAAAATCTGCGTGGCCACCGGAGATGTCAGGCTCCATTCTCCTTCCGGGTGCGCCGGCGCCGACAAAGCTGGCGGACTCTGGAGGGCAACTCGAGCCGTCTCCGGTTGCTGATAAATCTTCAATGAAATCACTGCGGCGCATACCAGGACGGCCGCGACAGCAGCTGGATATGAGGCAAGAGCTCGAGCATCCAGGCGGAGCATGAAACCGTGAGCACGCTCAAGGCAGATGCGCCACAACGGCTGGCGGAGCATTTCATCGCGCTGTCGGCGGTGAAATTCGTGCAGGAAATTCTCGAAATAGCCGGGCGGCGGTTGTTCGTACCGCTTCAATCGAAGCAGCCTCGCGATTTCGTTATCGTCAAACTCATTCATTTTTTCAGCGCGGATTAGGAAACAGGATTTTTCCGAAATTCGTCCAGATAATTCTGTAGTTGTCGATTCGCGTAGAAGAGCCTCGAACGTACCGTTCCTTCTGAGACGCGCAAGATCTTACTAATCTCTGCGTGGGGCATCCCCTGGATATGGAACATAGTAACCACGGCTCTGTGTTCTTCAGACAATTTCATCATGGCCTCGTTCAATCTTCTCTGCAGCTCGGCCAAGTCCGCTTCGCGCACCGGGCTGCTCGTGGCCGTGCTTTCCAGGAATTCCTTATCGTTTTGAATACTGGCATCGACGTCATCCAGGCTCAGTTGAAAGCGCCGGCCGCGTTTCTTGAGAAAATTAAGCGTCATGTTCACGGCAATGGAATGAATCCATGTGTAAAACGACGACTTGCCACGGAACCCGCGGATTGCGCGGTAAGCTTTGGCGAAAATGTCCTGCAAAAGATCGTTCGTGTCCTCGTGGTTCGAGGTCATGTTGTAAACCAGGCCGTAAAGACGCGGGGTATATTTGATGACCAGTTCATCGAAAGCGCCGGCATCGCCCGATTGGGTACGTTTTACCAACTCCTGATCTGGATCGACCCGCGGCTGGTCCATTGTCTCGCGCCTAGACTTAGCACGAGCCCCGAGACCGGACGACAACAAATCGGAAATTCGTCGAGCAGGTAATGCGAGAGCGGGATCCATTAGTCCAGTCGATCACCGGCGATCGCGGATCGACATCAGCCAGAGCAAGTTCCCAAGCGCAGCGATGAACGCCGCCACGTACGTCAGCGCAGCCGCATTGAGGACTTTGTTCACGCCCACTACTTCCTCACCGGGCTGCACGATGCCCATCTGTTGCAAAATGATTTTTGCCCGTCGCGAGGCATCGAACTCCACCGGCAGCGTGATCAATTGAAAGACCAGCAAGACCAGATAGCAATAGATGCCGATGGTAATCAGACCGGTAATGTGAAAAAACAATCCACCCAGGATCACAAATGGCAGCATTCGCGACGCGATCATTGTCACCGGCACGATGGCCATTCGCGCTTTCAGCGGCGCATACGCCTTTGCATGCTGAATGGCGTGGCCGGTCTCGTGCGCAGCAATCCCCAACGCCGCTACTGAAGGCGTGTTGTAAACACTGGTGGAGAGGTGCAGCTTCTTGTCTCTCGGGTCATAATGGTCTCCAAGAAAATCATTCGTCTCCACAACCTCCACATCCGGAATCTGGGCGGCCTGCAGAATTTCACGCGCGCATTCAGCGCCGGTGATGTTCGAGCTTGCCCGCACTTCGCCCCATTTATGGAACGCGCTCTTCACCCGAATCTGTGCCCAAATCCCAATGATCAACGGGATGCCGATATAAAATAGCCAGCCAGATCCAAGACCGAAACCGTATGGATAAAACATACCAAACTTTAATTTAATGCATCGAAGTCAGTTGTCACTTTACTGGTCGGAACAAATTAGACGCGAAATTGCGCGCTTCGTTCATTCAGAGGTAGATCATCCTTCACGAACCGATGCAAAGCTTTGCGCCGAAGGCGCAGACGGTTAACAACGCGTTCCACCTAGATTTCCAATTGCTTTGGAAACCGCGACAGAATTCTGCAACCCTTTTTAGTAACCAGAACCACGTCTTCGAGCCGGACCCCGCCCAGTCCTGGGTAATACAGGCCGGGCTCTACGGTTAGCACTTGTCGATCTTTTAAAACAACTTTTTGCAAACGCGGATGCTCGTGAATCTCCAATCCAAGACCGTGCCCGGTGCCGTGAAAGAATCCGACCCGTCGGCCTCTGCGCACTTCAGTCGGAAAACCGCGTTTGGCGAAAAATTCCTGGATTGCTTTGTGAATTGTCATCCCATCGACTCCTGCCTTGATTCGCTGTAAGGCCAACGCTTGACCGCCTTTCACGGTCTCCCAAAGCTTCCGCTGCGACTCGCGTGCCCGTCCGCGCAAAACTGTTCGGGTCATGTCGCCAAAATATCCGGTCCTCGCATCACGAGGAAAAACATCAAGGATGATCAACGAGTCTGCGTAAAGCGGACCGTAGCCCCGCTCATGCGGATCACACGCCTGGTCGCCACCGGCGACAATCGTACCGGCCGGAATGCCCCCTGCGTGCAAGATCGTCGAATCAATTTCGGCCCGGAGAATTTCGGAAGTCAACGTTTTGCCGTTCCAGCGCAATCGTTTTCCAGCGCCTGGTTTCGACGCTTTCAAAATTTCGATGGCGCGTTTGAGTCCTTTCTCCGTAATTCGCAAGGCTCGGCCCATCATTTCGACTTCCTTTTCCGATTTCGCCTCGCGCTCCGGCCAGAAAAATCCGTTCGTCGCGCGGACACGGATTTTGTGTGCGGCGAGTTCCTCCGCATAACCGAGTGCAAAGTTTGCCGGGACAACTACCGATCGTACGCCCCGTTTTTTTAGGAAATGTGCGAGAACCTTTTCATACGGTGGCGCCTTTTTGGATTTTCCCTGCACTTCGCGCTCGAGCTCGCTGAACATGACGAATTCATCCGCATCGGCTTGCTTGCGACCGCGATCGATCTCCAAATCGCTCAGGACAAGCGTGCGCCTGCCATTGCGTTCCAGAAAGATGAATGGATCCGGCGCCCAAAATTTCGTCGCATAAAGCATGTCGGCATCAGTGTCGCTGGTGGCGACGATAAGGCGGGCCGGTTTTGTTTTTGATTTGCTCATTCCCTTTTGTTACGCCGGTTGGCGTTGCAGGCAACCGGACCGGTTGCCAAACCATCAGATGACAGGCGGACTGCTCGCCCTACACATGAAATTTGCTTCTTCTTACTTCGAGTTCTCTCCGCAAAATCCAATGCAACAGCCCAAGCAATCCGAGAGAGGATAGAATCAGAACCGAGGTATTGAAGAAAAACACACCAAACTTTATTCCGAAATAACGTTTCTGCGCGCCGAAGAACACGTTCGGCTTGTTCCCGCGGCGATAGTCGCTTTGGTCCATCTCCGCGTTTGACATCAAGTCGGACACTTTCTGGTTCATATAGATTTGCTCGGCTGTGACAGGGCCGTTCGCGTTTTTGAAAAGCGCGCGATCAAATGGCCTTTTGCCATTCAGGATTTGATCGACCAGCCCGAGATAATGATCCAGGTCACCGACCGACTTCGCCTCGAGACCGGAAAGCAAAGCGAGCGTTTCCTTCAGGTCATCCAAACGTTTTGTTGCTTCAGGATCTTTCCGATGTTGCGCCACAACCCGGTCGATCTCGCGTTGCGCGCGGTCCTGTCGCCGCGTCAGTGGATTGAGCTTGGCCTGCGCGACAATCATCTCTTCATACGACCACCGCATCGCAATGAATTGACAGACAAACGGAACTTGCAGCTTGCTTTCCGTTTTTCTGTTTTTCTCTGCGCTCGGATGTTCGGAGAACCAATGCGAGAGGGAATAAAGCAGACCAAGGTTGCGATTCATGTCCTCGTATTTGATGAGCGCGCCGCCCATGATGATCTGCGGAATTAAAACGAGCGGAACGATGTTTGCCGCCGTCTTCGGATCGGCCACCAGCGAAGAGATGAGCAGACCCAGCGCGACACCGCCCATGGCGGTCATGAACATGATCGCCAGATCGAGCCAAAACATTCCGCGAATTTCCAGAACGTAATTGCCGATCAGGACAAAGAGGATGCACTGAACGAGGGCAAACACTCCGAGCGTGAGCGTCTTCGAGATGACGTAGTACGATAATCGAACGTTGACATTTCTCTCGCGCTGCAACACCGGCCGATCCCGGATGATGTCATCGGCGCTGTTGGTCAGGCCGAGGAACATCGCGACGATCAGGCCCAGGAACAAGAAGGTTGGAATGTGATAAGCGGAAGCAAAATCGTATGTCCCGCTCTCCGAATAACGCAGAATAGTCGCAATCAACAGCGCCAGCACCGGCGAAACCCCGATCGTGATGACCAGGTTGGCGCGATTGCGAAGTTTGCTTACAAAAGCCCGCCGTAACACCGTTCGAAATTGCGTCCACTCATCGTGCCACCGGAATGGCAGCCGCCTTTTCTCAACCGGCGCCGCGGGCAACGCAGATGGCGCTTCTTTGCGCAGGGAAACTTGTTTGACGTCCTGAATCAGGCGAAACGCTTCATATTTGTCCCGCCAGAATTCCGGTGAATAGCGGCGCGCGGCAACAAGATGGCCGCGGCTGTTCTCTTCGTAAATGATGTCGCCACTCAGATCGCGCAGCGGCGTCTCCAGCACATCAAAAATGAATTCCGGGCGCGTTGTTCCGCAGGATGGACAAGCGCCCAGTTCAGCGCCGAACTGATGCTGGTGTTCTGCTTCTGCGAAATAGCGAAGCATGTCCGATGGCGTGCCGAAAAAGACGAGGCGTCCGCCTTTGTCGAGCAGGATCGCCTTGTGAAACATCTGGAAAATTTTCGAGCTTGGCTGGTGAATCGTGACGATGACGATCTTGTTGTGCGCCATGCTCCGAATAATTTCCATGACGTGCTCGGAATCTTTTGAGGAAAGCCCGGAAGTCGGTTCGTCGAAAAGATAGACATCCGACATGCCAATCATATCGAGCCCGATGTTAAGGCGTTTTCTCTCTCCGCCGCTCAACGTTTTCTTCTCCGGGCTGCCGACAACGGCATCGCGTCGTTCGCCGAGTCCAAGCTCGACCAATTTTGCCTCCAAACGCCGGGTGCGATCGCGCCGCGACAGGTGCGGCGCGCGAATCGCGGCGGCAAACAGCAGGTTTTCACCGATGGTGAGATGTTCGTCGAACGCGTCCTGCTGCGGCATGTAACTGACATAGTGTTTCAGGGCGTCGAGATCCTGATAGAGCGACTGCCCGTTGAGAAACACCTCGCCGCTGCTGGGCTGAAGTTGGCCTGCCAGCACTCTCATGAGAGTGCTCTTTCCCGAACCGCTCGCGCCCATCACGCAAACGAGTTCACCACGCGCGATGCTAAAGGAGATTCCCTCGAGTCCAACCTGACCTTTGCCAAAGCGGTGCGTGATTTCGTTTGCCTCGAGGACGCGAATGATGTTGCGCTCTTCTTCGATGATTCGTTCCGAAAAATTGCATCGCAGAAATTGGCCGATGTCGATTCGAATAGTGTCTCCATCTTTGAGCGGTGCTGTGGTGCGCACCACGGTGTCACCCACCATGATGGGGCGATCCGCCTCGATCACTTCGAGCTGACCGACCCGCCGATCGTAATCGCAAAAAATCTTCAACAGCACGTCGCCGCTCGTGCCGGGTGAGAGGAGAATGTCGTCAGCTTCTAGGCGGCTCGGGTCATTCGAAACAAGATATTCCGATTTGGAGGCCTTTAGTTGGAACCGGCCACCCAGAGCGCGCGCTCGCCGGCGCAGATCGTTCAAATCCAGCTCGGTGTCGTTGCGGAACACGATCCGATCTTCCAAAGCCGCATCAACCTGCGTCCCGGCCTTTAACTTCACCCCGTTGAGTTCGGCGTCCACATCGCGTAGCGCCTTCACGCGAACCTTCAATCCGAAACTGACCTGAAGCGCGCTCTCACGTGTTCGCGAGCGTTCCAATCCCACTTCGTCCGAGTCTCTATTTACGCGAATGAAAATCTGTGGAAGCGAAACGTTCTTCTTTGCGTTGAAATACTGTGCCAGCTCCTGATAACTGAGCACCTGGTCCCCGACCAGGATGCGCTGGCCCGGATAAATTCGGCAGAAACCGCCACGCACCAGCGGCCTGCCACGCACCGACACGTTTTGATCGCTGTAATTTTTCAGCAAAATGAGTTCGTGATAGCGAAAAGCCATCAAGCGATCGACGTCGTTCAGATTCTTAAGCGTCACGTCGGCTTTTCCGTCGGAACCGAAGGAGAGCGATTCCAGCGGGGACGCGCCGTGCTGATAGATCGACGGATCGGAATCTTCCGAGGCATTAAGTTGATAAACGATGTCGATCGCCTGCGCCGCCATTCCCATCTGCGACATGAATGAATAGAACGCAACGACCTGTTCCTGCTTCAAACCGGCTTGCGAGATCAGGTCGTAAAGCTGAACTCCAAGCATGATCTTACGATCCGCGCCAAGCTGGGCGCCGAGCTTTTGCGCCATGGCAGCGAGATCTTGCTGCTCGTAGAGCGCTTGCCGGAACAATTGTCTCAACTCGGAATAAACCGCCTCCGGGTAATCGTACCGGAGAAAACCGAGGCTTGAGTCGATCTCTTCCTCGAGCAGAACACCATCTGCCTTGGTGAAACTTGCCAGCACCTGGATTAGCACCGGCAGCATGTTTGGCCCCTCCGACATGCTGCGAGGCTTCCGCAACGCCCGACGCATCCAGCGGCGCCCGGTCCGACGCACCCGATACGCAAGCGGGGTCACCCGCTGCACAGCGCGATCGATCCTATCTGCGACTGATGAGACAATTTCTGTCATGTTGAATGTTAGGGGGCGAATTTTACGCGAAACCGCCGAGCGACGCAATGCGCAGCCACGAATATAAAGTGGAACAAATGAACGAAATCCGAACGACGAAGAGCTCAGCCAAGTCAAAGAGGTTAGAGTAATGAACCATTCTAACGTTGTAACGAATCACCAATCACGTTGGGCTTGCCTCATTTTGCATTGCCAATTTGTTCATGGTAACGTTTTTAACAGGCTAAAGCCCTCTTTTGCTTATGGCTCAATTCGATCGTAACTCACCAAGAGAAAATAGATCTCGCGGGAACGAGCCCAATTTTAATTGGCGCGGGGTCATTCTCATCGTGATCGCCTTCAGTTTGATCGCGATGGCGATGCTCTTTTACCGCGGCGGAATGCAACCGGTCGAAGACGTGCCGTATAACCGGTTTGTCGAACTGCTGGACAACAAGCAAATCGTTAACGACAAAAGCTATCCGCTTCAGCTGGTAGTAGAGGATGGACGGCCAACTCAGACGCTGCGCGGCGCTTATGTCCGACAGGGAGTCGGTTCAGCGCCATCACAGCAGGTGCCGTTTCGGACCACGGTTTATTTAACTTTCACAAATAATTTGCAGGAGAAACTGGCCGCAGCCGGCATCCAGCCCGCAATCAAGACTGAATCGAACATGCTTGCGCAAACCGTGGTCGGTTTTCTGCCGATCGCGCTTTTCCTGCTGGTGCTTTATTTCCTGTTCCGGCAGCAAATCCGCATGGCTGGGAAGGGCGCTCTCAATTTCGGTAAATCGAAAGCGCGCATGCTAGCCCGCGACAAAAACAAAATCACGTTTCGCGATGTCGCCGGCGTCGAGGAAGCAAAAGACGAAGTGCAAGAGCTCGTCGAGTTCTTGCGCGACCCGAAAAAATTTCAAAAACTCGGCGGACGTATTCCAAAAGGCGTGTTGATGGTCGGTCCTCCGGGCACCGGCAAGACGCTTCTCGCGCGCGCGATTGCGGGAGAAGCGGATGTTCCATTCTTTTCGATCAGCGGCTCGGATTTTGTCGAGATGTTTGTCGGCGTCGGCGCCTCGCGCGTGCGTGACATGTTCGACCAGGGCAAAAAGTCCGCGCCTTGCATCATCTTCATCGATGAGATCGACGCTGTCGGCCGTCACCGCGGTCACGGCGTGGGCGGCGGACACGACGAGCGCGAGCAAACCTTAAATGCGTTGCTCGTCGAGATGGACGGCTTCGATACGCAGGAAGGCGTGATCATCATCGCGGCCACGAATCGCCCCGATGTTCTCGACCCCGCATTGTTGCGACCCGGGCGTTTCGATCGCCAGATCACGGTCAATCTGCCTGACGTGAAAGGACGCGAAGAAATTTTGCGCGTCCACGCTAAGAAAGTAAAACTCGCCGAAGGCGTCGATCTCGCGGTAGTCGCGCGCGGCACGCCTGGTTATTCCGGCGCCGAACTCGCCAATGTGATTAACGAGGCGGCGTTGCTCGCCGCGCGTCGTGGATTAAAGGGAATTACACTTGCAGAGCTCGAAGAAGCGCGGGACAAGGTGCGCTGGGGGAAAGAGCGCCGGAGCCTTGCGCTCAGCGAAAAAGAAAAGCAGAACACCGCGTACCATGAAGCCGGTCACGCGTTGTTGCTTGAGCTTTTGCCGCATACCGAGCCGTTGCACAAAGTCACGATCATCCCGCGCGGGCCGTCGCTTGGATCGACCATGTGGTTGCCTGAGGAAGACAAATACACCAATCGCAAAAACGAGCTGATTGCCGGGCTTTCCGTGAGCATGGGCGGTCGCGTGGCCGAGGAAATCATCTTCGGCGACATCACAAACGGCGCGCGCGGCGACATCAAAATGGCTACGGCAATTGCGCGTCGCATGGTTTGCGAATGGGGCATGAGCGAGAAAATGGGCATGGTCGAATACGGCGACCACGAAGATTACGTTTTCCTGGGGCGCGACATTTCTCGCGCGCGCGATTACAGCGAAGCGACTGCCGAACAAATCGATCAGGAAGTGCGCAAACTGCTCGATGACGCCTATCGAC
>Ga0193709_1000741_pt1 | contig 10542 bp, 5 predicted proteins | sample H3c2metaG_FD_160571 | JGI IMG/M metagenome (GOLD analysis project Ga0193709, IMG submission 160571) | Soil microbial communities from a riparian zone of the East river system, Colorado, United States - H3c2 | ecosystem: Environmental > Terrestrial > Soil > Riparian zone | place: USA: East River... | reverse complement strand
TCTTTTTGGTTTTTACGTCAAGCGAGTTCCTTACAGCATCGTGTATGGAGGCCTTGCTGCAGTCATTGGCCTGCTCATCTGGATGAACTTGTCCGCGATCATCATTTTTCTCGGAGCTGCCTGGAACGCTGAAGCCGCGGCCCTCCGTGCTGGCCGCGCTGCTGATTGACCCCGTTTTGGCCGCGGCGTATAGTCGCTTAAGTCGCAACTGACCTCAGGAATCCGTTGTTCTCTTAAACTGAACTGCGTCGAGGCCGTTCTGCCAGAGTTTTGAGAAGGGATCATGCGCCAAACGCCTCGCTCTTTCCTTACAGCTTTTTTTGGGCTTCGCGTGTTTTTCTTGGCGTCGCTGGCCTTACTCGTGGCCCTCCCTCTGTGCGCTCAAGCTCCGCCCGCTCCGGACAATTCCACTCCGAAACCGACCGAGCCCGCGGAGCCCTCCTCCAATACCTCCCAGTCGCCCTCAACAGCGGAAGTCGTCACTCGCGATTCGTCCACCACTTTCAAAGTCCGCGTAAACGTCGTCCTGGTTCGTGTTGTCGTCCGCGATCAAAAAGGCAAAGCAATCGACAGCCTCAAGAAGGAGGACTTCCAGCTTTTCGATAACCGCAAACCGCAGACGATTTCCACTTTCAGCTTGGAAACGCCAGCCTCCCATACCATTCCCGTGGTCACAGTCTCCGATCATTCAGAGGCCGACGTCGAAAAGGTCCAGCCAGCCGTTCCCGCACTGCCTCAGCGGTTTGTATCTTTGCTCTTCGACGATCTGCATCTCTCCCTGGAGGATGCAGTCTATGACCGCAGCGCTGCCACTAAAATCTTCGACTCCATGGCACCCTCCGACCGGGTCGGGATTTACACAACCTCCGGCCAATTCGCCCAGGAATTTACCTCCGACCACGAAGTACTAAAAAAGGCCCTGAATCAGATCATCCCTCGCCCGCTGTTTAATTCCGCGGTTCACGATTGCCCCGATATTTCGTATTTCCAGGCCGATCTCATCGAAAACAAGCAGGACTCTCAGGCATTGGCCGTTGCTGCCGAGGACGCTGTTCAATGCGCATTTAACGGCGACGAAACCAAGTTGGCACAAGCGCGAGTCATGGCCTCGGGAGTCGCCATTCGCACCGCAAACACCGGCGATTCCTCTTCGGATTTCACCTATCGCCACATAGAAGATGTGCTGCGCCGTCTCGGCGCCATGCCTGGCCAGCGCAAACTCGTTTTCATTTCGCCCGGTTTCATACTCTCCACTCTCTTGCTGGAGCGTGTGGACATCGTTGACCGCTCCAATCGTGCTGGTATCGTCATTGACACTCTGGATGCCCGCGGCCTCTATACTCCTGATCTCAACGGCGACATTTCCAGTCCTTCCGTGGACAGTTTCAGGACCGCCGGCTACAAAACCAGCTATCGCGTGCAAGCGCAATTTGCCCAGGAAGAAATCCTGAACGATCTGGCTTCCGGAACCGGTGGCACTTTCTATCACAATCGCAATGACATTGACGTTGCGTTACGCCAAGCCGTCGCTGCCCCTGTGGCCTCTTATCTGCTCGGATTCTCGCCGCAAAACCTCAAGCTCAACGGCAGTTTTCACGCTTTAAAGGTCGCTCTCACCGGCAAGCAGAAATTCGATGTTCAGGCTCGCCGCGGCTATTACGCTCCGCGCACCGCTAAGGATCCCGCTCAAACCGCTAAAGAAGAAATTCAGGAGGCGGTTTTTTCTCAGGAAGAGATCCGCGATTTGCCGGTTGACTTGCAGACCCAGTTTTTCAAAAAAGATCCTTCCCAGGCGCGCCTCTCCGTGCTTGCGCATCTCGACCTAAAATCCGTAAAATTCCGCAAAGTCGAAGGCCGTAATCACGACGACCTGACCCTAGCCACCGTGATTTTTGATGAGAACGGCAACTATGTCATCGGTGGCGAAAAAATTCTGGAAATGAAGCTGCTCGACTCGACCCTCGACAAGTTGGACCGTTCCGGCATCACAGTGAAATCCAGTTTCGACGTTAAACCCGGCAGCTATCTGGTCAGGCTTGTGGTTCGCGACAAGGAAGGCGAAATGATGGCCGCGCGCAACGGGGCTGTGGTCATTCCGAACTGATTGCAGCGCGTTTTGCTGTACTCGGATTTTTGTCGTCTCTTTCTGGTTCCTGTTGTAACGGAGGAATTATGATCTCTCGGAAATTGCCTCATCAACGCCGGACTTTGCTAATGGTATTTGCCGCCTCGCTTCTCACCCTTCCTTGCTTTGCTCAGGACGCTCCGCCTCCGGTTCCTGCGCCGCCGGCCGCTACCGAACAACAGGCAATGCAAGTCAGCCCCACCATCAAGAAGGAATCGCGCCTGGTTCTGATCGACACAGTCGTCACGGACAAGAAAGGGAAGTATCTTCACGATTTGACAAAAAACGATTTTCGCGTTTTTGAAGACAACAAAGAGCAGGCCGTGATCAGTTTCTCTTCCGGCGCAGATGCCGCAACTCCTCAGAACCCCCAAAAACACTATCTCGTTCTCTTCTTTGACAACTCCTCGATGGCTTTGCCCGATCAAATTTCCGCACGCGCTGCGGCCGCCAAGTTCATCGAATCCAATGCCGCTCCCGATCACTTAATGGCCGTCGTCGAATTTACCGGCGCCATTCGTGTCGTGCAGAATTTTACTGCTAACGCCGAACTTCTTCAGGCTGCCGCCAAGGGCGTGAAAACCTCGTTCGTGGCTTCTAACTCCGACCCTGGCGGCCCCGGGGCTTCCACCGCCGCCGCGGGCTTTTCCGGCTTTTCCAACGCCGAGGCCGATTACGGAGCGCGCTCCATGCTTCTTTCGGTTCGGACTTTGGCTAAGAATCTCCGTACGATTCCCGGCCGCAAGATGTTGGTTCTATTTTCGTCCGGTTTTCCCTTTACCGCGGAGCGCGAATCCGAACTCACCGCCACTATTGACGCGTGCAATAAGTCGAACGTCGCCGTCTATTCGCTCGACGTCCGCGGCTTACAGGGGCTCAACCTCGGCGGTTCGTCCATGAATCGAGGCCTGAATCGCGGTGTTTTGCAATCGGCCGCCGTCCGGCATTCCCAATCAGCCGAAGTTCATCGTGCTCGATTGATCCTGGCTGCCTATCCGCAGCGTCCCGGCGGCGGTGGCACCGGTGGAGGGACTGGTGGCACTGGCGCTGGTGGTGGCCGTGGTGGAACTGGAGGAACGGGAGGCACCGGTGGGACCGGCGGTGGCCGTGGCGGTACCGGAGGCACCGGTGGAACAGGCGGAAAAGGAGGGACGGGAGGCACCGGTGGAACAGGCGGAAAAGGAGGAACGGGAGGCACCGGTACGGGAGGCACCGGCCGCGGAACCGGAACTGGCACCGGCAGTCGCGGCGGATACCCCATCAACAATGCCAACAATCCATTAAATCAGCCGCGTTCTATCGTTCCGCAGTTTCCGGACTCCGCTTCCACCAACCAGCAGATTCTTGCCGCCCTGGCGGAAGGCACCGGCGGATTCACCATCTTCAACACCAATGATCTTTTCGGCGGCTTGCAACGCATCGCCAGCGAACAGAACGAATTTTATCTTCTCGGTTATGTTCCAGCGGAATCTGCCGAAGGCAGTTGCCATACTCTCAAAGTAAAGATGAATCGCGGCGGCACGAATGTTCGCGCTCGCAGCGGTTACTGCAATGCTCGCCAGCCGAACATCCTGGACGGAACGCCGGCAGAGAAGCAACTAGAGATGCGCGCCCAAGACAGCAGCGCTGGCGGTCTGCAGCCCTCGCTCCAGGCTCCCTATTTTTACACTGGTCCGAACATTGCCCGCGTAAGCCTGGCCATGGCCATTCCCCAGGAGATGTTCAAATTCGACAAGGACAAAGGCAAATACCATTCCAGCTTGAACGTCCTGGGAATTGCCTATCGCAACGATGGCACGGTTGGCGCAAAATTCAGCGATCAGGTAAAACTGGATCTCGAAAAAGACGACTGGAAGGAGTTTACTAAGAATCCCTATCGCTATCAGAATCAATTTGACGCTGTTCCTGGCCATTACAAGATGACTGTCGTTCTCAGCGCCGGTTCGGACACTTACGGAAAATCCAGCTGGCCCATGGACATTGATGCCTATGATGGAAAGCAGTTCGCCATCGGCGGAGTTGCCCTGACCAACAATGCCCAGCGCGTCGAACAACTCGCAAGCAGCGCCGATTTCGATGCCGTGTTGCTCGAGGACAGAACGCCTCTCGTCGTGAAGGGATTGCAAGTCGTTCCCAGCGCCGTCAACCGCTTCAAGCGCTCCGACAAGGTGGTCATGTACTCCGAGGTTTACGACTCATTGCTGAGCGGTGACAAGCCACCGCGTGTCGCGATTGGATACAAAATTCAAGAACGAGCTACCAGCAAAGAAGTCTTTTTTACCGGCTCCGTCGCTGCCGATGAATTTCTCCAGAAAGGCAGTCTGGTCGTGCCGATCGGTATGCTGGTGGCGGTTAAGGATCTTCCCCCAGGCAGCTACCGCCTGATTTTCATGGCCATGGACGCGGCCGGAGGCAAGGCACCTTCTCGTGTTTTGGACTTCGATCTCACCGACTAGGCGCGCAACCTGGTCAACCGCGTGGACGGACGCCTAATGTAACCGCTGCCTGCCGCAAGCAGGGAATCTGTGCTTAGTTCGTACTTCGTCGCCACAACTTATTTCGCCTCTGCGGGTTATTCTATCCAGGGCGGGAGTGTTGCCTCGCTCTCAAGAATTCGATCGACCGGCAAGGGAACCAGCAATCGACGAACTATCATGAACTATTCGCGACGTGATTCTCGGTTGCCCTGGCTGGCGCCTTCGACCGATCTGCGCACGCTTGTGGCTTGGTTGCTGGCTTTCACGCTCTTCTTTGCGCCGGATTCCGCAAACGCCGTCAACCCCGCTGCGACGGGCGCTCCAGACAAAAAGCAAAAACAAGATCCGGTTCTTAAAGGATTGCCAATCACCGATCTCACTCCGGATGAGGCAGTTTTCCACGCGTTGAACCGTCTTGCTTATGGGCCGCGCCCCGGGGATGTTGAGCGAATCAAACAAATCGGCCTGGCAAAGTGGATCGATCAACAGCTGAATCCAAATTCCATTGAAGACAAAGCCGTTGAATCGCGGCTCGAAGCGCTCCCCACTCTGCATCTGGGTACCGCAAGACTCATTCAGGAATATCCGCAACCTAAGCAAGCGGCCAAGCAAGCCGGCATCACGCCGCAGGAATTCAAAAAAGACCAGGTGCAGGCAAGATCGGACGCTGCGGCGGCAATGATCGCACGCGATTCGCAGGCTGAGGCTGACTTGATGGCCGCGCCGAAATCAATTAGCGAAGCTAACATTTCTTCGCCCATGAAGCAGGCCAGCGCGAACGTCACCACGCCCGGAACCGCGCAGCGCGGCGCACCGAGCGTCGATCCCAATGCCGTCCCCCGCGCCATCGCCGATGACAGCAAACGCCCGCAACGCGTCATCGAAGAATTGGCCATGGCCAAAATGACCCGCGCCATCTACAGCGACCGTCAGTTGCAGCAGGTCATGGATGATTTCTGGTTTAATCACTTCAACGTATTTGCCGGAAAGGGTGAAGACCGCTATTACCTCACGTCCTACGAACGCGACGTGATTGCCCCGCATGCCCTGGGCAAGTTCAAGGACCTGGTCTCCGATACTGCGAAGAGTCCAGCCATGCTTTTCTATCTCGATAATTTCTTGAGCGCTGATCCGCGAGCAATGCAGCGCCTCGCCCAGGAACGCGCCATGCGTCAGCGCGCGCGCGGCGGCTTCAATCGCGTACCGCAAAACGCTCAGGCCCAGAACAAAAAGAAGCAGCAACGCGGGCTTAACGAAAATTACGGCCGCGAGCTCATGGAACTGCACACCCTCGGCGTTGACGGCGGCTACACTCAGAAAGACGTAACTGAAGTGGCCCGCTGTTTTACCGGATGGACCGTCGAAAAACCTCGTGAAAACCCGCAATTCAAGTTTGACGAACGTATTCATGATCCCGACCCGAAAATCGTGCTCGGGAAAAAGATCCACTCCGGTGGAATGAAAGACGGCGAGCAAGTCATCGAGCTTCTCGTAAAAAATCCCAGCACCGCAAAATTTATTTCTACCAAGCTCGCGCGGCGATTTGTTTCTGACAATCCGCCGCCGGCACTTGTTGCTCGTATGGCCGAGACTTTCAAGAGTTCCGATGGCGATATCCGCGCTGTTATGCACGCAATGATTTATTCCCCAGAATTCTGGACTCGTGACGCCTATCGGGCCAAGATCAAGACCCCGTTCGAGTTTGTGGCTTCCACCGTCCGTGCTCTCGGTACCGACGTGGACTCCTCTATGCCCCTGGTGCAATGGGTCGGCCGCATCGGCGAGCCGCTTTACCAGTGCCAGCCCCCAACTGGCTACTCCGATAAAGCGGAAACCTGGGTAAACACTGGAGCGCTTTTGAATCGTCTGAATTTTTCGCTGGCCCTCGCCGGAAATAAAGTGCGCGGCTCCCGCGCTGACATTGCCGCGTTGCTCGGTACCGACTCGGCCGGCGATCCAAAAACCGATTCAAAACAGGTTCTCGATCGCGCGGTGCAACTTTTCCTTGGCGGCCAGGCAGCTCTAACCACAGTCGAGACGCTGCAAAAGCGCCTCGACGATCCACAGGTAGTGCAAGCCAAGCTGGATGACCCGGTCAAACACGTTGACCTGGCAATGGTCACCGGCCTGGTCCTGGGCGCTCCGGAGTTTCAACGAAGGTAGGCTCGCGAGGCAAAAAACATGCCGGACCGACAGCACCAAACCCGGTTCGAGCCGCGTAAATGTTCGGCTAAGCCGTCATTCCGAGCAGAGCGAGGAATCTCTCCTGGCATTCGTGAGCTAGTGTCGGGGCACTGAGGGCGTGGCCATAAAATGGAAGTATAGTTCCTACTTTCCAGCTAGGCTTCTCAGAATCAGCGAGGCAAATATGAGTTGCGGCGGTTTTACAATCGATTGTTGTGAAGGAAAAAGACCTCTCATTTTCTCGCGCCGTTATTTTATGAAGCAGGGCGGCATCGCCATGGTCGGGCTCAGCACCATGCCAGCTTTTCTGCAACGCGCCATCGCCGCCACCCCTTCGTCCGGAAAAAAACAACTTGTCGTTCTATTTCAACGCGGCGCCGCTGACGGCCTCAACATCGTGGTTCCATTCGGCGAACAGAATTATTACCGCATGCGTCCTTCCATCGCAATTCCAGAACCACGCCGCGGTGGCGCGGATTGCGCCGTTGATCTCGATGGATTCTTCGGGTTGCATCCAAGTCTTGCCCCACTCGAGCCGCTGTTTCGCAAAAATGAATTGGCCATTGTTCACGCTGCCGGCTCGCCTGATCCTACTCGTTCGCATTTCGATGCGCAGGATTTTATGGAGTCGGGCACCCCGGGACGGAAAGCCACCGAAGACGGCTGGTTAAATCGCGCACTGGAAACAATTCCCGAGGAGCACGCTTCGCCGTTCCGCGCCGTAGCCATAGGCACAAATCTTCCGCGCTTGTTGCGCGGCTCCGCGCCGGCTATCGCTCTTCCCGACGTGCGGCAGTTCAGAGTGATGGCGCAGAGTTCCACGCAGGGCCAAGTCGCCCAAGGCGGATTCGAAGCTATGTACGCGCAGACTGTCGATCACGCGTTGCGCGGCACCGGAGCCGAAACTTTCGCAGCCATAGAAATGCTGCGCAAAGCCGATCCAGGAAAATATCAGCCGGAAAATGGCGCGGACTACGGCAAAAACCGCCTGGGCCAAAGCCTGCGACAGATTGGTCAGTTAGTAAAAGCTGATATTGGCGCTGAAATACTATTTGCAGATTGCGGAGGCTGGGACAACCACGTCAACGAAGGCGGCGTGCAAGGGCAACTCTCGAATCTGCTGAAGGACCTAGGGCAGGGAATGGTAGCATTCCGGCAGGATATGGGCGACCGCATGCAGAACATTGTGTTTGTGACCATGAGCGAATTCGGGCGCACCGCAAAGGAAAACGGCAACCGCGGCACCGACCACGGCCATGCCAACTGCATGTTCGCGATGGGCGGAGACGTGAAAGGCGGAAAAGTCTACGGCCGCTGGCCGGGATTGGATGAAGGCCAGCTCAACGAAGGCCGCGACCTCGCGCTGACCACCGATTTTCGTTCTGTGCTCGGCGAAATCTTGCGCAAACACAACGGCGTGAAAGATCTTGCTCCGGTATTTCCTGGCTTCGACAACGACCCACACAAATTCACCGGCCTGATTCGCAGCTAGCTCTTCACAAATTGCGAATCCAGATGTTGCGGTAGCGTACCGGGTGATTGTGATCCTGCAGCGCCAGCGGCAATTTTTCCGGAGTGGTTTGATACTTTGGTCGATCTCCGTGCGCGGTCGGCCCGGCAATCTCCACGTTATCCTGAACCAGCACGCCGTTGTGAATGACCGTCACACGTGCGGGCCTGGTCAGCGTTCCCGAGCCGTCAAAGCGCGGACCGTGGAAAACAATGTCGTAGATTTGCCACTGGCCGGGCGGGCGTGAGGCGTTGACCAGCGGCGGATACTGTCCGTAGACAGCCGCGGCCTGGCCATCCGCGTAGGTCTTGCTTTGGTAGGAATCGAGCACCTGAATTTCGTATAGTCCCATCAGAAATACGCCGCTGTTTCCGCGATCCTGGTCTTCGCCTTTCGGCGGATTTGGTTCGGAAAACTCCACGTGCAACTGGCAATCGCCAAAGGCGTCCCTGGTGTGAAGTTCTCCGGTCTTGGGCACAACTTCAAAATATCCGTTTTCCACTTTCCATTTCGCCGCACTGCCGTCTTTCTGCGTCCAATGGGAGAGGTCTTTGCCGTCAAAAAGTACAATCGCGTCGGAAGGCGCGCGTCCCGGCGAGTCCTGCGTGCTTGCGGTACCCGGAGTAATCACGGTTGGCGCTGGCCGGTCCCGATCGTGGATTTTCCATTGCGCATCCACCTGGGCGCAGCAGACTGGCACCGTCGAAAGAAAAAAAACGGCGATAAGCGGAAAGCGGAAATGATTCATTGCTCGTTCCTCCAGTTCCGGGGACTCGATGTTAGCTTGAAAGTCGACTTGCGAACAAAAAATGCGCGCCTTGCCGTAGAAAAGAACCGGTCTGAAGACCCTGCCTGCGGCGGCCAGGCGGCCACAGAAAGCAGCGATCGCAAACGCAAACCAAGAGCGCGAAGGCCACAAGGCCCAGCACGCTCTTTGCCAAAATAATGGATTAGTGAGCGGCGTCGGTTCTAATGCGCATGCTGTAGAAGGAGCGGTAGACGAACGTGAACGAAATCATGAAAAAAACAGCGGCAAGAATGTGCGTTAGCGTGCTGCCTTGTGTGTTGCTCAGTCGCACGGCGAGCTCGACGGCTAGAAGCCCGAAGAGAGTCGTGAACTTGATGACCGGGTTGAGTGCTACGGAGGATGTGTCCTTGAAAGGATCGCCGACCGTATCGCCGATCACTGTCGCATCGTGGAGCGGAGTGCCTTTTTGTTTCAGCTCGACTTCGACGATTTTTTTGGCGTTGTCCCAGGCGCCGCCGGCATTGGCCATAAAAATGGCTTGATACAAGCCGAAGATGGCGATGGAGATCAAATAGCCGATGAAGAAGAAAGGTTCGAGAAACGCAAAAGCAAGGGTGGCGAAAAATACGGCGATGAAAATGTTGATCATGCCTTTCTGCGCGTACTTGGTGCAGATCTCGACGACTTTCTTGCTGTCGGCGACGGAGGCTTTTTCAACGCCTTCGAGTTTGATGTTGGCTTTGATGAACTCCACTGCGCGGTAGGCGCCAGTGGTTACGGCCTGCGTGGATGCGCCGGTGAACCAATAAATCATCGCGCCACCGGAGATTAATCCGAGCATGAACGGTGCGTGGAGCAGGGAAAGCTTGTCCACGTTTTCGGTGAGCCCCCCGGTGAGCGCCATGATGATAGAGAAAATCATGGTGGTCGCTCCGACGACCGCGGTGCCGATCAGCACCGGCTTCGCGGTGGCTTTGAAGGTGTTGCCGGCGCCGTCGTTGGCTTCCAGCATTTCCTTGGCTTTTTCAAAATTGGCGTCAATGTTGAAATCTTTTTTCAATTCGGCTTTGATGTTTGGAACGGATTCGATCAATGAAAGTTCATATACGGATTGTGCGTTGTCGGTCACCGGGCCGTAGGAATCGACAGCGATCGTGACCGGCCCCATGCCAAGAAATCCGAATGCCACCAGGCCAAACGCAAAGACCGGCGCGGCGATCATGAGGTTTGTCAGAGTAACGCCCGCTGCGTTCGGAACGCCGGTGATGAGATAGCCTGCGGCCATCAGGACCACCATGGTCATTCCAAGATAGTAGGCAGAGAAATTTCCGGCGACGAAGCCAGAGAGAATTCCCAGCGACGCTCCACCTTCCTCCGCGGAAGTGACAACTTCTTTTACGTGGCGTGATTCGGTAGAAGTAAAAACTTTTACTAGCTCGGGAATAATGGCGCCGGCGAGCGTGCCGCAGGAAATGATGGTCGCCAGTTTCCACCATTG
>Ga0193709_1000740_pt1 | contig 10562 bp, 7 predicted proteins | sample H3c2metaG_FD_160571 | JGI IMG/M metagenome (GOLD analysis project Ga0193709, IMG submission 160571) | Soil microbial communities from a riparian zone of the East river system, Colorado, United States - H3c2 | ecosystem: Environmental > Terrestrial > Soil > Riparian zone | place: USA: East River... | reverse complement strand
GCCGCAAAGTGACCATGGTCTTTCAGTCTGGCGCGCTGTTCGATTCCCTGACCATCGGCGAAAACATTGCATTTCCCTTGATGGATCAGCCAGGGGTGACATACGAAGATGCCGCAGCCTACACGGAAAAGCTGGCCAAAGAATTGGAAGTGGAAGATGTACTGGATAGAGTGCCGAGCGAATTATCCACGGGAATGAAACGCGCGGTGGCGATCGCGCGAGCACTAGCGCAGAATCCGCAGGCCATTCTGTACGACGAGCCGACCACGATGGTTGATCCAATCATGGCCGTCCACATGGGCGACCTGATTTTGCGGTTGAAAGAAAAATTTCACAAGACTTCCATTGTGGTGACGCATGATACCCACCTGGCTAGAAAGCTGGCCGATACCATCGTGTTTCTGCAAGAGGGCCAGGCCACCGTTTTTTCTTCCTGGGCGGAATTTGAAAGTTCGCCCGATCCTTTCTTTCACAATTTCCTGATGCAGGACAAATTGATTCCCGCCATGGACGTGACCCTTTGAGGTTGCGGTGACTCTCAACCGGCGCGATTTCGTCAAAGGCGTCGCCGCTGTCCCGATCCTCAGCGCCAGCTCGATATCAATCGAGTCGTCGCGAGAATTAGTGAACGATGTTCATACCGGCTTGAACCCTACGTGGGTGGACCGCGTGGTTCGGCCAACGTCAATCATCGAAATTCAAAATGTCATTCACGAGTGCCGCCGCCAGAACAAGGTGCTCTCCGTTTCCGGGAGCCGTCACGCGGCAGGGGGCCAGCAGTTCGCCGAGGGATCGACGCTGCTTGACATGCGCGGCTTCAATCGCGTCGTGGGTTTGGACACTGCTACGGGAATACTGCAAGTCGAAGGCGGAATTGAATGGCCCGAGCTGTTGCGTGGCTATCTGGCGTTGCAAACACCACAGCCATTGTGGGGAATTCGGCAGAAGCAGGGTGGCGCTGACCGAATGACGCTGGCGGGAGCTCTCTCAGCAAACGCGCATGGCCACTGTCTGGGCAGTCCGCCGATCATCGCGGACGTGGAATGGATTGAGATCGTCACCGCGGAAGGAAAGATAGAGCGCTGTGACCGCAAAAAGAATCGCGAGCTTTTCGCGTTGGCGATTGGCGGATACGGCCTGTTTGGAATCATTACCACGGTTGGGTTGCGGCTGGCACGGCGAAATAAGCTTCAGCGGCGCGTGGAAAAGCGCACCCTAGCCGAGCTTCTGCCCTTGATTGAGAAGCGCGCAAAGAACGGGGCGCCGTACGGATATTTTCAATATTCCATCGACGAAACGTCTGATGAATTTATGCGTACCGGAGTGGTGACGACCTACGAGCCGGTGGCAGCAGTCAGCGCAATCGATTCTGGAACCACAGACATCGATCCCGAGCTGTTGGCAACTCTTCTGGAGCTCGCACACCGCGATCGCGGAGCAGCATATCGCAAGTACGCCACGCTGGAACTTGCTCGCGATGGCGAAATCGAATGGTCTGATCTGCACCAACTCAGTAGTTATCCCGCAGGCTACCATAAGAAAATCGAGAATCACCGAGGCCCTGAGCTAGCGGGCGCGGATCTGATTCTGGAAGTCTACGTGCCGCGGCAGCAATTGATTTCGTTCATTGAGGATGCGCGTTACCAGCTTTTGAAGAGCGGCATGCCGCTCGTGTACGGAACCATCCGATTTATAGAAAGAGACCAGGAATCATTTCTCGCGTGGGCCAAGCAATCCTATGCTTGCATCATTTTTACCCCGCACGTTGCCGGCGGGAATTCCGAGATGCAACACGCGCGGGATATTTGCCGGCATCTTGAACATGCTGCGACAAAACGAGGCGGGAGCTTTTATCTGACCTACAACCGTTTCGCGGCGCGCAGCGAACTCGATGCTGCATACCCGCAATTTTCTGATTTTCTTATGTTAAAGAAAAAATACGACCCATCGGAAATCTTCCAGAGCGAGTGGTACCGCTATTACCAACAACTCTACAAGTGAACGGAGCGCCGCGGCTTATCCATGAGGAGCGTGACCGAGTGACGCCAACGCCAGAATCCAAAGCTAGTCCCATCGGACAGTTACGCAAGGCGATGGGCTTTTGGGACGTTTTACTCTTCAACATCGCTACCGTGCTCGGTCCGCGATGGATCGCCGCCGCGGGCCACAACGGGACGTCATCCATCAGCTTGTGGGTGCTTGCGGCGTTTTTCTTTTTTGTGCCGGGGGCATTCGTCATTAACGAACTCTCCTCGCGTTTTCCGGAAGAGGGTGGACTGTACGTATGGGCCAAGGAAGCGTTTGGCGATTTTCACGGATTCGTTGCCGGATGGACCTACTGGATTTATACAGTATTTTATTTCCCCGGACTGCTGCTGGCCAGCGCGTCCATGAGTGCGTACATTTTCGGTGGCAAAGGCGTTGCACTCTCTCAAGACCGAACATTTTTGCTGATGGTGTCGCTGGCACTGCTGTTGGTGGCGGTGGTTCTGAACATCATTGGATTAAATATTGGAAAGTGGCTGCAGAACGCCGGCGGAGTGTCCACTTACGTGCCGCTGCTGATGCTGGCAGCGGTTGCGCTGCTGGTGTACGCGAAGCATGGCTCGGCCACGCACTTTACCTGGGCCAACATGATGCCGACGTGGAATTTGGACACGGTAAATTTCTGGTCGCAAATTGCGTTCGCCTTCACCGGGCTGGAATTGGTTTCGTCCATGAGCGAAGAAGTGCGCGACCCTCGGCGCACGTTGCCGCGGGCGGTGTTCGCTGCGGGCGCGTTGATCGCCTTCATGTATGTCGCCGGAACTTTTGCGATTCTGACGCTGGTTTCTGCAGGAGATTTGGATCCTAAGAGCGGCGTGTTTCAGGCTATCGGGCTGGCAGCGGGAATCCTGAAGGTCGCATTTGTGGGGGTTCTTGCGGCAATTCTGGTGACCGTTGGAAATGCAGGCGGCGTAGGCAGTACGGTAGCAGGAATTGCGCGGGTTCCTTTCGTGGTCGGAATTGATCGGTATTTGCCGCAGGCATTTGGAAAAATACATCCGAAATGGAAGACGCCGCACATTTCCATCCTGGTGCAGGCCGGGGTGTCGGGGATAATTTTGCTGCTGAGCCAGATTAAGACGGACACCGTGCAAGCTGCTTACCAACTTTTGATTCTTGCCGCGATCATTCTCTACTTTATTCCGTTTTTGTACATGTTTGCGGCAGTAATTAAGTTGTCCGCACGTCCCGACCGCAAAAATAATGAGCACGCGGTATTGGTGCCGGGCGGCAAATTCGGTGTGTGGATTGCCGGTGGCTTGGGATTTGCCGTGGTGCTGGGGAGCATCGTGCTGTCGCTATTTCCGCCGGGCGAAGAACTGCACAAAGTTGTATTTGAGGTGAAATTGGTCGGCGGGACGGTCGCTGCGATTCTCCTGGGACTGGTGCTGTACTGGCGCGGCGCCCGCGAGAAGGCCAAAGAGGCTGCCGTTTCGGATTAATGTTCGCAACCCTGGGACTTTGCTGCGAATCGCGACGATCGCTCAAAAACCTTGGCCAATGAGATCTTCGACGCGCAGTGCGGGCTCGCCAGCGGCTGAGTCGCGTTGCGCAAGATAGCGCTCGATATATTTTCCTAAAATATCAACTTCAAGATTCACCGCATCGCCGGCGACGCGATCACGGATGTTTGTGTGCTCGTAGGTGTAGGGAATTACAGCGATTTCCGCGACGTGATTTTGCCAGCGCGCAATGGTGAGGCTGATACCATCGGCGGTGATGGAACCTTTACTCACGATGTAACGCCTGAGTTCCGGCGGAACCTCCACTGCGTAGCGCCAGCTATCGCCATCGCAAGCGAGATGCGCGACGCGGCCGGTGCCATCCACATGGCCGAGAACAAAATGGCCGCCGAATTCTTTTCCGGCGGTTAGCGGCTGTTCGAGATTCACGCGAGCATCCACCTTCAGCGAAGCGAAAGAAGTCTTGCCGAGCGTTTCGCCGGAAAGATCGGCGGAAAAGTTCTCGTCGTCGCGGTGAACGACGGTCAGGCAACAACCGTTGACTGCGACGCTGGCAGACACCGCGATGTTTGGAGCAAGCGACGGGGCGCGAACCGTAAGTTTTCCGCCGCTCGCATTTACTTCAAGGCGCGAGACCGTACCGAGATGCTCGATAATGCCGGTAAACATGATGGTTATCCAAGATAGCGGATTCGAGCGGAAAGGGAAAATCCAATGTAAAAAACGACAAGGCGCAAACGGTGCGCTGCGATTTTGAAGTCAGTCTTGTAGCGTGCCGAACCTTACTAGAATTTAGTAAGATTGCGAGCACTATATATTCCTTCTGGCAAGGGCGGCCCGCTATAAATGACGCTTGAGTCGCGAGACCGAGAACTGGGGATGAATCGTAAGATTACGCGCCGGGATTTCCTGGACGGCGCGGCGATGGCCGTCGGTGGAGTTGCGCTGGGCCTGCACATTCCCGGAACGCAAGGCCGCGCAGGTGCTTTGCCTGCTTATCCTCCCGCTTTGACCGGGCTCCGCGGTGATCAAGATCGAGTGTTTGAGTACGCGCACAAACTGCGTGACGGAAAATCATGGGAGACATTTGGCAGCATCGAAGAAGATTCGGAGTCCTACGACCTGATTGTTGTTGGTGCAGGAATCAGCGGACTAGCCGCGGCGCATTTCTATCGCCAGCATAAGGGAGAGGGCGCGCGAATTTTGATTCTCGACAGTCACGACGACTTTGGCGGGCACGCGCGACGCAACGAATTTGCAGTCGGCGGAAGGTTGTTGCTGGCGAACGGCGGTACGCAATCCATCGAGAGTCCGGGCGAGTACAGCAAGGTTGCGAAAAACGTGCTGAAGGGTTTGGGAATCGACGTGCAACAATTTTATAAGGATTACGACCAAAAGCTTTATGCGAACCTGGGCACCGCATGCTATTTCGACAGGGAAACATTTGGCGCGGACAAACTGGTGACGGGAATGGGTGCAACTCCGTGGGCCGAATTTCTTGCCAAAACGCCGCTCTCGCCCGCGGTACAGAAGGACATCACCAGACTTTACACCGATAAGAGAGATTATTTCGCGGGGAAAAGCAAGGCGCAGAAGATTGCTCTGTTGAAGTCTATGAGCTACGCCGAATTCCTGACCAAGCATTGCGCCGCGCTGCCGGAATCTCTGGCGTTCTTTCAAAAGTATTCGCACGATTTATTTGCGGTGGGGATTGAAGCGATTTCCGCCTACGCCTGCTACCGCAATGCCGACGACTACGGTGCGTTCTCTTACGCGGGATTCGACGGGCAGGGTTTGGGCGAGTTGCAAAAAGAAGAACCGTACATTTTTCATTTTCCCGATGGCAACGCGACGGTGGCGCGGCTGCTGGTGCGGCAACTGATTCCCGGAAGCATGCGCGGGAACACGATGGAAGATATCGTCACTGCGAAGGCCGATTACAGCAAGCTGGACCAGGCTGAGAACGCGGTGCGCATTAGGCTCGGCAGCACTGCGCTGAATGCCAAGCAGAATCACGCGGCAGGAACAGCGCCAAGTGTGAGTGTTGCGTATGCGCGCGACGGGGAATTGCATCGAGTAAAGGCCAGGCACTGCGTACTGGCTTGCTACCACGCAATGGTGCCGTATCTGTGTCCGGAACTTCCGGAAAAGCAGAAAAAGGCTCTGCATTATTGTGTAAAGGCGCCGTTTGTTTACACGCATGTGGCGATTCGAAACTGGGAAGCGTTCCAGAAATTGGGTATTCATCAAATCATGGCGCCGGGCGGCTACCACTCATTTATCGCTCTTGATTTTCCGGTGAGCGTCGGTGAATACAAATTTCCCAGCAAGCCAGAGGAGCCGGCGGTGCTGTTTATGCTGCGTACGCCGTGCAGTCCGGGTGCGCCGCGCCGCGATCAATATCGCGCGGGAAGATACGAATTACTAAATACGAAATTCGAAACCATCGAGAGAAATCTTCGCGAGCAGCTGCAACGGATGTTAGGCGGCGCGGGATTCGACGCGGCACGCGATATTGAAGCGATCACCGTGAATCGCTGGGCGCACGGCTATGCATATGAATACGATTGGTACTCGGACCGTGATCTGCCGCCCGGGCCGCGTCCGAATGTCATTGGGCGCGCGCCGTTTGGAAATATCACCATTGCGAATTCGGATTCAGCGGCGCGGGCGTACACGGATGCGGCGATCGACGAAGCCTATCGCGCGGTGCGGGAGCTTCCGGAAATCGACGGAACCACAGGTCATCGCAACAAATGACGATTCAGGAAAAGAATTTCTGGCTGGAGACGGTCGCGGCGCCGCGGATTCCCGCGCGTGAGTTGCCGCAGACTGCGGACGTCGCGGTGATTGGAGGTGGCTACACTGGACTCTCAGCTGCGCGAACACTTGCCAAGGGCGGAGCGCGGGTTGCAGTGCTGGAAGCGGAAAATGTTGGATGGGGCGCGAGCTGCCGCAACGGCGGCATGGTATTGAGCGGGCTGAAGCTGGGAACGTCAACGCTGATAGCGCGCTACGGGCGCGAGGCGAGCAAGCGTATGTATGCAGCGTCGCTTGAATCCATTGATTGTGTGGAAGCGCTGGTGCGCGAGGAAAACATCGATTGTGATTTTTCCCGTTGCGGGCATCTGGAAGTAGCGTGCAAACCGAGGCACTTTGAAGAATTTCGACGCAGTGCGGAAACCATTGAACGCGAGTTCAGGCACCGGTTGCGAATTGTGGAGAAAGAGAATTTGCTGCAGGAGATCGGCTCGGCGATTTATCACGGCGGGATGGTCGATGAAGTGAGCGCGGGCGTCAATCCTGCGAAGTATGTCGCTGGTCTGGCCAGCGCCGCTGCGAAAGCAGGAGCCGCGATTCACGAAAAAACACGCGTTTTGGGATTGGAACGCGATTCGCGCCAGGGCGAAAAAGGATGGAGCATAAAAACACCGCGAGGGGCGTTGCATGCACGCGACGTTTTGATTGCGACCAGCGGATATACCAGCGGGATTACACCGTCGCTGCAAAAGAAAATTATCCCGATTGGTTCGTTTATTATTGTGACCGAAGCATTGCCGGAAACACTGGCGCGCGAATTAAGTCCACGCAACCGGGTGATTTACGACTCGAAAAACTTTTTATACTACTACCGGCTGACACCGGATCGCAGGATGCTGTTCGGCGGGCGAGCAGCATTTTTCCCAGAAAGTGAAAATACGGTGCGCGAGAGCGCGCGGATCCTGCGTGAAGGCATGATCTCTGTGTATCCGCAATTGCGTCAGGCCGAAGTGGAGTACGTCTGGGGCGGAACGCTGGACTTTGCGTTCGACATCATGCCGCACGCAGGAACAATAGACGGAATGTTTTACTCGGTGGGATACGCCGGGCACGGCGTGGCAATGGCGACGCTGCTGGGACAGAAAATTGCGCAGTCTATTTTGGCCGGGCGCGACGAAAATCCGTTTGCAGGAATTCCATTTCCGGGCGCGCCGCTGGGTGTTTATAACGGAAAGCCCTGGTTCTTGCCGTTTGCGGGGATGTGGTACAAGTTTTTGGACTGGGTGAGTTAGGGCGCATTCGCTCAACAGACTTGCTCGCCCACAACGCAAGAAATCGAAGAGAGATTCCTCGTTGCGCTCGGAATGACGGCGAACTAGCAAAAGTTCTTAGAACTTGCGGGAGTGATCTTTGGCCCAGCGCTCGACGACAACTTTTTTGTCGGTGTAAAACTCGATGGCGTCGCGGCCCTGGCCGTGCATGTCGCCAAAGAAACTATCTTTCCAGCCGCTGAAGGGGAAGTAGGCCATGGGCGCGGCGACGCCAATGTTGATGCCGATATTTCCCGCCGGAGCTTCGTAGCGGAATCTGCGCGCCGCGGCGCCGCTGGAAGTGAAAAGCGACGCTTGATTGCCAAAAGGATTCTTCTCCAGAAAATTCATGGCCTCATCCAAATCTTTTGCGTGAACCAGGCTAAGCACGGGGCCAAAAATTTCCGTATGCGCGAGTTCGCTGTCAGCTGGCACCGCATCGAGAATGGTGGGCTTCACGAAATTGCCCGACTCATAGCTGGGAACTTTGGCGTTGCGCCCGTCGACTAGAACTTTTGCGCCGGACCTTTCGCCTTCGCCAATTAATGTTTCGATGCGCTGCTTGCTGTGCGGCGTGATCACCGGACCCATCTGCACGCCTTCGTCGAGTCCGAAGCCGACGCGAAGTTTCGAAGCGGATTCGGCAATGGAATCGCGAAAAGTTTTTTGCGCATCGCCAATCGCCACCGCGACAGACACCGCGAGACAGCGCTGCCCTGCGCAACCGAATGCGCTGTCACTGATAATTTGCGTGGCCATGGCCATATCGGCGTCAGGAAGAATGACCACGGGGTTCTTTGCCCCGCCTTGGCACTGCGCACGCTTGCCGCTTGCCGCGGCGCGCGCATAGATATATTTCGCAACAGGCGTGGAGCCGACAAAGCTGATCGCGCGCACCTTCGGGTGATCGAGAATTGTGTCCACCGCCGTCTTGCCGCCGTGAACCATATTCACTACGCCCTTTGGCAGACCCGTCTTTTGCAGAAGCTCATATACGCGCTGCATGGTTAGCGGTACCCGTTCGCTTTGTTTCAATACGAATGTATTTCCGGTGGCAATCGCGTAGGGAAGAAACCAGAAAGGAATCATGCCGGGAAAATTGAACGGAGTAATGGCGGCGACGACGCCCATGGGCTGGCGAATCATCATTTCATCGATGCCGCGGGCGACGTCTTCCAGGTTATAACCCTGCATCATCATCGGAATGCCGCAGGCAACTTCCACGTTTTCTATGGCGCGGCGGAATTCCGCTTTGGCTTCGCTGAACGTTTTGCCATTTTCAATGGTGATCAGGCGGCTTAGTTCATCAAGATGCTCTTCCAGCAGCATTTTTAATTTGAAGAGCGGCTGGATGCGATCTTCGGGAGGGGTACGGCGCCAATCGGGAAATGCAGCGGCTGCGGCTTCGATTGCGGCGTTTACTTCGGCAACGCCCGCGAGAGGAACTTTTCCCAACGGGGCGTGCGTGGCCGGATTGACAAGATCCTGCCATTCGGTGGACTTGGAGTTAACCCATTCGCCGCCGATAAAATGTGGGATGCGGGTGTCAGAAACTGCGGTGGCGCACATAGGAAGTACCTCTACGATCGTGAAGGGCTTACGGAAAGAAAGATATTATCTATTTCCAGTAAAGTTTAGCGCAACTTCAGGGAAGCGCCTACGAAAGATTGCGCTTTAGAGATCAAAAAAGTTGTGCAGCAGCGCGTCAATCGCGAAATCCGGGCCAAATTCATGCAGAGTCTTTTCGCGAAACGCCAGCTTTGCAACGGCGGGACCAACGGCCAAGGGAGTGTTTGAGTGGCCCGCGATTTTGGCGGTGTAGAAAAGGAAAAGGCGATCAACGAGATTTGCCGCTAGCGCCGAGCCGTTCAACCGTGGTCCGGCTTCCAGCAAGACATTCAGGATTTCGCGGCGGCCAAGTTCGCTAAGAACAGATTTCAAGTCCAGCAGGTCGCGTTTATGAGACATGTACACGATCTCGACGCCTGCACCCTGCAGTTTGCGAGCTTTCGCGGATTTCAACGGCACCGAGGTAAACACGAGCAAATCCTGGTCCGCGGATCTCACGATGCGAGAATTTGCAGAAAGACGCAGTTTGGAATCTAGAATCACGCGAAGAAGGCGCCGCCTGCGCGGCAAGCCGCTGCGATCGCTAAGCAACGGATCGTCAGCAAGGATGGTGCCAATGCCGGTAACCAGCGCGTCCGAGGTGTGGCGAAGCTTCTGCACTTCAGCGCGAGATTCTTCCGAAGTGATCCAGTGGCGTTTTTTGGATGTGCCCTGATTTTTCAGCGCCAACTGTCCGTCCAGCGTCATCGCCGATTTTAGTATGACGAATGGTTTGCCGGTACGAATCCAGCAGGCAAATCCGTGATTCAAGCGCTGCGCTTCGGTTTCGCATACTCCGGCCTCAACCGTTATCCCAGCGCCGCGGAGTGCATCTAAACCGCGCCCTGCTACCGCTGGATTCGGATCTCTCGTCGCGGAGACCAGGCGTGAAATTCCGGCGTCCAACAATGCCGCGGTGCAGGGCCCGGTGCGACCGATGATGTTGCACGGCTCAAGCGTTACGTATGCTGTGGCGCCGCGCGTCTTTTCGCCGGCGCCCTTTAGCGCGACGATTTCCGCGTGATCGCGCGAATCGTATTGATGAAATCCTTCGCCGACAATTTGACCGCTGTGAACAATGACGCAGCCGACAGTGGGATTGGGACTAGTGAGGCCGAAGCCCTTGCGCGCAAGTTCCAGCGCACGTTGCATGAAGCGAATGTCATGTTCGTTCATCAGCTAGTCAAAAAGAGAAGATGCGTAGGTTTCCGGGTCGAACGGAACCATGTCGTTGATCTGTTCGCCGGTGCCGATGAAACGAATGGGCAATCCGAGTTCGCGCGAAATTGCCACGACGATTCCGCCCTTGGCGGTGCCATCGAGTTTAGTCAGCACAATTCCCGTGACGCCTACTGCGCCGGTGAATTCGCGTGCC
>Ga0193709_1000739_pt1 | contig 10574 bp, 5 predicted proteins | sample H3c2metaG_FD_160571 | JGI IMG/M metagenome (GOLD analysis project Ga0193709, IMG submission 160571) | Soil microbial communities from a riparian zone of the East river system, Colorado, United States - H3c2 | ecosystem: Environmental > Terrestrial > Soil > Riparian zone | place: USA: East River... | reverse complement strand
CCTGCGCCTCGCAGCTCGCCGCTCAGGCTCCGGCGCTCGCCGATTCTAGATTGTGTCCGTGAGGTCCCGCTTCGCGTCGCCATAGCAGCACCGCTGAGAGCAGGGCCGCGAGGCTGAGAACAAAGAAAAACAGCAGCATGACTTCGTAACCTGCCGGATTCTCGGATCCCGCACCGGCGATGTCGGCGAGCCTGCCTGCGGCAAGGTTGGATGCCGCCATGCCGAGCGCCTGAATCAGGGTTATGAGGCCAAGCGCCGTGCCCAGGCGGCGAGGCTCCACGATGAGCGTTGTGGCCGGCCAGATCACCGCCGGCACCAACGACCAGCTGATGCCCATCATGACCGTCGAGACCCAAAGATTTAGGGAGGTGAGCCCGAGCACCACAAAGGTTAGCGACAGCAGCAGCGTGCCGAAGGTCAACATGAGCGCGCGATGTCCGATCCGGTCGGCGAGCAAGCCGAAAAAAGGCGTCGCGAAGATCGCCGCAAAAAATACCCAACTATTGGCCACGCCTGCCTGCTGCAGCGTGAGCCCCTTCGCATGCTGGAAATACTCAATGACATAAGTGGTTCGGAAGGGGAAGAACACGGCGGCATACAGCACATGCAGCGCAAGGATGTACCAATAGGAGCGGTCGAAATGCAGCAGCTGGCGCCACTTCACCTGTTCGACAGCGATGCTGGTCGACGCCGTCGGCCGATAGCGAACATCAAGCCGGTAGTAGACGCCGGCCGCGGCCAAGCCGATTGCCGTAATCGCGGTACCGAGCCAGAGCGGCGCCTGCCAGCCGCCTTCATAGAGCGAGTGGGCCCAGGCCGTCGAGGTGTCCACCGAGTAGGAACCGACGCGGGCAAGACTTAGGTACAGGGCCGTTGCGAGTGCGATGCCGCTGCGCGGGAACCATTGGGCCAATCCAGCCAAGAGCGCGATGAAAATTGCGCCTTCGCTGATGCCGAAAATAAATCGGCCGATCACCATGAGTTCGTAGGGTTTGCCGATGGCCGTCAAGGCGGCGCCCAACACGCCAATTGCGGCTGCCCAGAACGCCACGCGAGCCGGGCCAAAGCGATCGATGAGCAGTCCGTTCATCAGGGCGAGCGCGACATTGGGGATGCTGATGACGCCATTCAGCATGCCCAGCTGCGACTGATTGAAGCCGCGTTGCCGATGCAGAAGGTCGGCGATCGGCCCGATCGCATCGTCCTCGTAGTAGCTGCTGGACACCGCGATGGCGGCCAGCGCCAGCACCCACCAGCGCATCGGCGCGGAACCGCGGCTTTGGCTCACCGGAAGCGTGCGCCTTGCCGGGCCAATTCCTGATGTACCGCGCCCATGTTCAATTGATCGAGCGCTTCATTGCGTTGCAAGGAGACGGCTGCGGCGACGCCGGCGCCTTGTCCGCTGACCGCGCAGCACATCATGTTGCGCGCGGACGCATGGGAAATCTTGTCGCCGCCGATGCACCTTCCTGCAACCAGAAGATTGCCGACGCCTTTGGGAACCAGGGCTCGATAGGGCACCTGCCAATAGCGCCCGGTGGTGGGCAGGATGAGTACGCCGTAGCCGTCGATGAATTCCGGGAAGATGCCGATTGCATCGTCGAAACGAGCCTGCTCGCGCACATCCTGGCCGGTGAGATTGTAGAGTGCATCGATCTTGCGCGTATCGCGAATGCCAAGCGTCATGCCGAAATTGCGCAACTTCGCGTCCTCGCAGCCCGGCATGAACGCGCGCAGTGCTTCGAGAGCGTAAATCGCCTCGCGCCGGCCTCGCATCTCGCCCGTCGTCAGGTCATTCGGATCGGTGCCGTCGATTTCCGGCAGGTGCACCAAGTTAAGGTAGGTCAAGTCTCCTTGATCCGACACCGACCCCCAAGTGCCGGCGATGGTGCTCAGGTTGGGCGGGATGATGCCGGCTGCGAGCGCCTTTTGAAACGGCTTGCGCAAAAAAGGAGAGAACAGCTTGTCTTCCTTTCCCGTGGTCTCATAGTCCCACTCGTTATTGCCGGCCCAATCCGCATAAGTCTGCGGATCGGCCTTGACGGCCTCGATGAAGCGGCGCTTGTTGACGCCGCTCATCGAGAACATCACGGACGCCGACATCATCTCGTTCTTTGGCAGCTTGTGGAACGGCGCTCCGGCGCGGCTGGCAATGTCGGCGTCTCCCGTCGCATCGATGACGCGCTTGGCCAGGATCGCCTCGCGGCCCGCCTTGCTCTCGACGATCACGCCGGCAATGGCGCCGTTTTCCATGATGGGCGCGACGCACAGCCGGTGCAGCAGCGGCGTAATGCCGGCTTCTTGCACCAGGACATCCGCAACCCATTTGAACATTTCCGCATCCAGCGCATGGCTCGAGGACTGCGGTTCAGGCATCGCGGCACCCATCTGCGCGGCGCGCTTCTCCATTTCAATGCCGATGCCCTCGGCGTCGACCGTGTGCTCGTGGCGATACCAGGCAAAACCTTCGACGCCGACTTGGGTGATGTTGCCGCCGAAACAGCCGTTGCGATCAATGAGCGCGGTGCGCGCACCGGCGCGCGCGGCCGCCAGCGCCGCTGCGAGGCCGCCGGGTCCGCTGCCCACGACCAGCACGTCGGTTTCCAGCACCACATCGATCGACCGCGCCGCTTCGTTTATCTTTTTCATTTGGTAGGGATCATCGCTTTGATCGCTGCGTGGTTGCAATGCTGTTTGGTGGATTCGGGTTTTATTTATTCCGGCCCCTGTAATGATTCTGCAACGTAGTGTGGGTAAAAAACTACCCGCGGCCCGATGACAGGCCGTATGAGGGATGGCGACGCAATCATAAAACTTGCGCGGGAGCTTTGCGCTCCCGATTAGCCGTCGCATCCAGCGCACACCATCTTTTGGAGACTCTTTTGCGGAATAATCACAAACTTGCCTGCGCCATTGCGGCAGTGCTCAGTACTTGCGGCATGACATCGCGCGCGGCGACCGACACCGACGTCACCGCCGACGCGTCGCTTCTCGAAATCACCGTCACGGCGACCCGCCGCAACGAATCGGTCCAGGACGTGCCCATCACGGTTCAGGCGATCACGGGCGATCAACTGAAGCAGTTGAACGTCTCGACCTTCGATGACGCGATCAAACTATTGCCGAACGTGACGTTTGCGAACAATGGCCCCGGCACGGGCAATATCTTCATGCGCGGCTTGAGCGCCGGATTTGCCGGCGGCCAATCAAGCGCTTCAATTGCGCCGTTTCCAAACGTTGCAACCTATCTCGATGACCAGTCGATGACGTTTCCGTCCCGGAACGTCGATGTCTACATGGTCGATATGGAGCGCATCGAAGTTCTCGAAGGCCCGCAGGGGACACTGTTCGGCGGCGGCGCGGAAGCCGGCGCAGTGCGTTACATCACCAATAAGCCGAAGCTGAGTGTGACCGAGGGAAATGCCAATGCGAGCTATGGCATTACGGCCGGGGGCGATCCCAATACCAGCGTGAACGCGACCATCAACATTCCTCTGATCCAGGACGCGCTCGCGGTGCGCGCGGTTGTCTATAACGACCGGCGCGGCGGCTACATCGACAATGTGCCGAGCAGTTTCACGCGCCAGAACAGCGATTTGGGTGCCTTCTACACCGGCATCGCGCCTGTGGGCGGCCTGTGTCCCAACGGACTCCCGCCGGGCGCGGGGCATTGCGTTCCAGCGAACAGTCCCGTGGGCAACAACCTGGCGCTTGCGGCCAACAATCAGAATCCAATCACGTACAACGGCATTCGGGCCTCGGCGTTGTACGAGATCAACCCCGATTGGAACATCCTGATTGCGCAGAGCTATCAAAATATGGAAGCTGATGGAACCTGGGTTCAGTACCCGCTGGGCTCGGACTTCCAGCCGCTGCAAAACGATCAGGTCACGGCGTTCTCGCCGGCCTGGGATAAAGACAAGTTCGAGAACACGGCTTGGACGCTCAACGGCAAAGTCGGTCCGCTGAACCTCGTGTACACCGGCGGTTACTTGGACCGCCACATCGATCAGCAGGCGGACTATTCGAACTACTCGCGCGCGGCCGGCGGCTTCTATTATGCCTGCTCGGGCGGTACGAGCCTGGGAGCCGGAACCACGCCGACCTGCTATTCGCCGGTCAGTTCCTGGCGCGATGTGGTCGCAAGCACCCATCAGAGTCACGAGGTGCGGATGAGCACGCCGGATGACTGGCGCACGCGCGGCATCCTCGGTGCTTTTTGGGAAGATTTCGAGATCCGGGACGACATGAACTTCAACTACAAGACGATTCCGTCTTGTACTCCGGCCAATCTTGCCGCGGCGCTCGCGCCGGGCGGCGCGCCCTGCGTGGCCAACATCGGTCCGGCACCCGGCTCGACGGCGAGCGACCCTTCGGCCCGTGGCGACGCCACCGCCTTCGGTGAGGATTTGCAGCGCGGCTACAAACAGACCGCGGTTTTCGGCTCAGTCGATTACGACATCATTCCGAAAGTACTGACGATCACCGGCGGCACCCGCTGGTATCGCTACAGTGAGTTCGAAACCGGTTCCCAATACGGGACCAACGGCAGCTGCGTGAATATTCCCAACACGCCGCTGGGCTGCACGACCGATACCCACAACATCAATGCCGCCAATCTCAACAAGGTGTACACCGGCTTTCGCAGCCGCGGCAACCTGACCTGGCACATCAACCCGGACACCATGGTGTACTACACGTTCTCGCAGGGATTCAGGCCCGGTGCGTTCAACCGCACGGTGAGCGGCGTGGCCGTCGGGCCCGATGGCAAGGCAAATTTCGAAAAGCCGTCAGGCTACGCGCCGGATTCCTTGACCAACAACGAGATCGGCTTGAAGTCGGAATTCTTCGACCACCGCATTTTGGTTAACGCTTCCGTGTATCACATGAACTGGGATAACGTGCAGGTCCTGTTCTTCAATCCGACCGAATTGGGCAACACCACCTTCGGCACCAATGGACCGAATTACACGGTCAATGGCCTGGAACTGCAGTTGGTGGCGCGAATCACGGACGGGCTGACTGTGCAGGGATCGAGTTCCTGGAACCGCACCAAGCAGACCAATTCTCCTTGCTTGATCGGCAACATCCCCGGCACGACCTTCTACCAGCAATGCATCACTCAGGTGGTCCAATCCGGACGCGGGCTGCAGCCGTTCAGCAACCCATTCGGAGCGGAAGGTGGGGCGCCGGCATTCTCGCCGTCCAATCAGTTCAATTTGCGCGCGCGTTACGATTTCGCGGTCAACGACTACAAGCCATTCGTGATGGTCGGCGCGAACCACATGGGAGCCATGTACAACCAGACCGACACGGCGATTGACGGCAACACCCAGACGATTCCGACGACGACACTGCTGCGTTATCGCCAGCCGGGCTACACAACCTATGATGCCTCGGCAGGTGTGGCGAAGGACGCCTGGACGGCGGAGATTTTCGCCAGCAACTTGTCGAATACCAACGCCAGCGTATTCACTTCGTCGGCGCAGTTCATCAAGTCGGAAGTGCCGATCCGGCCGCGCGTGATCGGCGTGACGCTGGGCTACAAGTTCTAGTTTCAAGGCTGCGGTAGAATAGAGGGCGGGCAATGATGCCCGCCCTTTGCTATTAGCCCTTATGAACGCGACGGCTCCAGATCTCGGCCCCTCGCCGGTGGAACTCGAGGTTCGCCGCGTACGCGAACTGCTCGAGAGCCGCCGTTATGCGCAGGCGCTGGAAGCGGGCGAGGCCCTGGCTCTCAAGGTGCCCGAAAATCGCGACGTCCTGTACTTGATGGCCTTGAGCCTGCGCTACCTGAACAGAATTCCGGATGCGCTGGCGATGCTCGCGCGTCTCGAGCAGCACTATCCTGCCTTCAGCCGGCTGTATCAGGAGCGCGGTCATTGCCACGTCGTGCTCAAGGATGCGCCGCAGGCCATCGACGCATTCTTGAGGGGCGTGAATATCAACCCGGCGCTGCCGGCGAGCTGGAGCATGCTCGAGGGCCTGTATCGCATGACGGGCCATATGGAGAATGCCGGCATGGCCGCGGCGCATGTCGCGACGCTCAAGCGGCTGCCGCCCGAAGTGCTGCAGGCTACCAGCGTCTTTTCAGACGGTGATCTGGCCGCCGCAGAGCTCATTATCCGCCCGTTTCTGATGAAGCACGGCGATCACGTCGAGGCCATGCGCCTATTGGGCAGAATCGCCTTGAAACGCGATGTCCTCGACGATGCTGAACTGCTGTTTGAGTCTGTCTTGGCACAGGCTCCTGATTACCAGGCCGCGCGCCACGAGTACGCACTGGTGCTGCTTGAACGGCATAAGTACCTGCAGGCGCGCCGCGAGCTGGAGAAACTTCTGATGCTCGAGCCCGCAAACCGGCAGTATCGGACGCTGTACGCCACAGCATGCGTCGGCCTCGGGGAACACAAGGGAGCGATCGTACTGTACCGCGAACTTCTTGCCGACGCTCCCGGCGCCCTCGGGTCCGCCGACTTGCATCTATCCGTTGCGCATGCCTTGAAAACCTTGGGTGACACGGAGGCAGCCATCGATGCCTACCGCGTTGCCGCGCGGGCGCGTCCTCAGTTCGGCGACGCTTACTGGAGTCTTGCCAACCTCAAGACCTATCGATTCACCGAGGATGAAATAACCCGCATGCAAGCGGACGAGGCCGTGCCCGGCGTTGCGTTGGCGGATCGATATCATTTGTGCTTCGCGCTCGGCAAGGCTTTCGAGGACAGGGAGGACTATGCGCAGTCGTTTCGCTACTACGAGCGGGGCAATTCCTTAAAAAAATCCGAGAGCCGCTATCGGCCCGAGATTCTGGAGACCAATACGGCCAGACAGCGGGAAATTTGCACCGCCGAGTTCTTCGCGCGCCGCGCAAGGTTTGGCGCCGACAGCCGCGATCCGATTTTCATCGTGGGATTGCCGCGCGCGGGGTCGACGCTGTTGGAACAGATTCTCGCCTCGCACTCGAGGGTCGAAGGCACACAGGAACTCGGCGATATTCCGCGCATCGTTCTTGATCTACAGGGCCGCAATCCCGACCTTGACAATCCCCGCTATCCGGGCGCGCTCGCCGGGTTGAAAGCCGGGGATTTTCGGCTCTTGGGCGAGAAGTACCTGTCCGACACGCGCGTTTACCGCACGCACAAACCTTACTTCATCGACAAGATGCCGAATAATTTCAGGCATATCGGCTTGATTCACCTGATGCTGCCGAACGCGAAAATCATCGACGCCCGGCGTGAACCGATGGCCTGCTGCTTCAGCAACTTGAAGCAGCTGTTCGCCAACGGCCAGGAATTCACCTACAGCATCGAAGACATCGCACGCTACTACCGGACCTATATTGACCTGATGAGCCATTGGGATGAAGTGCTGCCCGGACGGGTCTTGAGGGTGTTGCACGAGGACGTGGTTGATGATCTTGAAGGCAACGTTCGGCGGATCCTGGATTTCTGCGGACTCGAGTTCGAGCCTGCGTGCGTCGAATTCCACAAAACCGCACGCAGCGTGCGCACGGCCAGCTCGGAGCAGGTGCGCCAGCCGATTTATCGCGAGGGACTCGATCAGTGGCGGCACTATGAACGATGGCTGGTGCCGCTCAAGGACGCGCTGGGAGATGCGCTACTTCGATACCGCGGGGTTTGATCGGGCCTGTCTTGCGCAAGTCATATCCGCCGTCCGCCGGCTAGCGCGCGGATGATTTCGTGCTCGCCGCATACGCCGAGAATTTTGCCTTCCTCGGCGACCAATACCGGGTGACCTGAGTTCTGGCGCAACTGAATGATGGCTTGCAGCGACAGCGAGGCGGGCGCAACCGCCAGCCCAGGCTCCTTGAGCGCGATGTCTACCTCGTCTCGAATGTAACGCAGCGTGTGGGCTATGCCGTCCAGCGTCAGACTCAAAGCCTGGCCGGTTGAATTCAATGACAATTGGTAACGCCGGCCGGGGTCCAGCCACACTTCCGTGCCGTCCCCGGCCAGATGAGCGCGCCTCTGCATCACCATGCTGCCTGTCAGCACGGTGAGAGGATTCATGTGAAGCACGAATTCGGCGACATAGTCGTCGGCCGGCGTGAGCACGATCTCCTCTGCCGTGCCGGTCTGGATGATGCGTCCGTTTTGCATGATCGAGATGCGGTCACCAAGCCTCAAGGCCTCATCCAGATCATGGCTGACGAACAGTATGGTTTTCTTCACACGCGCCTGCAGTTCGAGCAATTCATCCTGCAATTTGGCGCGGATCAGCGGGTCCAAGGCCGAGAAAGGTTCATCCATCAGCAATAAATCGGCATCCGTGGCAAATGCCCGCGCCAAACCGACGCGCTGCTGCATGCCTCCGGACAACTCCCCGACATGGCGTTCCGCCCATTGCGTCAGTCCGACGAGTTCGAGTTTCTCATCGACGATGGCTTTTCGCGCCGGCTTGCCGTCACCGCGCAGCTCCAGTCCAAACCCAACGTTCTCGCGCACCGTGCGCCAGGGCAGCAGACCGAACTGCTGAAACACCATGGCAACCTTTTCGCGCCGCAGGCGGCGCAACTGCCGGCGATCGCAGTGTGCGACGTCGATGCAGAACTCGCCGTCGCGCACGAGAACCGATCCGCGGGTCACCGTATTCAATCCATTTGCGGCGCGCAACAACGTGGACTTTCCCGACCCGGACAGTCCCATGAGCACCGAAATTTCCCCGCGAGCCACGTTGAGGTTGGCTCCGGCCACGCCCACGATCGCGCCAAACTTATCCTGGATTTCCGCGCGGGTTCCTCCGGCATCCAAGGCGCTCAACGCATCGCGCAAGGTCCTGCGGCCACGGTTGCCGGGCTTGCAGAACAGAATGTCCACCGCTTGGAAGTCCAGGGCAGAATCGGCTGCATTCATCGCGATTGGTCCCGTTCCTTTGGCCTGCTGATGCGATCCAGGATGATCGCGAGCAGCACAATGGTAAAACCCGCCTCAAAACCCGTGCCGACCTGTACGGAGTTCAAGGCCCGCACCACCGGAACGCCGAGACCGCCGGCGCCGACCAGGGCCGCAATCACCACCATCGACAAGCTCAGCATGATGCACTGTGTGATTCCTGCGATGATGGTCGAGGCCGCGCTGGGCAATTCAACCTTCCACAGCAATTGCATGGGAGTTGCTCCGAATGCCTCGCCCGCTTCAATGAGAGGCCGCGGAACCGACGATATCCCTAGGTGCGTGAGGCGAATGGGTGCCGGTAAGGCAAAAATGACCGTCGAGATCAATCCGGGGACCACCCCTAAGCCGAACAAGACCAGTGTCGGGATGAGATAGACGAATGTCGGCAATGTCTGCATCAGATCAAGGACGGGACGAAGCGCAGCGAAGAGCCGGGGTCGATGCGCCGCTGCAATCCCCAAAGGAATGCCGATCGCGGCGGAGGCCACGGTCGCAACCATGACCAGTGCAAGAGTCTCCAGCGTGGCCGCCCAGTAGCCCTGATTCAAAATGAACAACAGCGCCGCGGCCACAAAGGCGGCGAGCGGCAACGAGCGGCGCAGTCCCCACGCGAGTACGGCCGCGGCTGCGATCAATGCCGGTGCGGGCAGTGCGCGCAGCGCGGCGTTCACGGCGTCGACCATCCCTCGAATGCCAATCGAGATGCCCTCGAACAAATACGTGCCATGCGCTTTGACGTAGTCGATGGCTATCGCCATGGCATCGCCCACCGGGATCTTGTGTCCGGTGACCCACTGCTCGAAGCCGGAGGTGCGCGGCAACACCGCGGAGTGAGACAGCGCAGTCAAGGCGGGGCGGCCGTCAAAAGTCAGTACACCATCAAGCCACGTACCCAACACGCCGGGATTTGCTCTCAACCACCCGGCAGCTGCGGCATCGGGCGGCTCATGTCGATCCAGGATTGCCGCCATCATTTCGCTCTCGCCCCGCAGGGTGAACTTCATATTGTTGAGCAGCCGGCCGACGTTTGGGCAGGCGTCCGCGTAGCCTTGGCGCGTCACGGTGTAAATCGTGGCGCCGCCATAATTGGGCCCGAACACCTCGTCGCCGCCCGACAGGTACTTCAAATCAAACCGCATGTTCATCGGATGCGGCTCCCAGGCTAGAAACACGACAGGCTGCCGGCTGCGGACGGCCCGTTCGACCTGCGCCAGCATTCCTTGCTCACTGGATTCGATCAATTTGAAGCTGCCGAGATTGAACAAATTCTCCTGGAGCATTTTCAGCACGAGCCGATTGCCATCATTGCCGGGCTCGATCCCGTAGATCGAATTGTTGAGCGCCGGCGCGAAGCGCTGAATATCCTTGAATTCGTGCAGGCCTGCCGCGAAGGTATAGGCGGGGACTGCGAGGGTATATTTTGCGCCGACCAGATTCGCGCCCAGCACGGTCACTGATCCATCGTCGAGGTATCGGCCGATGTCGGCTTTTTGGGTGGGCATCCAATTGCCGAGAAAAACGTCGATATCCTTATTCTGAAGGGAGGCGAAGGTGACAGGCACCGAGAGCACCGTGATCGAGGGGGAATAGCCTATCGAGCGCAGCACCTGGCTCGCCAGGGCGGTGGTCGCCGTGACATCGGTCCAGCCCACGTCGGCG
>Ga0193709_1000738_pt1 | contig 10575 bp, 4 predicted proteins | sample H3c2metaG_FD_160571 | JGI IMG/M metagenome (GOLD analysis project Ga0193709, IMG submission 160571) | Soil microbial communities from a riparian zone of the East river system, Colorado, United States - H3c2 | ecosystem: Environmental > Terrestrial > Soil > Riparian zone | place: USA: East River... | reverse complement strand
ACCAGCACGTCCCCGGAAGCCTTCGCTTCTGCTAACGCTGCCGGGGACAATCCCGCCGCTTCCCGCATGGTCAGCAAGCGCCGGGCTTCGGGTGAGTACACCACCAGGCCGGGCGATGGCGACGCCAGTACGTAAATTTTTCCGTCCGCGCCTTCGCGGATTTGTTTTAGTCCGGGTCCCATCGGCGCAAACAGCCGCCGCTTGGCCACCAGGTCCGCGTCAATCTGCGCTCGCGCAGCGCTTGCCGCGCTCAACAACAGACACATCACCGCAAAAATTTTCAAGGCCGGGTACACTCCAGTTTTATAGGCGCAAGTCCTGATGCGTCTGGTGAGACTGCCGCATAAGGCGTTTGGTTGCTTGTTCTTGCCGCGATGGTGTCGAGAAGAATAATCAGTGGTTCTGCTATCGCCGCGCCCGGCGCGACTTCAGTCAATGCGCAGGCGCAATCTCTCGATACGAAGCGCCTTCAACCGGCCTGCGTGATTCCGCGGTCCCTCGTCGTCGGTATCGATCAGCACCGCGTTCATCTGCACGTCGCCCTCAGCCACTTCGAACCGCGCTGGCAACCCATCCAGAAACTTTTTGATGATCGCCGCCCGGTCCATGCCGATCACGCCGGTATGCGGCCCGGTCATGCCCACGTCCGTTATATACGCGGTGCCTTCCGGCAGCACGCGTTCATCGGCCGTTGCCACGTGGGTGTGTGTGCCCACAACCGCCGTCGCACGCCCGTCCATATACCATCCCATGGCTATCTTTTCGCTCGTGGTTTCTGCGTGCATATCCACCAGGACAAACGCCACGTCAGCAAACAAATTTGCCAGCAGCTCATCCGCTTTGCGGAATGGATCGTCGATGGCCGGAAGAAAAACGCGCCCCTGCAGATTGATCACCGCGTACTTCACGCCGTTTTTCGCGGTGCCCACATACATCCCGCTCCCTGGAGCACCATCAGGAAAATTTGCCGGACGCAACAGCCGCGTTTCGTGCGGCATAAATTCCACGATTTCCCGCCGGTCCCAGCTGTGATTGCCCCCGCTGATCACCTCAACGCCACACCTCAACAACTCGTCCACAATTTTTGGCGTAATCCCGAATCCCGACGCGGAGTTTTCCCCGTTCGCAATCACCAAATCAATCTTTTTTTGCGACACCACATCAGCCAGCCGCTCGCGCACAATGTCGCGGCCCGGCGATCCCACAATGTCTCCGATGAAAAGTACGCGCATAAAGGAAGTCTTAAGTCTCCGGTAGCAAGTTTACAGAAAAACTTTCGCACCGTTCTTTGATCGGCGCTTCGCAAAAGGCGCGCAAGGCGGGTTGTACTTACCAGCTAAAACTAACCAAAAGGAGCGGACTGCTAGGCCGTGGAGAGCTAGGCCGTGAACCTCCGAATTAGGTGGGCACCACGAGCCAACCATTAGGCTTTCCTGCCCCGTTCGCGCGCCACTTATAGCGCGCCAGCGGGACAGGCCGTGCACACAGGCTGTCTGTCCGCAGCACCCCAGAGATTCATTACGGTTCAAACGGCTTTCGCACTCTCACCTGCTTCGAAGTACCGCTCCAGCTCAATTGTATTCTTTCCCGACCTCGCCGCCAAACCCCGTTCCTGCCGCACTGCGCAGTTCATCACTTATTTCAGCGTTGTTCTCGGGAGTTCAACCTAATCGACAAAGTCGATGACGGCACCTTCGCGCCGGTCCAGAAAGCCGGCGAACTGCCCGAAGTTTGGCGCGGTCACGTTGTTGTATACGGCGTTGAAATTGCCATGATTGGTTAGGTTCAGCGAATAGAAACCTAGCCGCACGTGATGGCCCTTGCCTTTTCCATGCTCGGAGCCAAAAAAAGGAACCCGGAATTGCCGGTACACCTTGATGTCCAGCGTGAAAAATGTGGCGAACCGTTGCCCGTTCGGAGTCCCTACATAATTTTGCAGTGTATCGATGTTGGAATATGGCTGGCCGGAGTGTAAGTCGGCAATGGGGCTGAACTTAATCCGTTTGGGCAGGGAAAAAATTCCCCAGGCCACCACACGATTGGGAATATCGTAGGGCAGAATTCCGTAAACATTTGCGCGGATTACCGGCTGTTCGAAGGGAATGAGCACGCTGGAAAGGTTGTTCAGATCTCCGCGAGTCTGGCTGCGAATGTAGGACGCATTCACTTCATGATTTCCGTGAACGGTGAAATGCAGGGTAGTTTCCAGCTCGCGATAGTGCGATGAGCCGGTGTTGGCAAGAGCCAGAAAGGATTGCTCGCCCACAGGAGCCGTAAACGGGTTTATGGTGAAAAGGTAGGACGTGTGGCTGTCGAGATAACCGACGCGCAAGAATACGTTTTTCCGCAACTCCTGCTCAACCTGGACATTCCATGTCAGGTTGCGCGGTGTCGTGTCGGTCTGACTCGGCAAACCGCTGGCAGTCAATGGATTCAGCCCGCCGACATAGGCATTCGTATAGGTGACGGGAAGTCCGCTGGGCACGCCTGCGTTATAAGGCGTGATAACCTGCGTTGGATTGGCTGAGAAGTCGCCGGCCAGCAGCGGCAGCAAACTGTAGAACAAGCCCAGGCCCGCTCGAATTACGGTCTTACCGCTGTCTCCGGGCGAATAAGCGATCCCGGCGCGCGGAGCCACCGCTGCGGACCAGCCCTTGGTCTCGGTCGATAAGCGCGCACCCAGATCTGTGGACCAATGCGAGTCCAGAACCCAATGATCCTGCACAAATTCGGCCACCGCCGAATCCGAAGCACTCTGAGGCGCTCCCGGGGCGAACGTAATCTGTTCCGCCAGCGTGCCGTCCTGACTGAGAATCTGCACTGGATTCGAGTTGCTGGTTCCGCTGTAGGAACGATGGTCGAAGTCCACGCCGGCGTGTATTTCATGGCGACCGAACCAGTGTTTCTCGGCAAATTGGTACGCGGAGACCAATTGAAATTCCTTGCCTTTGCGCGACCAGCGATTGAAGTAATTCCCGCCATAGCCTTCGGGTGTGACCAGCATATCGGCAAGCCCCTGACCGTGAGCATTGCTGTCAAAGCGCGTGTACTGCGCTATGGTGCTGAAGATCGCGCCGGAATCAAACTGGTAGCGGTCGGTCAGGCCAACCGTCTCGCCGGTTTGGTTCAGGTCGTTCGAAGCAGGCTGAGGAACCAGCGCATTGATATCCGCGTGCTGTACCCGCAGCGGGTACGCGTTCACCGTGAGCGTGACCACATGGTTCTTGGAGATAATTGCTTCGAGCGTCGAAAATGTACTGAATCCCTGTTTCTTGCTGATGTCGAACGGCCAGGGCAATCCTCGCACCGTGCGTTTCTTCATGTCGTACTGAAAAATTTCCGAAAACAGCAGCTTATGCTTGATGATCGGCACGCTGAAGTCTATCCCCGGCGTGGCTTCCTGCAGTCCGATCATGCTTCCGTTTTTGCCGAGCACCGAAGGAATAAAACTCTTCAGTCTGTAGCTAAACCCATCGTCAGGTGGCTTGGTTTCGACGTCGACCAATCCTCCGGTAAAACTTCCCAGGCCCGCGTTGTAGGGCGTCTTGTAGATGTTGAACGACTGCACGGCATCGGTCGGCACCGGCACCGCGAAGCTCCCTGTCACTGGATCGGTGGTGCGCGCGGAATTGACCAGCAACAGGCTTTGATTCTCGTCCGAGCCTTTGAAGTCCAGTTTGCCGTCCATGGTTTTTACTACGCCGGGGGTCACCGGAAGAACTTCTCGAACTTTTTCTTGCGCCGTCGGAAGTGAAATCAACTGCCGCTGCGTGAGGGATACGCTCGGGGTCGTCGCGTCTTCGGTCGCGATGGACTGCGTGGTTTCGCTGACCTCAACTTGTTCTGAAACAGTCTGCAGCTCCAGACGAACATCAACAATCGCTGCCTCTCCGGGTGTAAGGTCCAGCGATTTTGTAAAGGGCGCAAATCCGGCCTGATTAATGGAAATCGTATAGGATCCCGGCTTGAGGTCCTTGAAGTCGTAGTGCCCGGCATCATCCGTGTCGGCGGTCAGCGGGCCGCCAGCAGGGGGCTTTGCGGTCAACTGGACGGAAATCCCTGCCAGTCCACCCGAACCGTCCGCTTGCGTGGTCGTAAGCGTCCCGTGGATGGAACCAACCCGCACTTTCTCGTCGCTGGTTGGATCTGTCTGTCCAAAAACCGGCATGGTTGCCAACAGCAACACCCATGCGACCACAGCGTGCCGCAACCAGCCAACCGCCCACGGGTGATAAGGAATGGCTGCGACTTCAAACGGGAAGGCTTGCCGTATTGCTAATCGAGATGGGAACACAGTTCTCCTGGCTGATGACGACTTCCCAATTGTCTCGCGAGTAGTTCCGCCCCACTCACCACTATTGCAGACACGCTTGTCCAGCCAGTGAACATACCCTGGTTCGCTGTTCTGCATCGAAAGACCCGCTAGCGGCCGGACGTGCTTTCGCCTTCTCGGATGGCGTTCGTCCGACCCAATACAAAAGCTCTAAAACAGTCTTTATTCGCCCAGATTGGATGCGGCTTACCGTGAGCCGGGTACTATGACCATCGAATCGCGAAAAACGGATTTGGCCTTCACGCACCGAAGCCGCGCCCGCAACGAGAACCCGTAGCGCATGGCCAACGACGCTGCTGATGGATTCCCGCGAGGCCCTTCTTGGCGCCTTCTGATAGCGCCCTTCTAGTAAAAGGACCTTCGCGGGAATTTCTCGTCTTTAAGCAGCCTTAGAAGTGGAAACCGACTTCGGCCGTATATGTACGCGGTGTTACAAAGTGCGTACCGCTAAATGTCGACAGGAAGTTGTAAAGCGAAACCTGGTTCGTGAGGTTGATCACCGTGAACCGCAAGCTCCACCTATAGCGGTCGCCATGGAACAGATTGTCGTGGCCGGTGCTGATATCAAACAGATTGCGCGGCGCAACGCGGGGAGGGTTGTGATCGTCATTTTCGGTTCCCGGAGCGGGAAGACTGATCCGCGTTGATCCGTATAGAGCAGGGTCGCAGGTGGTAAGCGGAGCGGTCAGCGTCGGCACCTGGCTTCCGCAGAACAAGCCAGCTTGAATCTGCTGATCCGCGGTGATGCCGGTCAAGTCCAGCGGAACTCCTGCGTCTGCCACTGGCACCCCACCGGCCACCAGCCCATTGTCGTAACGCCAATTGAAGGCGAGCCACGGCCACGCCTTCTTCGGCTGATATTGTATGTGTGTGGTTTGTTGAAATTTCTGATCATGGTCGATGCGGAACACACCTTGCGTCGTGAAGTCCGTACCCAATCCTCCCACTTGAGGATCGAAGAATCGCGAATTTACTCCGCTCATCACCACAAATGCCGTCAAACCGTGAAAATTCGGCACGCTGGCGCGAATGGAAAATCCGCTGATTTTCGAATTGTGCCATGCGATGGGGAATGTGATGGGCGTATTAAAAAGTATGCCAAAGTCGTAGGCGTTGCGTGTGTATTTCCAGAGATAGTCGCCATCGATCACCAAATGGCGGCCTAAAGCTTGCTGAAACCCGGCATGGAACTCATTTCGCTGACCGGTACGGATCGCACCCGGCTGGCCCAGAACGCTGGAGAAGACGCCGGCCGGATCGCCGAGACTTCCAACCACCAGATTCTCATTGAAGGGAGTCTCCAAAACCCGAGCGTAAGAAAGCCGAAACACTGTGTTCGTTGGCTTCAGGTTGTAAGCTACGCCCAGGCGCGGTTCCACCTGGCTGTCCTGGCTGATCCCTCGATAAATATCTCCGCGCAAGCCGAGATTGATCGAGAAGTTGCCCGCCGTGATTGTGTCTTGAACGTACAGCGCCACTTCCTTGATGTCGGTGTGACCGCGAAATGCAAAGAGCGTTCCGCCGCGCGTCAAATCGAACGGCAGCAAAGTGGTACAAGGGTCGGCCAGCGCCACTCCACCTGCAAAGCATGGATCGCCATTCGCGTCTGTTAGCGATGGAATGAATGTCGAATCCACGATTCCCAGATTGTCCTTCTCCGTTAAGAACGTGTGTTGAAACGTGACGCCTGCCTTGATATTATTTCGCCCTTTTACGTACGAAACATCGGTCCGAAAGCCCAGGTTGCCGAGCGTGCGGTCTTGCGCAATCGTCTCGCTCTGCAGCAGCGGACTGAAGTCGTCAAACGGATTCGCGCTTGGATAATAATTGTAATGATCGTGGCGCCAGAAAACTCCCGCCGTCAACAGAGTCGAAGTCCCGAAAAGATGAGTCCAGGTGGGAGCAAAGTTGTAGGTTTTAATTTGTGAACGCTGATCGCTGGGCCCCAGCGGAGCGCCGTTCACAGGATTAACCAGCACCGTGCCTGTGGAGTCGCAATCGAACCCAAGCCCGGGCGGGCACAGATGGAGCTGCGCGTCGAATGAATTCGGATTCTGAAACCAAGAACGCGTATAGCCTGCGTTAAAGTGAATGGTATCCGCAGGGCTCAACTGAAAATCCACACGGTCAAAAATATTTTGCTGGTTTCCCTTCGAGTGCATTACTTGGAACTCCGGAGGATCAAGGAACCGGCTCGTTTGCAGGCCGCTGGCCGAAATAAAGTTGCCCAACTTCTGGCTGCCAAATGCCAGATCGAAGCCTGCTGTTGAAGTGCCAAAGGATCCATAGGACGCTCGCACGCTGCCCGTCGGCGTAGTCTGCCCTAAGCCCGAACGCGTCGTGACTTTGATCACCAGGCTCGTCTTGTCCCCGAACTCCGCCGGTGGTGCTCCCGAAATCACCTCCAGTGACTGAATGGACTCCACCGGAATCTGGTTTGAGAAAACCTTGCTCTGCTGATCCGTGATCGGCTGCCCGTCAACAGAAAATGAATTCTCTGCGTGATCGCCGAGTCCGTGAAACAAGCCGTTGGAATCCGCGACCACGCCAGGCGATGCCAGCGTCACCAGCGAACTCACCGAAGACGATGGGCTCTCCAGGGGCAATTTCTCAAACAGTCCGCGATCCACGTCCGTGTGCGGCGTCGAATCGTTCTCAATCAAGTCCGCTCCATTCGCTTCAACCGTGATACTCGTGGATGTGTCGCCCACTTTTAAACTGATTTGCGCCGTGCTGGGAACTGTCGATCTCACATCCACATCTTGCGCGTATGGCGAAAATCCCGCGGCGGTCACAACCACGTGGTAAGGATTAAACGGCACATTGGTCACACGAAAGCTTCCGTCACTTCCAGTAACCATTTCGCGTCTAAAGCCACTCACTGGATTTGAGACTTCGACCTTTGCGCCGGCGATGACACCGCCCGACGCATCCTTTACCACTCCTTCGATTGATCCCGAATTGCCCAACTGCGCACGCACCGGAATCGCCCCAATCCACAAACTCAAAACGAAAGCTAAAATTGCAAAACCTCGAAAACTGTTCAACATGATTTTCTCCGTGCCCAATGGGCTATAAGTAGGTGGATCAAGGCCGCTGAATCAAGCGGCGCGTCTTCCGCGGCGTACACGCCGCGCGGACGACTTTAACGACAGGTCAGGGATCAGACGGATTGTTCTAAGCGGAGGGAGGTGCGCGGCCAGGACGGAGAAGCGAAACTTCATCGGGCGCAGCCTTAAAAACAGGCCGCGAATCGTGCCAACCAGAAATTTGTGGAGCGGAGGCGATTCCGCTAAAAGTGACCGTCAGTACCGGAGCATGCAGCGACTGGCAAACGTGACAAACCGTATCGGGAGCGCCATGGTGCTGGTGTAGAAGGCTGCCACCGCCAGCGAAATAGAGCAACGCCAGGCAGATCAAGGCCGCGCCGACGCGCTTTAGCGATGCCCTTCGTCCGATGATAAGCCCCCGTAAGCGCATAAAGCTACACTTCAGCTTACCACCAAAGACGGACTTGAGCGCCAGTTGGTTGCTGTCCGTGTCCTAAATGCGGTCGGATATTCCCCGACTTGCGGGCAAGAAAATTCGTCCGTCTGCCCTCAGCCTTGCCGGCGAGCTAAGCTATATCCCTGCTTGACCCCCCAACCTTTCTTCCATAATCTTCATCTCGGATAGTTTGTGCAATTTAACAGCCCTAGATTTTGCATAGCGTTCCTCCTACTGGCTCTCGTCTTTGTGAGCGCGCAGTGCCACATGTGCCCGGAGTTCAGTCCGAACACAGTGGACGTTCACGTTTGCCAGTTCTGTGCCACCGCAGGTCACGCCGTAATCGCTCAAGCCCTGCTGACCGAACTCACGCCGGCGATCTGTCGCCTGGAAGTTTCTTGTGCGCAACTCGCTGCTCCATCGCTCTCTTTTTCGGCCACCTCGCCCCGCGCTCCTCCGTCTCTCTGAAGTTCACTCCCCCGGTTCTCGTAGTCTCACTTAACGAATCGTCCGTCGCTTCGACGCGGACCTAAGAGGTATCTTCCTAATGAGGATCATTGTTGCTTTCGCCGCTGGGCTGCTGGCCCTGGCGTCGTCTGCTTCCGCTCAGGAAGCGCCGCCTGCCAGCCCGTCGCCCGCGCCCACATCTGTTTCTCCCGCGCAAAACACGAATGCCTCCGCACACCTAACGATTGAAGACGCTTTGCGTCTCGCTGTGCAGCACAACCACGCGCTCCTGGCACTGCGCTCCACCATTCTGCAGAACCAGGCCCAGGAAATCACCGCCAACCTCCGTCCCAATCCCAACCTGGCCTGGGACGCCCAATTCATCCCGCTCTTCAATCCCAGCAACTTCAATAGCGATTATTTCGACAACAACGCCCAATTCGACATCGGAGCCAGCTATCTTTTCGAACGCGGCAAAAAACGCCAGCATCGTCTGCAGGCCGCAAAAGACGCCACTTCCGTCACCCGCTCGCAAGTCTCCGATTCCGAACGCACTCTGATTTTCAACGTTGCACAACAATTTATTAACGTCATACTCGCCGAATCCACTTTGCAATTCGCCCAGCAGGATCTGGACGGCTTTCAGAACACCGTCAACATCAGCGACGCCCGCTTCAAAGCCGGGGCCATGAGCGAAGGCGACTTTCTCAAAATCAAGTTGCAGCTCCTGCAATTTCAAACCGACGTATCAACCGCCAAGCTCAATCGCATCCAGGCTCTGGCCGGCCTCCGCCAGTTTCTCGGCTTCGAGTCCGTTCCCGACGGGTACGAAATCAGCGGCGACCTGGACTACCAGCCGGAGAACGCCTCTTTGACTGATTTAAGAGTTTTGGCCTCGCGCTCCCGTCCCGATTTGCTCGCCGCACAGGAAGGTGTCACCGCCGCGCGCAGCCAGGAAGCGCTCGCACGAGCCAATGGCAAGCAGGACCTCACCGCAGGCTTGAGCTACTCCCACACCGGCGGCGTCAACAGTTCGACCGTCTCGTTCAGCATTCCTCTGGCCATCTTCGATCGTAATCAAGGCGAAATCGCCCGCACCGGTTACGCCATTACCCAGGCTCAGGAAACTGCCAGCGAAACCACGCAACAGGTTTCTACTGACGTGCTCGACGCTTACGAAAATCTTCACACCACCGACCAGATTGTTCAGCTCTATCGTGGTGGCTACGTTGACCAGGCCAAACAATCCCGCGACATCAGCGAATACGCCTACCGCCGCGGCGCCGCCAGCCTGCTCGATTTCCTGGATGCAGAGCGCACCTATCGCGCTAACCAGCTTGCGTATCGCCAGGCGCTCGCCAATTACATGCTCGCCCTTGAACAGTTGCGCCAGGCCGTGGGCACAAGGAATCTTCCATGACACGAAATTTGCCGCAAAATCACATCCACTTATCCAACTCCCGTATCTGCTTGGCGGCGATTCCGTTGCTGGTCGCGGCCTGCAGTGGCTGCGGCGGTGGCTCCGGCGAATCCAAAATGACCTCGTACACCGCCAGCGAATCCAAAGCCGACAGCGCGCACACCTTTCAGATCACGCAGGATCAGTTGGCCCACATCCAAGTCGCGCCAGTGCTGAAAGAAAATCTTCCTCGCACCCTGCGCCTCACCGGAGCAGTTGCCTACAACGCTTTTGAAACCGCTCCGGTCTTTTCTCCCATCGGAGGACCGGTGCAACAAATTCTCGCCACTCCAGGGCAGGTAGTTCACCGCGGCCAGCCTCTGCTTTTCGTGACCAGTCCCGATTTTTCCGTTTCCCGTTCCGCTTACCTTAAGGCGCGCGATGCCTCCAGCCTCGCGGACAAGTTGTACGCCCGCGCAAAAGATCTTTTCGCGCACGGCGCCATCGCCGAAGCCGATCTCGAACAGGCCGCCCTGACGCAAGCGCAGGCTCACGCCGATCTGGCATCGTCCACCGACGCTCTGCGTGCGCTTGGCCTCAAAGATCCGGACGCCGTCGCCAGAAATTCCGTCACTTCCACCGCGGAAATTCCCGTCATCGCTCCGATTGCTGGCGAAGTTGTCGAGCGTCTGGTCGGTCCCGGCCAGCTTCTACAAGCCGCCACCACGCAATGCTTCACCATTTCCAATACCGACACGGTCTGGGTTCTCGTCAACGTTTATCAAAGCGATTTGGCCTCGGTTCACGCCGGCGAGGACGTCGAAATCTCGACAGACACTTACCCCGACACCTTCCACGGAAAAATTTCCTACATCGCGCCCGCTCTCGACGCCACCACCCGCACTCTGCA
>Ga0193709_1000737_pt1 | contig 10592 bp, 8 predicted proteins | sample H3c2metaG_FD_160571 | JGI IMG/M metagenome (GOLD analysis project Ga0193709, IMG submission 160571) | Soil microbial communities from a riparian zone of the East river system, Colorado, United States - H3c2 | ecosystem: Environmental > Terrestrial > Soil > Riparian zone | place: USA: East River... | reverse complement strand
CGGTGGCAGCAAGCAGAGAGCTTGGATGAAGCGGTCATCGGCCCCGCCACAGCGCTTGAAATACGCTGGCCGCAGCACGCGAATTGAACGCCTGCCCCTTCAGCCGCCAATCAGCTCAACGCCGCCAATTAGCTCAACGCCGCCAATTAGCCCAGTGCCGCCAATACCGGGGCGTGCATGTGTCCGTTGCTCGCCAACACGGTGGTCGATTTGAGCGTGATCGGTGCTCCGTTCAATTCCGTGCATCGCCCTCCGGCCTCTCTGATGATCGCCACGCACGCCGCGATATCGAGAATATTGATGTCGGTTTCGATTACCGCATCGATTTTTCCGGCCGCCAGCAGATGGTAGTGCAGGAAGTCACCGTAGCCGCGAATACGGTTGGCCTGCGCAATCATCGCGCCGTAGCGTGTCCATTGCGGGCCCGTCGCCAGGCTCTTCATGTTGCCGACGGACAGATGCGCCGACTCGATCGCGGCTACGCTGCTGACGGCGATCGGCTTGCCATTGAGGTATGCGCCCCGCCCGCGCTCTGCATAGGCAACTTCGCCATAGATCGGCGCGCTTGACACTCCCAGTACCAGCTCGCCGTTGCGCATCAAGGCTATTTGCGTGGAAAACATGGGGTACTCGCGCACGAAGGCCTTGGTGCCGTCAATGGGATCGACCACCCACAGATATTCGGCATCCTCGCGGTGCAACCCGGTTTCCTCGCCATAAAAACCGTGCCCTGGAAAGCGCGCTTCGATGATCTCCCGAATCGCCAGCTCACAGCGCACATCGGCCTCGGTGACCGGCGACTTGTCGGCCTTGATGCGGACTTCGATATTGTGCTGGTACAAGCTGCGGGCGATTGCCGCGGCCTGCTCTGCCGCATCCAGCGCCGCTTGGAGTTCCGGTGAGTGGTTCATGGGACGCCACCATACCAAACCTTGTGCTACCTTCGCATCGATCAGGACAGTTTGAAACCATGGGCAATCGACTCAGCAGAATTTACACCCGCACGGGCGACGACGGCAGCACGGGGCTCGGGGATGGAACTCGCGTGGCCAAAGAGAGCCTGCGCGTCGAGGCCTATGGCACGGTTGATGAAACCAACAGTGCGCTGGGAGTCGTCTTGAGCGTGCCGTCGCTGGCGCCGCAAATCGTCCAATGCTTGACCGCAATACAGCACGACTTGTTCGATCTCGGCGGCGAACTGTGCATTCCGGGTCATGTGATGATCAATGCGGCGCACATAGAGCGGCTCGAAAAAGAATTGGACGCCTTCAATGAAGGACTGCCGCCGCTGAAGGAGTTCATCCTGCCCGGCGGCGGCCAAGCCGCGGCCGCCTGTCATCTCGCTCGCGCCGTGTGCCGCCGCGCGGAGCGGCGCTGTTGGTCATTGGCGCGCGTCGAAAGCGTCTCCCCCGAGGCGCTCAAATATTTGAACCGGCTTTCGGATCTTCTATTCGTGGTCGCACGGGTGCTTGCGCGCGCCGATGCCGGCGAGGTGGTTTGGCGTCGAACCCACTCGCCGCGAACCTAAAGTTCGCTCAGGCCCTGGCGGACTGCGGCTGATGGGAATGCAGCCACTCGGCGTGCCAGCGCTCCAGATCGTCGATGGCGAGCGGCCGGCAAAACAGAAATCCCTGAACCTGATCCGCGTGCCGGGATTTGAGATAGTGCCACTGGGCTTCGGTTTCCACGCCCTCGGCCACGGTCGACAATCCAAGGCTCTTGGCCATGGCGATGATGGCATCGACCAGCGGCGTGTTGCCGCCCTTCGAAGCGATGTCGCGAACGAATACCCGATCGATCTTCAGGGTGTCGATGGGAAAATGCCGCAGATAGGACAAGGAACTATATCCGGTCCCAAAGTCATCCAGCGCAGTCGCCACCCCTAATTCCTTCAGCGCTTTGACGGCCTTGCTGACCACGGCGGAATACTCGATGAGTGCGCCCTCGGTGAACTCGAGTTCGATCATGCGAGGCTCGATCCCGGCGGCGTTGATGGCGCGCGACACGCGCTCCACCAAACTGCCGTCGCGAAATTGCACGCCCGAGACGTTCACGGCGACTTGCCAGCTGTGGTTGCCCGCGTCGCGCCAGCGGCGCGCCTGGGCGCATGCCTCGTGCAGCACCCAATCACCGATCTGGACAATGAGCCCGCTTTGCTCCGCCAGCGGAATGAACTCGTCGGGCGATACGAAACCGCGCTGCGGGTGCCACCATCGCAGCAATGCCTCGACGGCCTCCACGCGCATGCCCTCGACCGCCAATCGCGGCTGATAATTCAAGGTGAATTCGCCGCGATCCAAAGCCTTGCGCAGGTCCGCTTCCATGGACAGGTGCTTGGCCGCGCGCGTGCTGATCGACTTCTTGAAGAATTCCAGCCGGCCGTGCCCCGCCTTCTTGGCGTGATGCATGGCGGCGTCGGCATTCTTGATCAATGCCTCGGCGGTTGGCGCATCGCCGGGAAAAATGCTCACGCCGATCGTCGCCGACAGCGGTATTTCCTGTTCCGCGAACACGAACGGCCTGGCCAAGGCGACCTGCACGCGCTGCGCGACGACCTGCACGCTGTCGGTGGTGGCAATGCCGGGCAGCGCCAGGGCGAATTCGTCGCCACCGGTTCGCGCCACCCAATCATTGATGTCGCTCAGCGCGCCGTCGTCCTGCAGCGTACGCTGGGTATCCCGCAGGCAGTGCTGCAGCCGATGAGCAATCTCCTTGAGCAGACCGTCGCCGACCGCCTGTCCCTGGGTATCGTTGATGCGGGAGAAATTATCGACATCGAGCATCAGCACGGCGAGGCCGCGCTGACGCGGCGCGGCCCATTCCACTTGCTGCTCCAGGATTTGCAGCAAGCGTTGCCGGTTCGGCAGCGCGGTGAGCGGATCGTAGTAGGCAAGATAGCGGATTCGCGCTTCGCTCTCGCGCAACTGATCCTGAGTCTGCTTGGCGCGCACCAAGAACTTGACGCGCTCCGCCAGCAACATGGGATTGATTCCTTTGGACGAGAAATCGGTGGCGCCGGCATTGTAGGCGCGCTGCACGGACTCCATGTCGTCGAGACTGGTCTGCATCAAGATCGGAACATGGCGCGATCCGGGCAACGCGCGCAAGGCGCGGCAGACCTCGAAGCCGTTCATGCCCGGCATCACCACGTCGAGAACCACGCAATCGGCGGGATAGAGGTGAAATTGGCTCATCGCACTCTTGCCGTCGGGGGCCGTGATGACCTGAAAGCCTGCGACCTCCAGCGCACTGCCCACGAGCAGCCTCGCGCCGGGATCGTCGTCGACGACCAGCACGGTCGCGGCGGCATTGTTCTCATAGTCGGATTGATTCATCGGATCCTCCTAAGGCTCAAGCAGCGTTCTCTGATCGCTCTTGCATCAGCGCGTTGCAAAAGTCCTGATATTCCCTGCGAATTCTTTGCACGGTCGGCGCCGCCTTGGCGATGCCGCCCTCGCGCGCCAGCACCTCGCACTCCTTGGTGAGCGTTGCCAGGCGCAGGCCGCCCAGGTTTGCCGTGCTCGACTTGAATGTGTGCAGCGCCTCCTGCAGCGCCTCGACCTGGCCGCTCGCCGCCGCCTGTTCGATGGCAGTGACCAGGGGGGGCGAATGCTGCAAGTACAGCTCGATCATTGAATTGAGCAGTGCCGGCCGGGCAAGGGCCGCGATATTGCGCAAGACGCCGGCGTCGATCAGGGGCAGCCGCGAGCCTTCGCGGCGCTCGGACTCCGGAAGCACGTGCAGCGCCAACCAGCGTTTCAGCAAGACTGCCAACTGCTGCTGTGAAAAAGGCTTGCTCAAAAAATCGTCCATGCCGGCGGCCAGACAGCGTTCGCGGTCGCCCTCCATGGCGTTGGCGGTCAGCGCAATGATCGGCAGCCGCGCGCCGCCCGCATTTTGTTCCCGCCGCCGCAATTCGGCGGTTGCCGTCAGGCCATCCATGACCGGCATTTGGCAGTCCATCAGGACGGCGTCGTAGGTATCGTTGTTGACGGCTTCGAGCGCCAGCCAGCCGTTCTCCGCCGTGTGCGCGACGCAGCCGAGGCTCTCCAGCATGCCGACGGCCACTTCTCGATTCACCGGATTGTCTTCGACCAGCAGGATTTTCGGCACGAACGCCCGGGCAGTGGCGGTCGGCGCCGAGCGTGCGGCCGTTTCTTCCAAGCCCGGCTCGGGCGCGGCGATCATCGCCCGGGTCACGCAATTCAAGAGCTGCGAGCGGCGCAGGGGTTTGGTCAGGATGGCCGCGAACAGCTGCACGGTTTCGGAGTTGCTCTCGTGGTTGTCGCGCGTGGTCAGCATGATGAGCCGCATGGCCGCGAGCCGCGAATCGCCGCGAATGCGTTTCGCCAACGCGATGCCGTCCATGCCGGGCATTTGATCGTCCAGCAGCGCGAAATCGAATCGCAGTCCTTCCGGCGTGCCGAGCACGGCGAGCGCGTCCAAGCTGGACTCCGTGGCAATCACCTCGACGCCCCAGGACTTCAAATGCTGCGTGAGAATTTCTCGATTGCTGGTGTTGTCGTCCACGATCAGCGCGTGCAATCCAACCAGCCTGAGGCGCGGCAAGCGTGTAAAAGTCGGCGTCGCTTCAACGATCGGCGCGAGCCGCACTTCAAACCAAAAGATCGAACCGCGCCCCACCACGCTATCGACGCCGATCCGGCCTCCCATCAAAGTCGCCAACTCGCGGCAAATGGCAAGGCCCAATCCCGTCCCGCCGTATTTGCGCGTGGTGAATGAATCGGCCTGGCTGAACGCGTTGAAAATGTCCGATTGGGCTTCCTGCGAGATGCCGATGCCCGTATCGATCACCTCGAAGCGCAGCAGGTCATCGTTGCCGATCACCTTGACGCGCACGATGACTTCACCGGCGTCCGTGAACTTGATGGCATTGCCCACCAGGTTGATCAATATCTGCCGCAGGCGCATGGGGTCGCTGCGCACCTTGGCCGGTACGTCGAGCCGGACATCGCAGGCCAGTTCCAGCCCCTTGGCATGGGCGCGCGACGCGCAGATCTCGATGGCCTGTTCCACCGTTTCCCGCAAGCCGAACTCGATGCATTCCAGCTCGAGCTTGCCTGCCTCGACTTTCGAGAAATCCAAGATGTCGTTGATGATCTGCAGCAGGGCTGCCGCGGAATGGGAGATGGTTTGCGAAAGGTGCCGTTGGCGCGGCGTCAGTTCCGTGGCCTGCAGCAGTTCCGACATGCCCATCACGCCATTCATCGGCGTGCGGATTTCGTGGCTCATGCGTGCGAGAAATTCGCTCTTGGCGCTGCTGGCGCGCTCCGCCGCCTCTTTGGCGCTCGTGGCTTGGTCGATGGCCACCCGCAGATCGCGATTGGCGTTGCCCAAGTTCTCCGTGCGTTCGGCCACCTGCTGCTCGAGGAACTGGCGATATTTTTCCAGACGCGAATCGCGATGCCGGATCTGCGCGAGCATCTGGTTGAAGCCGTCGATGAGGGACCCAATTTCGTCTTCCGAGCTGCGTTCGACCCGCAGACTGTAGTCCTGCTCGGTGGACACGCGCTGCATGGTTTTCGCCAGGTTGACGATGGGTCCGGAGATCTGATTTTGCAGCCGCGCAGCGAGCCAATACGATATCAAGACGGCGGCCGCGATCGCCGCGCCGCTGATCAAGGCAAAGGCGCGCCAATAAGGATAAAGCGCCGCGAGCGGACCGAGAATATGCACGGAGCCGAGCACCGCGCCTTCGCGCGTGGCAGGGGCGGTAACTTCGAATTGGTTTCGATGCGCCGCCAGGGGCTTGCTGCTCGTATTCAACTGCACGGCGCTTGCGGCGCGATCGTATGTCGCAATTTTTTGCCCATCGGGCAGATAGACTTCGGCGACGTCCACCATCGGCTCATAGCGCAGCACGCCCAGGGCACTCATCGCCCCCGCGGTGTCGCCTCGGCGCATCGCCTCAATGGTGCGCACTCCGGCCGCGCGTGCGATCGCCCCGGCGCGTTGCTGTGTGTCCGCGCGGACGTGCAGCAAAATCGTTGCCACGTGCATCATGATCGCAATCGCAAAGGCGGCCATCGCGGGAACCGTGATGACCACGCGCAGTTTGCGTTCGATTGGGAGGTCAGCGAACCAACGAATCAATAGCCCTCCACCTCACCGTATTGGCATGGATTACAACCCCCCAATTGTCGGCTTTTGAGCGGAAATCTGCTGAAATTGAACGTGACAAGGTTCACGTTGTGCCTAGGCTGTCCGGACACTCCGCGTGGCCGCGAGCCGTACGCTAGCTGCGCGAGGATGCCCCGCATGCGGCGGCAATACAGCGGTGGGCCCGCTCCCAATCGAATGCCGGGCCGGGGTCCGTCTTGCGCCCCGGCGAGATGTCACTGTGTCCTACCACCCGGTCGGCGGACAGTCGAGGATATGCATCACAGAGCGCAGCCACGACCTCGGCCAGCGTGTCGTATTGGGCGGCTTCGTAGGGAATCGTATCGACTCCTTCGAGCTCCACGCCGATCGAGAAGTCATTGCAGGCCGTGCGGCCGTTGTAGCAGGACTGGCCGGCATGCCACGCTCGATCGGCGAACCTGACGAACTGCGTGAGCCCGCCATCGCGCGCCACGAGCAAGTGCGAGGACACCCGCAGATCGCTGATTTCGGCAAAATAGGGATGCATCTCGAACGGCAGTGAATTCGTGAAAAGCCGATCGATCCAGGGACCGCCAAATTCACCGGGCGGAAGACTGATGCCGTGCACGACGATCAATTCCGCCTCCACTCCCGGAGGACGGGCATCGCAATTGGGCGAGGCCACTTGCCTCGCATTTCGCATCAGTCCGCTTTCCCGATCGACCTGCAAGTGAACGCCCTCTGCACCGCCGAAACCGCCCGTAGCATATGCGACAATCGCCTATGAACGTCAAACTCAAACGCGGGCGCACTTAAATGCGCTTGACGCGCGTGTTCGTAGACGGCGCCTTGACTCCCGGGGCCATCGTGGAGCTGGCGCGAGATACCGCTTCGCATCTGGCAAAGGTGCTGCGCGCGCGCAGCGGCGATGAGCTCATTCTGTTCAACGGCGATGGCCGCGAATTCACGGGCGCCATCGAGGCCGTGCGGGGCTCGCGCGTCTCGGCATCGATCGGCGCTGCTCGCTCGATCGATCGGGAATCACCTCTTGCGCTGACCCTGTTGCAGTGCGTCCCGCGGGGTGATCGTATGGATTTTATCGTGCAAAAAGCGACTGAACTCGGCGTCGGACGCATCGTCCCGGTGCTCAGCCGGCGCAGCGTCGTGCGGCTCGACGAGAGTCAAAGCGCCTCGAAGCAAGCGCATTGGCGCGCCGTCGCGGTGAGCGCTTGCGAACAATGCGGCCGCAACCGGCTGCCGACCGTGGACGCGCCGCAGCCGCTGCTGAACTATCTGGGCGCCATGACTCCCAACGAAACGCCTGGATTGCTGCGGCTGGTCCTGGAGCCGGAGGGCGCTGCCCGGTCGCGGCAGGGAACACGGTCCATCGACACTCACGCCGCCGGGCCCGTCACCGGCGCGGACATCGCCATTGGACCCGAAGGCGGCTTCGCACCAGAAGAACTTGAAGCCTTTGAACTGTCGGCATTTGCGCGTCTCGGCCTTGGGCCGCGCGTGCTGCGGACGGAAACCGCGGCAATCGCTGCAATCGCGGTCCTGCAAGCGCGATATGGCGACATGTCGGGGGTTTCCGACGATACGTCGCGGACTGAAGACGCTTGATCGGCGCCAGGCCCCAAGCCTATAAGCGACTGATTAAAACTTTTGGCGGGATGCCCATGAACTGCAGAATTTCGCCGCGCCTGGTCTTGCTGCCGCCCCTGGCCTTGCTGCTGCCTCTGTTCCTGGCCGCTTGCGGCGGCGGTAAGGGATCGGGCGCGGCCGCCACCGCGGTGGCGCCGTCGATCACGGCGCAGCCGGCGGACCAAGTGGTGGTCGTCGGACAGCCGGCGACATTTACGGTCACTGCGGCCGGCACCGCCCCGCTGATGTTTCAATGGCAGAAAGGCGGGGCGCCGATAGCGGGCGCCACCGCATCGAGCTACACCACGCCGGCCACGGCCCAGACCGATGATGGCAGCACCTTTCTCGTCGTCGTTTCCAATGCCGTCGGCAGCCTGAGCAGCAGCAGCGCGAAGCTCCAGGTCGCTTCCGGCACGACCATGCCGCGCGGAACCGATGTGACCACTTACAAAAACGATCTGAGCCGCAGCGGGCAAAATCTGTCCGAGTCGGCGCTGACACTCACGAACGTGGCTTCGTCGACCTTCGGTCTGTTGCGCACGCTGCCGGTGGACGGCAGGGTCGACGCGCAACCGTTGTACTTATCGCAGCTCAGCGTGGGCGGCGGCTCATTCAACACCGTGTTCGTGGCCACGGAACATGACTCGGTATACGCCTTTGATTCGGACTCGGGCGCCGTGCTCTGGCACGTCTCGCTGCTCGGCACGGGCGAGACAACCAGCGACGCTCGCGGCTGCAATCAGGTGGTCCCGGAAATCGGCGTCACCTCGACGCCGGTGATCGATCGCACTGCCGGCGCTCACGGCACCCTGTACGTGGTTGCCATGTCGATCGATGCGCAATCGAATTACCACCAACGCCTGCATGCGCTCGACATCACGACGGGCGCGGAATTGCTCAATGGCCCGGTCGACATAAGCGCCGCCTTCCCGGCCGGCAGCACCGCGACCTCCTCATTCGACCCCAGGGCCTACGAAGAGCGCGCCGCGCTGCTGCTGTCGAACGGCACGATTTATACCAGCTGGACGTCGCACTGCGACCATACGCCCTACGGCGGTTGGATCATTGCGTATGCGCAGAGCACCCTGGCGCGCAGCGCCGTGCTCAATGTCGCGGCCAACAGTTCCAGCGGACCTGCAATTTGGATGGCGGGCGGCGGCCCGGCGGCGGACTCGAGCGGAAATATTTATCTGCTCACGGCGAACGGCGCTTTCGAAACGACGATGGACGCCAATGGTTTTCCCAGCGGCCAGGATTTCGGCAACTCCTTCCTCAAGATTTCGAGTGCCGGCGCCGGGCTCAAGGTGCTGGACTACTTCACCATGTTCAATGAAGTAGCCGAGTCAAATGCCGATCAGGATTTGGGTTCAGGCGGCGGAATGTTGTTGCCTGATCTCATGGATTCCACCAGTACGGTGCGGCATCTCATGGTAGGCGCCGGCAAGGACGGCAACATTTACGTGGTCGATAGGGATTCAATGAGCAAGTTCAATGCGAGCGCGAACAAGAACTATCAAACGCTGAGCGGCGTCCTGAGCGGCGGCATTTTTTCCACGCCGGCGTACTTCAATGGCAGCGTGTACTACGGCAATGTGTCCGGCACGCTGAAGGCATTTGCGATTTCAAGCGCCAAGCTGGCTGCAACACCGCAGTCGCAGTCGGCCACGCAGTTCACATATCCCGGGACTGCACCCAGTGTGTCCGCCAACGGAACAGCCAACGGCATCGTCTGGGCGCATGAGAACTCCAACCCCGCGGTGCTGCATGCATATGACGCCGCGAATCTTGCCCACGAAATTTACAACAGCAATCAGGCGGCGGGAAATCGCGACCAATTCGGCGCGGGCAACAAATACATCACGCCGATGGTGGCCGACGGCAAGGTCTTCGTGGGAACCAGCAACTCGGTTGCGGTCTTCGGGTTGCTGCACTAGCACCACTCGTAGCATCGGCATCGGAAGTCGATCGGTGCGAGCACCCGTCAGGAAGCGTAAGCAGCCGCGAGGCAACTGGGCCTTTTTCGTTGCCTCGAGGCTGCTTACCCTTCCACAATCACTGCATTACCGAGGTTTCCTCGGCAATCATTTCTTCCAGGCGCTGCAAATCCGGTATCAAGGGCGTCTCGTTGACCATGCGCACCTGGCAGATGACGGGCGATCGCTCGGGAAAACTGCGTGAGGCGTCCGCGCGCACCACATCGGCGTTGACGCGCACCAGCTGCGGAAATCCTTGCGTCAACATGCCGAAATAACCGGCCTTCACGTGCCCGCCGGCGGCATGGAATATCACGATTCGGGTTCGAGTCGAGATGCTCGGGAGCGGCAGACTCATCGCGCCTTCGAATGAGACCACCGGCACGTTGCGTCCGGTCCAGCTGACGATGCCCACGTACCACGGGGGTGCATTGGTCATTTCAGCCGGTACTTGATATCCGATCACCTCGGCAACGCAGGCGCGCGGCACGATCAGCCGCTCCCCGGCCAGGGGCACCAGCAAGCTGTACAGCTCGTCGCGCAATTCGGACATATGACCAGGAGCCTCCTTACCGAGCGACGGCGCTGCGCCGATTGACGAGCGGCTCGATGGCGTCAAGCAGCTGGCTTTCTTGGTATGGCTTGCCCAGATAATCATCCACACCGAGCTCGATGGCCCGGGCGCGGTGTTTCTCGCTGACCCGCGACGTGATCATCACGATCGGAATGTGCTTCAGGCGCGGGTCATTGCGCACGTGGGCCGCCACTTCGTAGCCGTCCATGCGCGGCATTTCGATATCCAGCAATATGATATCCGGCAGATTCTCTTGCAGCAGGGACACGGCATCGACACCGTCTTTGGCGGTCAGCACG
>Ga0193709_1000736_pt1 | contig 10599 bp, 16 predicted proteins | sample H3c2metaG_FD_160571 | JGI IMG/M metagenome (GOLD analysis project Ga0193709, IMG submission 160571) | Soil microbial communities from a riparian zone of the East river system, Colorado, United States - H3c2 | ecosystem: Environmental > Terrestrial > Soil > Riparian zone | place: USA: East River... | reverse complement strand
TCACCAAAACCGTGATGGTCCCGGATCCGAAACGGCTGGACCTTACTGCGCATGTGCCGATCGAGATCGGCTACAGGATCGAGCCAATCCCCAATGGATCGCGCCTGACCCTGACCAACCGGCCGCAGGACGACAACTATAGCGTGGAGGTCGGCGTGACGTTCACAACCAATGTCGCGAGCGGATCGGCATCGCGAACGGTCGACTTTACCGGCCGGGAATGCCACTTTCCGCCGGAGTTCTACGAGGCCTTTTCCGAATGCATGGCCTCCTTCCTCAAGAAGAAGCTGCATGACTCACAGGCGGTGGTGGTGTTCGATCCGGGCCAGATCCACCAAGTGCACCCCGAGTTCGCGGGCGAACTTGCTGACTGGCTTGGTGGGCTTGCGCACAGTCTCGACCGAGGCGACCGCGAGGGATTTGATATGGCGGCTGCGGCGCTTCGTCACCGGCTTCGGCTGCCGGATGCCAAGCTGCACATCCTAAATCGCGGCGAGGTCGGTGATTTCCCGCGCATGACCGAAAAGACGAAGCCGATCCCGCCGGCGGCGGAACTCCCAAGATTCTCGAGACATGACTGAGTTGGAGCCAGTCGAGGCGGCGCGCCTTCGCGCGGCTCCGATCGCCCTTGACATCCAGCGCTACACCAGGCGCTGCACCTAACCGATTCGGCGGAGGATCATCTAATTCGATTTTCTCATTGCATCCGGCCTCGTCGGTCGCTGAGTTTGGGTCGTTAGGCGTCCTTTCATGCGATGCGAAAACGTGATCAACATTTTGCGACGGTGCAGGAGTTTAAGGAGCGCTTCGCGAAACTACCGACTGAGAAACTGGTTCGTCGGCTCAGAGACAATCCTCTGAGGCAGCAGCCGGACTTCGCACTTGATTTCCGCCTCGCCGATCGCTCAGTTTGGGTCGTTAGTTGGTGAGTATTGCTCGTATCCTAGTTGTTGCCGCGATCGCGGCGCTGCTATGTTCCTGTGCAAACGGGCCGCTAGAGACGCAGTACGGCAAAACAGGCGTTCGACTTGAGGAGTGGTCAGAGATTCGAGCAGCCATACGAGAAGTAACATCATCGCCGGTGATCATCATACTGTTCTGGTCCCACGCTATCCCTCGTTTGGAAAAGGTGCATGGATAAACCCATGGCAGGCCGTCGCCGTCGCCGCCATTTGCTTTATCCTCGGAGCAGTGCTCGTGATAAGCGCGGCCTGCAAGAGAAAAAAACAGGATGCAAGCCCTTCGCCAGATTGAACGTCTTGCATCTAACCAATCAATGAAGCCAACGGCCCCATTTCGATATGACCTCAGCGTGTTTGCAACAGCACCCTGCCGTGGATTATCTCTATTTCGTTAGGCAGCAGGCGACAGTGCTAAGCTAGCCGGTAGGACGTACAATGGAATCATCCTTACGTGTCACCCCGTTCTCGATCCAGATCGAGAGAGAGGTCCTGTCTGATCTCCGAGAGCGCATTCGTAAGACGCGCTGGCCTGAACGGGCATCAGGCGCTGCTTGGGAGCAGGGGACTGACCTTGAGTACCTTAGGCAGTTGCTTGCGTATTGGGCGGACGAGTTCGATTGGCAGGCACAAGAGCGCGAGCTGAACATGGCCGCTCATTTCCGCGCAGAGCTCGACGGCGTTCACATCCACTTCGTCCACGAGCGGGCCAGACGCGGGCACGGCATACCACTGATCTTGATTCACGGCTGGCCTAGCACGTTCGCCGAGCTGCTGTCGCTCGTGCAATTCCTGACCGATCCACACGTTCACGGCATCGACGGTCCCGGCTTTGACGTCGTGATCCCTTCTCTTCCTGGTTACGGATTCTCCGAGCGGCCCCGTCAGGTGGGCGTGAACTATCAGTACGTCGCTGAGCTGTGGCACCGCCTCATGCGGGGTTTGGGTTACGAGCGCTACGGTGCGCAAGGCGGAGATTTCGGAGCTGGGATTGCCACGTTCATGGCCTTGAACAATCCAAGACGAATGATTGGCGTCCGGGCTCGCCGCCTGGATTCTGGAAAAGTGGCGCTCCTGGGCTGATTCCGGCGGTAATCTCGACAAGCGCGTCTCCCGCGATTTCTTGTTGACCACGGTGACGATCTACTGGGTAACGCAGACGATCACATCTTCTATGCGGGATTACTTCGACAACGACAACCGGCGGTTCCGAATCACGCTTGGACCACAGGAGTTCGTCGACGTGCCAACTGGTATCGCCGTTTTCGCCAATAATTTTGTCGATGAGGGAACACCTCCTCGCGAATGGGCCGAACGTCTATATAACGTGCGCCGGTGGACGCCGATGCCGAGAGGCGGCCACTTCGCATCAGCCGAAGAGCCCGAGTTGCTCGCCCGCGATATCGCAGCGTTCTTTGCCGGTTTATGAGCCTGCACGGACCTAATCAGGCGGTGCAGCGAACCGCGGACCGTCCTTATGCCTAGCTTTCCGAGCATGCGAACGTCATTTCGCGCTCGCGCGGTCGCTGATCTTGGGTCTCGTTAGATCGTGAACCTCTTCCTCGCGAACGTCGTCTTTCCAGCCTTCTTCGCGCCGTATGCGGTCAGTGCTCTTACGCCTTGGATCGGCGTAGTCGCGCTCGGCTGCGAGTTTGTTGTTTTCTCCGCGTTTCAATTTCGCTTTGCAGCTTGGTGGTTCATTGTCATCACGTTTCTTGCTGGCAACGCAGTGTCGACCATTGTCGGCTTTATTCTCTTTGGCTTTGTCATACCAGACCTCCCGCTCGGTCGAGTGTGGCTCATTGCATTTGTTCCCGCGTATTTATTGAGCGTTGTCATTGAGTATGCTGTGTATCGTGCGTTCACACGTTGGCGTATGCTTGCCCGTCCGTTCGTCGCAAGCGTCGCCAGCAACACCACTAGCTACTTTGTCATTGCGTTTTGCGTGTGGAGGGGCTGGGCCGAATGAAACGATCTCACAAGGCGACCAAGCCGACGACCCCTGATCGAATAAACGCAAGCACTCTTGCCGCCGGCCCCGCCCGTGGCTTATCTCTTTCTCGTTAGGCGTATGCGCGCCGCTGTCGTTCTTGTGGTGCTATTGTGGAGCGCCACATGCTATGCTGGCGCGAAGCGGACGTTCGCTTGCCGAAATTGCGGGCTCGAGGGACAGTATGTCCATGGCGCTCTACTGACTGCTGATCAGATCGTCGCCTTCTGCAGCAACGGGAACCACATTGTTAACATATCCTGGGACTACAAAAAGCGAGCCCCGAAGCCGGCCAAGTTCGATCATGGTGTTCCGATTTATGTTTGTCCCACGTGCGACACACCCACGGCGCGACTGTGGGATGAAAACAACTGTCCGAGATGTGGCAGCAAGAACATCAAAATCCGCGACACAGGTTTGATGGTCGATTAATACGTCTAACCATGCACTCCAGCCAACCACTGACCGGCGTTCATATTTACTTTTTGTGACTTCAACGCTTCACGTCGCTGTCGTGCGCGCTCTCGTCAGCCGTGGCTCAGCTCCGTCTCGTTAGGCGTATGGCCAGCACAATCGAGGGCGGGTGTTTATGCGGAGGTGTCCGCTATCGTCTACACGTTAGGCCAAAGCAGGGGAGTGACTGCCATTGCGAAGATTGCCGGCGGGCTAGTGCTGCTCCGTATGTGACTTGGTGTAGCGTTCCCAGGAAGGCGATAGAGGTTCTGAGCGGTGAACTGCGTAGAGTCTCATATGCAGACCGATTACGCTCGTTCGCCTCTTGTTGTGGCACGCCTCTGTTTATCCAGGACGAAGTCAGTTCTGAATGGATGGACGTGACCGTAGCGTCGCTCGATGATCCTAAGACCTTTCACCCGGAGGCAGCAATATGGACAGAAGACAAACTCCCGTGGGTAAAGCTCGATCCGAGTCTGCGTGCTTTTCGCCGGAGCAGAGATGAAAACGCCTAACCAGGCGATGGAGCGGACGGCGAACCGCCGTACGCTCGACTTTTGAGATGACTTCCACATTTCCACTCCGAGCGACGCGCGGCCTCGTCCGCCGTCGCTCATCTTGGTCTCGTTAGATGACTCGCGCATCACGCTGGCTAAAGATTGCGAGCATCACCGGTCTGGTTGTCGTTGCTGCTCTCATGGCGCTGTTTTGGTTTGGCCACGTGCAGGAACGCACCTATTACGGATCACACACGGACATTCTCCACCCTGGAGAGCGCGTCGTGACCGCGCAGTCCACGCGCGGTGCAGTGCAGAGCGATCCCGCCTGGGATGAAGACTCCTGTGATCCAGATCGTCCGATCGGTGTGAGACTCGACTAGGGTGAAGTCATTTCACTACCACGTCACACGTTACATCGATGATCACTCATCTAACCAATCGCTCGAGCCAACCGTTGGCCGGTGTGAAGTCCACGTTTAGTTTTATGAAACAGTCCTCCGTGTTTGCCACGCTCGCTCCCGCCAGCGGTGGCTCAGCTCCTTCTCGTTAGATGAGTGACGTCCCCCGGGACGGCTCAGAAGCGGAAAGCTCACTGGCTGACTACGTGAGCCTAAGCAATTGCGACCCGGTCGTCGCCAGGCGGATTGTTCAGCGCTTTATCGAGCACAAGATTCGCTATGACGGATATGATCTGGTGGGAGAACGGTTGTCGGACGTCAGGCTTTGACAATCAATGCGGCTACCGGCACGCTCAGATCAGTAGATGTTTAGGCTGAGGCAAAACCATTTGAATTACAAATATGAATTCAGAAACAACAGTTAGCGAAGAAAGAATGGCTATCCGCTGGTCAATGGTCTGGGGCGTCATCATGTTCGTGTGCGGTCTTTTGGCAATCGCTCTGCCGCTGGCGACCTCGATCGGAATCATGATTGTGCTCGGCTGGCTCATATTATTGTCGGCCGTTGCGCATCTGATCTTCATCTTTCACTCCCACAGCATCGGCGGGGCAATTTGGAAGCTGCTGCTGGCCGTGTTTTATGGATTCACCGGTTTTTACATGGTGACGCATCCGCTGTTAGGCGTCGCCACTGCTACTATTGTTCTAGCCATCTTTCTGGGTTGTGAAGGAGTGGTGGAAATTGCTTTCTATTTCCATATTCGCCGTGCACGGCACGCTGTCTGGGTGCTGTTCGATGGGATCGTGACGCTGATCCTCGGATATCTGATTTGGGCTCATTGGCCGTCGAATTCAGCCTGGGTGCTTGGAACATTAATCGGCATCAGCCTCATGTTTAGCGGCATCTCGAGATTCATGCTCTCGCGCGCGTTTCCTCGCCTTTCCTTATCCTAAGTCCGACGGCGGGCCAAGCTTGTTTCCGAAGGCGGTCGGATTTAGAACATCGTGTCGATTATGTTGGACGATCGCTTGCCATCTAACCAGGCGATGCAGACATGTGGTTAGGTCAAGGGTAGCTGCGTAACACATAAAGTTTCTTCTCTACGAACTCCGCTTTGTTGTTGTAGCCGAAGGCAGCAAGGGCGACAGGTCCGAGCTCGGTGGCGAACTTGCTCAGTTTTGTTTCGAGCGTGTCGAGTCGCTCAAGCACGCCGATGGTGTGTCCCATCAAGACATGCCAGAGCGCAACGCAGAGTTTTCGCGCGACGGCCACGGCCGCTTTGTTTCGTCCGCGCCGTGCCGCCACGGCCAGTCCCCACTTCTGCAGCGGATTATTTACTTCCAGCAGCTTCTTGCCCGATTGGATGAGCAACGCTCGCAGTGCTCCTCTTCCATGCCGCTTGAGTGCTCCGCTGCCTTCGAAGTTGCCGCTCTGCGACACACTCGGGTTGAGACCAAGGTAAGCGACCAACTTTTTGCTGTGACTGAAGCGACGCACATCGCCTACCGCCGCCACCACTCCGTAAAGAGTAACCAGATTGATGCCGCACAGTCGGGTCAATCGCAGCAGCGTGCGACGCGCTCGCGCGGCCACCAGAGTGCCATGCAATTGTTGCAACAACATTGTGCGGGCCGGCGTCCATTCCCGCAGCGCAACCAAGCGCCTGATCGCGTTGGGATGACAAAGGCGGAAGCCCTTCTCCAGACGCACACAATGTTCATTCAACATCGAGCGCAACTGTTGTTTGGCCCGAGTTGATTCCTTCACCACAGCCTGATAGGCGCTGAACACCTCGCGCCGCTCCAGGGTCTTCTCATCCGGTTGCCACACAATAGGCGAGAGCGCGCTCAAATAAATGCGCGCGATTTTGACTGCATCCACCCGATCATTGGCGCAGTAGACTTTGCCCACCTTGCCCGCGCGATGACTGTCCAGGATCTCCACCTTACGCCCGATCGTGCGCAACCGCGCCGCTACCGCAAACGCATTGCCGCTGGCCTCCAATACCAGCCTGTCTTCTGTGCTCGTGTGACGCAGCGCCCAACGCTCCAATCGCTCCAGCTCGACCCGCGTTGAAGTGCTCAACACCCGCGCTTGGGCCGGATCACTTCCTTCCACTACCGCCCCGGCAAAACTGTCCGGGTGCACATCAAGTCCTACCACTCGACCTTTGTTCTTGGTCATGATATTGCTCCTTTTTAAGGTTGATTGTTTTATGCTTCTCTCTCTCGACGCAAGGCGTGGCCGGCTTCTGACGAACTCTCGCTACACGCAGACATCCGGAGCTGAGCTTCACCAAGTAAAGTTGGTGGCTCACTCCACGAGGGTTCATCCGTCAGACTCACTCAGCCTTCAATCGGGGTTGGTCCCCACTGCATCGCTCGAGTCCTGCCGGTTCGTCTCGCGCTGGTTCTCTTTGCAAGTCCCATCGCCCGATATCAGAGCGTCCGGCCACGCCTCGCGTCGAGCCCACAAAACCACATTCCCTCAGCCAACCGCTGGCCGCTCCACGTTCCCGCTTTCGATGATTTCCACACTCAACCTGCGGCCACATGCGCCGTCGCCAGCGATGGCTGATCTTGTGTCTCGTTAGACGTGAAGCCTCTTCCTTCCATTTGTTGCCTCATCGCGATAGCACTTAACGTCTCGTGGTGCTGCCGATGGCTTGTGCATGCGCCGAAGAGCAAAATGCTGTTATCCTGCGTGTGGGCTTGCACTCACGGCATCGCGGATCGCCAATGCGGGCTTGCCGAGATCACACGTAGACGACAGCACGACCATGATGTGTCGCTTGCCATCGTCACGAGGCGAGGTTTACCGTGACGGTATGAGAATATTTCTTGCCGGCGCCTCCGGGGTGATTGGGCAGCGGCTGATTCCCCGGTTGGTTCAGGCCGGGCACGTAGTCGGTGGGCTGACGCGTTCGCCCAGCAAGACGGAGTTACTGAAGCACCTTGGTGCCGAACCGATTCTTTGTGATGTCTTCGACCGGGAGGCACTTATCCAGGCGGTTCGTGATTTCAAACCGGACGTCATACTGAATGAGCTGACCGATCTGCCGGATGATGTGGCGCAGATCAGCAAACACGCAGGTCTGAACGCCCGTATCCGAACCGAGGGAAACCAGAACCTGATCGAGGCCGCGCGGCGGAGTGGGTCCCCGAAAATCCTGGCTCAAAGCGTCGCCTGGCAATTACCTGATGGGCCCGATGCCCTGGCTGTCGCAGAACTGGAGCGTTCCGTTCTCGCCGAGGGCGGCGTTGTGCTGAGCTATGGACAGTTTTACGGGCCCGGCACCTATAACCAGCAGCAACCACCCGCGGAACCTCGGGTTCACATCGACAGAGCTGCCGAACGAACGGTGGAGTTGCTGGGCGAGCCAACGGGCGTCGTCGTCATTATTGACTGAGCACGTGAAGATTCCTCTCACGGAGCTATACCCGAAATTCCGCTAGGTAAAACTATGGCTCTTGTTAACTCGGCAGTTCCATTAGGAGGATATATGTCACGTACTATGCTCTTCATTGCTACGATCTCCTTTCTTGGCTACTTCACAGCATCAAGCATTGCGCAGGACAGCAGATGGGGGTCGCCGGACGACTCCACCGTCAAATTCATCATCGCTATAGAGGCCAAATGGGCCAGCTCAAGCTGTAGTCCTCAGCCTGACCTCAAGACGGTTATAGCAGACGACTTTCAAGGAACGGCAACCGACGGTCATCGCTACGACAAGGTCGAAGCCATATCGATCGATCCCAAGGCTCTCGCGCGCGACTGTCAGCTCGGTGACGTTAAGGTGCGGTTCTTCGGAGACTCCATTGCCATCGCCTACGGATCAGAAAGCCGCATCCGCAAGGGAGCAGACGGCAAGGAGGCAATGCGATGTCAGGTGTGGACTGACACGTGGCTAAAGCGCAATGGTCAGTGGCAAATCGTCGCGGCTCAAGATACGGTTATTTCGTGTCCCAAATGACCGTGCTTTTGCTTTTGCGTTTACTGTATTTGGGCATTGTCTCTGGCTTTTTTGTTGCCATGTATTCACGGAGGCGGCAAATCGCCCAGCGAAGCGCCCGAGCGAACCGCCACCCCCCTTGTGCGATGTTTACGTTTCAGTTGATTAAAACAGCTTCACGTGGAACGGAGCTCGACCACGATGACGATCGCTCAGCTTGTCTTCGTTAGACCCATGGTTATCACAGTTGCTTCGATCATCTTGTTTCTCGTGCTTAGCCTTGCGCCGATGTACTGCCCGGCACAGAGCCCCACCGAAACGGTCAATCCGCAGCAAACAGCAACCAAAGCAATGTACCTTGTCGTGTATCGGCCGGGTCCCGCGTGGTTGACTGGAAAATCGGTAATGGAGCAACCACTCAAAGAGCACGGAAAGTACATGCTAAGTCTTTATATCAAGGGTTCCATGAGGCTAGCCGGTCCCCTTACCGACAATGCAGGTGGAGCTGTCTTACTGGAAGTTTCTGACGAGGCAGAGGCGAAGGCGATCGTGGCAAACGACCCGGCAGTAAAGTCTGGAATTTTTGTATACGAAATGCATCCTTGGAAACTGCAACCGTGGGAAGAGTTTGCAAAGAAAGCTAAAGGTGCCACGCAATAAATCGTTCCACCCCGAGCAGCCATGAGTTTATGAAACAGTTCCGTGAGTTATGAAAACCAAACTGGTTTTGAAAATCGCCGGGCTGATCGGCGTGCTTGCTCTGATTTCGACCTGCTATTGCTTCTGGCTGATGACCGTTCCGCTCTCCTACCACTGGGTGCCGGTTGTACTGATTGGGTTTGTGGTGTCGATCGGCGTGTTTGTCATCTCGTTGATCACTTCATTTATCCTGCTCACACGATTGCGTCGATCACCTCGTGCACCGAGTGCTCCGCAGATCAGGTCGACTAGCTAACCAGCCGGCTCAAGCGCCAGTGACTTATGCCAAAAGAATACATTAACCCGAATAGTCTGTTCCCGAGCTTGCCGCATGGGTTTTCCCAGGTGGTGATTGCTAGCGGGAGAAAGATGGTGTTCGTCTCTGGACAGACGGCTTGGGACGCCAAAAAGAACATCGTTGGCGGGGACAGCGTTCTTGAGCAGGCGAGGCAGGCATTTTGTAACCTTGAAAAAGCAATGGAAGGGGCTGGCGGCACGTTAAAAGACGTTGTTGCTCTGCGGATTTACGTCGTGGACTATCAAGCCGAGAGCGGAACAGCGGTGGGCATCGCTTTGAGAGAATTCTTTTCTGCGGAAAATCCCCCGGCAAGTACCTGGATTGGCGCCTCCGCCCTGGCAGATCCAGAATTTCTCATAGAGATTGAAGCGACAGCGGTGTTGGACTGAGGTTTTGCACAAGAAACTCCCGTGAGCCGGTGTTTGATTCTTTTCGCTCCAGGGGCGGGTGCGCCTTCTTCGCATCCGTGGATGCAAGATTGGAAACGGCGTTTGTCGGAGATCGGTGAGGTTGAGACTTTCGATTACGATTACATGCGCGCTGGGCGGAAACGGCCCGATCCGTTGCCACAACTCATCGCAGCGCATCGGGCGGCGCTGGAAGAGGCGCGAGAGAAACATCAATCGGACTCGACATTCCTTATCGGCAAAAGCATGGGCGGCCGTATCGGATGTCACGTGTCGCTCGAGGAAAAAGTCGAAGGCCTGGTTTGTCTTGGCTATCCGCTCTGGGCCATGGGCGATCGCACAAAAGTTCGCGACGAAGTTTTGCGCGCGCTAACCACGCCCATCGTGTTTGTCCAAGGCACGCGCGATTCGCTGTGTCCGCCGGATCTTCTGGAGCGAGTGCGAGCCGAGATGAAAGCGGTGAATTTCTTGCACGTCCTCGAGGGTGGCGACCATTCCTTGCGTGTGCCGAAGCGCCAGCTCCAGGCAACAGGCGAAACGCAGGAAGGAGTGGATCAAAGAATCTTGCAAGCGATCTCGAAGTTTGTCTCCACGTTAGATTGAGCTAGTTGCGGTCCAGGCACGAAACAAACGCGGTTTCGTTGCGATCGCTTGGAGACGGCCCGCCCCGGGCCGAATGCGCGGTTATGTTTTCGTTTTCGGGACGAGGGCGTCCCGTCCCCATACTATATTTCGTTGACCGGTTGACCCATACGGTACTTTAAATAGTGAGACGGCCCACAGGGCCGTGGCTACATCGGCCATGGATCTAGTTCACGAGACGAGATGAAGAAGAAGCCAACAAAGCGGAAACCAGGCCGGGTTTCCGTCCACTCCGGTCAGGTGGAGTTTGTTAAAGTCAACATTGGCGGCTGGCAGTGGCGAGACGTTTATCAATGGCTG
>Ga0193709_1000734_pt1 | contig 10609 bp, 6 predicted proteins | sample H3c2metaG_FD_160571 | JGI IMG/M metagenome (GOLD analysis project Ga0193709, IMG submission 160571) | Soil microbial communities from a riparian zone of the East river system, Colorado, United States - H3c2 | ecosystem: Environmental > Terrestrial > Soil > Riparian zone | place: USA: East River... | reverse complement strand
TCAACGGAACCAAAGGACTTAGGTCAGATTGAGTGCTCGAAAGAGGGTCTGAGAGTCCGTCCAAAGCGTCAGTGAACCGTCAGTAGAAACACGAAAGCCTCTCATCCTTATATAAAGGGCGAGAGGCTTTGTTCCTGGCAAATTGAGGAGTCAATAGGCTCTAAACGCGTGGACGGCCCTTGAGGATTTCAAGAGTTCATTGTTGGAAACCTGTAAAACGCTTGCGACCCAATCCGAAATATAGTATCCGGCTGCCCAAGTATCGCGTTTCTGTGGCACTGCCACTTCATACATCGCGACACCGCTCGTCTCGTATATTCGCCTGATAATGCCGTCTTCGTTTGTGTTGCGGTTGTACACCAAGTCCTTGAGCTGGAAGTTCTCTTTCATTAAAACCTCGATACGCTTTAACGGGAGTAACTAGCTTGCTTAGTTAGCAGCTTGCTCTCAAAACTGGAGAAATGCCAGTCAATAATGTCGGCATCGCAGTTGTGCCAAATGCGACAGTCTTGCGGCAGGCGTTATCGTATCCTGTTCCTAAATGGCACTGAAAGAACTCACTCCTAAACAGCTATCTTCCGTGCGATGTCCTACATGTGGTGTCGGTGCGCGGGAGCGATGCGTGTTGAATTCAGGAGCGCCGCGCTCAATCCCTCACGTAGAGCGGAAGTGTGCCACTATTGATGCTATCGAGAAGAAAGCCTCTCACCCTATATAAAGACATTCGGGAGATGTATTGGCATTTGGCACCGGAGCTTTTCGATAAATGCCGTCGCGTCGTGTGCCAAGAATTGTCTGATGAAGGCTGGCGGTGGCGTTTTCCAGTGGTCGCGGCTGGCGTGCGTCATACGTAATCTGCTGTACGCCCTTCCCAAGTTTTCTTTCGTATGATTGAGCAACTGAACAAATCCCGCCTGACTATTCTTGGCCCCTTGTGAGGTACCAGCCCGGAAAGCGGTTCCCATGGGCATGAGAAACTGCTTTAGGTTCGCCACGATCATCTTCTCGTGTGGTCCTGTCTTGACGTTGGCTTTTTCGTTGACGGCAACCGCCCAGTCGGTTCCGCTGCCATTATTCGCCTCCCCGCAGCCGCCCGTTCTTTCTCAGCGCAGTGAATGCCTGCTCCTGACCAGAACCATGTGCGATGGGCTTCCGTCAGGGCAAAATCGCGCCGGCAATAACTCACAAAAGGGTCCAGAGCATGGCACTTTTCACCGCGCCGCCACGCGAATCTGGAGAGATCAAGAGGGACTGTGGACCGCGCCGTTCAAGGAATCCAATCTGAAGTGGGATGCCTTGGTTTTGCTTGGCACCGGCGCGCTCATTGCAACCGATCGCCAGACCGTGCCCGACGTTTCTCAGCACACCATCGACGTGAGTTCAAACATTTCCAACGCCGCGATTTATGGAACGGGAACTGCGGCTGGCTCCATCTGGATCGCCGGCCTGATCAGCGACAATCCACATCAGAAAGAAACTGGGCTGCTGACCCTGGAGGCGTTGACCGATGCGATGCCCATTTATACCGTTCTTCAGGTCATTGCGGGACGCGAACGTCCGGGCGAAGGTACCGGCAACGGCCGCTTCTGGCAAAAACATTCGATCGACGGTTCGTTCCCGGCCGGACATGCCATGTTTTGCTGGACCATGGCGACGGTCGTCGCTCATGAATATCCCCGCTGGTGGGTGAAGGCGCTCTTTTACGGTGCAGCCGCGACCGTGTCCGTCACTCGTTTCACAGCACACGACCACTTTGCGGCCGACACCTTCGTTGGCACAGCCCTCGGCTATTTCATTGGCCGCCACATCTTTCACGCACACTGCAATCCGGATTTCAGCGAAGCCTGCCGCTAGACCAGCGAGCCTTCGGCTTCATTTCTGTTCGCGAATCCGGTAGTTCTTCCGCTGCTTCCACTCCCGCCCAGCTTCTTCGAGTTGCCGCTGAAACGGATTCTCAGCAAGCCTGCGAACTTCTTTCCCGAATCGAACCAACTCTTCGTCGGTCATCTTGCGCGTTCTATAAAAGGGAAAGTCAATAGTAAATACGTCTCCGGCGACTGGAAGGAGCGAGGTTCTTCGCTTTGCTTTCCAGCCCAAGTCATGTTGAGAGGCTCTTGGGTTTCCGCTCTTCGTAGATCCATTCTGTTTTTGTGACGGCGCTTTCGGATTCTGAAGCAAGACAAGCTGCGCGGTTGAACATTGCATGGTTCTATCTGAGGCTCGAGGCCTATAGCTTTTTCTGGTTATCCGAGGGGGTCTATAGTTTATCAAGAGACTCGTGGTGCTCGGAGCACACTCTCCGCCTAAAGCGCTAGTGGAGACTCACCCTCGAACCAAAGCGTCGGAAGAACCGAAAAGCCATCACCAGAAATAAATCCAGCAAAGGACGGTTCTAACCCGGCGCTCAAGCTGCTTGTTGTTTCAGATGTTCGGCGTCGAAACGAACTCCTTTCTTCCAAACCAGCAAAGTGATGGCCGCGATCTTGCGTGCCAAGGTGAGCCGCGCCAAATGCGGCTTCACGCCTCGGGCGACGCAGGCTTGGTAACAATCCTGCAAAGGTCCAGCGGTAGCAGTCGCTCGCGTCGCCGCACCCTTGAAGATATTTTTCAGATCGTGATTATGGTTGATGTTGAGCCCGCGAACGGCCACGACCTTCTTGGAGCGTTTGAGCTGACCAGCGACGAAGCGGTATTCACCGCTGGTGTATGTCCTCAGTGCCAATCCACAGTAAGCCCACAGCTGCCGTTTGGTGCGGAAGCGATTAGGTGTCTGTATCAGAGCGATCCCGCAACTTCCGCAGAACTTCTTCGTCTGATTGGAAACTGATTGCCATTGTCGCTCCGGGTGGAGCAACGGGAAATCGGTGCACGGTACAGACTCTTGTGTATTGCGGCCCCCATAAAATAAGCGCCAATTTCATTCGTGGCTAAAACCGTATTGGTCGCAGATGACAGCGCATTTATGCGTCTGTCCGTTCGGATATTGCTCGAAGGCCGACACACGGACCTGCTGGTGTGCGAAGCTGTTGACGGCATAGACGCTATCCGGAAGGCCAAAACATCGCAACCCGATTTGATCCTTCTGGACCTCGCCATGCCTCGGTTGAACGGAGCAGAAGCGGCTTATGTCCTGAAGAACGATATGCCGGAAACACCAGTCATCCTATTCACGATGACCGACCTGAATATTGGCTCTATGTGCGCAGCCATCGACGTTGATTTCATTTCAAAGGCGGACGGTGTCCGAAAATTGCTGGAACGTGTCGATGCTTTGTTCTCGCCAAATTGAGAGATTCCCCCGGACTTTCTTTCGTGCGCTTAGGAAGGTTTATTCGACGGTGCGAATTGCAGCAGCGTGGGAACTAGTTCGTTTGCTAATTCCATTTTGTCAATAAACTTCGCGGCTCCGAGCCTTTCGGCTTGTTCCTTCGCAGTTTCATCAATCGCAAAAGATATGGCCACCGCGGGTCGTCCAATCGTCAGAGGGTTTTTTCCAGAGGTTTCTGTACTGCACGAGACGAAAGCAGAGTGGCCAAGGGAGACGCTGTTCGGGGCGCTCTTGAACTCGGTGGTGCCGAAAGCGTTGATCGCGCACGCGAAATGTGGTGGCTCGGTCTTCGTGAAGTAGAGAAGGAAAAATACACAGCGGTCAGTGTCAATTTTGAGAAGGACGAGCACGTCTTTCGCAAGGGCTTCGAGGCTGCCTTGCAACTGCGGAATCGCAATCGATCTTACGACGCATGCTACAAAGAGCTAGGCGATCGTGATGCACGAGCGTGTGGAATCGAAGCCTTCAAGCGTGGTTGAGCGCGGGCTGGAGTATCTGGAGGCGTTCAGAAAGCACGCTAAGTAAAGCCTGAACCGCTTACAAAGCCGCTCGTTCTGGAGCCAGTTCCAGAATCGTCGGAATCAGTTCGTTCGCCAATTCCGCCTTGTCCAACAATCTGACGGCTCCGACGCTGTCCAACAATTCGTCGAGGTTCTCAGTGCCCAACGTAATCGCTAGAACCTTCGCTCCGTTTAGCAATCTCTTCGCTTCGGAGGGCGCGATGTGACTTCTGTCCGGCATATTCAAATCAAGGATTATTAAGTCAGGATGCAGTTCCGAAGTCTTTTTAACCGTTTCAAGAAAATTTGAAGCTTCACCTACGACTGAAATATCTTCCCGATTGGATAAAAGCGACCGGATTGCTTTACGCATTACATCTGCGTCATCTGCCAGAAACACCTTGACACACATAGTGCCTCCGTTCGAATTAGCAGTCGGGGACTAGACTTAGGTGTTAAATACGCGTTGGGCGACTACGAGTCAACAAGAGATTTGACTGTGTACGCTAGCGGACACTAACGCACATCCTTTGACAGCGGATTCCGCTGGCGTCGAACAGAAAAATGTAAGAATGTTCTTACGACGAAACCTCTGGAGAGTCCCATCCGCTGGTTGGCCGAGAAGGACACACCATGAAGGATGTCGTTCTGAAATACCCAGTCTGGCAGGAACCATACCGAGCAGCCGTAACAGAAACAAATCCTAAACTGCTCAAACATAAAATCTCGAGCGCGGAGCAAGCCGCCATATTGCGACTCAAACAACTAGAAAACAGCGCAGATCATCATCATGAACTGATCGCACTAACTGACGCGCTGACAGCATTGAAAATACTCGGAGAAACAGACTGGGCTGATTGAGATGAAAACACGACGGAGCACGTCGCCCAAGCATAAGAACGAAACCACTTCTCGGGCTCATGTCCCTAGTTGTCCCTATTGCGGCGGTAAACAATTCTTTCGTTCGAAAAGAAGCGGCGTCAAAGATTGGCTCCGCCACTTTATGATGCTTCAAAACCCTTATCGCTGCGCGGCCTGCGATGAGAGGTTCTTTCGCACTAGCCACGGCCATCATCACAAGGAACAACCGCACCACCACGTCTGAGCCTATCTTAATTTGGTTTATCGCTTGGGTCGTCGTTGCTGTTCTGCAAGAACGGCGCAAGCAGAGGCGTGGCGGTTGACTCGTTCGATGACTAGGAAAAGCAAATCTGAAATAAAACTAGCGCCACCGTTCATCTCAGAGCGCAGTCCGGCGAAATTATTAAATTATAGTAGGCCGTGTCGTACATTTGTGGGGGGACAAATCCGTACCGATGGTCCGCGTTGCGTCTGGAGACCTCGTTTACAACGTTCCGGAGAGTATGCTGCGCTTGGGCTGAAATCCTACAGCTCTTGTTGGAAAGCGTAGTCCCGCCGTCAGCTGAATCGATCAGATTTGAAGGTTTTCAATTCGAATCATTTACCAAATTCGGACGCGATCGGCCGACTTCACGTAGAGCTTATCGCCGGGCGCGACTTTGAAAGCGTCGTACCACGAATCGACGTTGCGAACCGTGTCACTTCGATATCCGCCAGGCGAGTGACTATCGGTCTGAATCTGACGACGGAGCCCGGCTTTGCTTTGGAGTTTTCGCCATCTCTGTGCAAACGCGAGGAAGAACCGTTGTTCGCCGTTTAGCCCACCGGTAACGCCGTCGGCCTTGCCCTTGAGCGACAGAATATAGGCGTCGTGCGCCACCACGAGTCCAGTCAGATCCGCGATATTTTCGTTCAGAACCTGTTTCCCATTCACACAGAGATCAGCGAACGGACAATACCCATCGAATTGCGCGGCAAGCTTTGACGCCGCCTCGTGGTACTTGGCGCGATCGTCCGCCGTCCACCAATCGCCCAAACGGCCTTGCGCGTCGTAAATGTTGCCCAACTCGTCGAAGCTGTGGCTGATCTCGTGGGCCATCGCGGCGCCCGCGGAGCCATAGTTGGAGGCGGAATCTCCATGGGGATCGAAGTAAGGCGGCTGCAAGATACCAGCCGTGAAGAACTCCGCGTTGGGACTGAACATGATGACCCCGCCGGGCTGTTGCGGATTGATCGGCCAATCGATCGGAGTGACTGGCTGTTTCAACCTGCTGAGGTCCCGCCGGCGATAGAAGGATTCGGCGCGCTGTATATTTCCGAAGGCGTCGCCACGAACGATTTCGAGCGAAGAGTAGTCGATCCACGCATCGGGATAGCCAACGATGACCTGAAGCGCAGTTAGCTTGGCCAAGGCTTTTTGTTTTGTCTCGGGCGACATCCAAGCGAGATTTGGAATTCTCGCGCGATAGGCGGTAATCAAGTCACCGACCATCGCCTGGGCTTTCGCTTTGGATTCCGGCGGGAAATAGCGCTGCGTGTACAGTTGTCCGACCGCCTGGCCCAACGCACCATTCGTCGCGGCGACGGCCTCTTTACCGCGGTCGGGTGTTCCCTGCTCCTTCGACAGGATCGTTCCGTAGAAAGCCAAGTGTTCGGCCGCAAGCTCCCTTGGAAGAACATTCGCGTAATGCTCCAGCTGGTGGAACCGGAGATAGTCTTTCCAAGCGTCGATCGTTTCGCTGCGAACGAGAGCCGAAACTCCAGTGACGGCAGACGGCTGCCACACGATGAAGTTCTCCTGTTCGGAAAGACCCGCGGATCGGAAATACTGCTTCCAGTCCAAGCCTGGGGCCTTGACGTCAAAGTCGGCGCGTTTCCAGGAATTGTTCTGTTTGGAGACGTCAGCGGCATCGGAATCGGGAGCGAAAGTCTGTGCGATGCGAATCTCGAGGGACAGAATTGCTTGCGCTCGGTTTTCGGTGTTTGTGAAGCCCGCGAATTTCAATACTCTCGCAATGTGCGTTTGATATTGCGAGCGCAGTTCCGACTTGGCAGGTTCGATGTAGCCGTCGCGATTGGGCATTCCCAAACCGCCCTGCCAAATGTGCGGAAGATTGTGAGATGCGTCTTCGAATCCCTGGTTAATCCAAACACCGAAGATGTGGTCGGAGTTCGAGGTAAGTCCCTCGATTTCGCCGCCTAAAGTGGTGCCGAGGTAAGCGGAGAGCGACGTTTTATCGGTGATTGCTGCAATTTTTCCCAAGCTTTCTGCCAAGGGCGTGAGTCCCCTAGCCTCGATCGCGTTCTGATCCATGAAACTGGCGTAGCAGTCCCCAACCTTCTGCACAATGGTGCCGGCGGAAGAGCGAGTAGCGGCTGCATTTTGGATGAGTTCGCGCACACGCTGGCTATTTTTTTCCGCCAGCATGAAACGGATATCGAGGCTGCCTTGTCCAGCGGGTAGCGCGGTCGTCTTCAGCCAGCCCCCGTTCGCAAAGCGATAGAAATCCTGGCCCGGTTTAACGGAGCGGTCGATGTCCTGCGGGTTGGCAACCTGCGAGGAAGGCAGCGCGGCGAGGGTCGCCAAACCCAGCAGCGTCACAATCGTCAGGAGTTGGAGACGAGGCAGCAAATTGCCTCCCTGTAGAACGCTTGAGAGTCGAAGGGATTGGTTCATTCTGTTGTTCCTCTCATAGCGCAGTTGCATCGTTCTTTCGATTTGTTGAACAAATAACGCGTCGCGATTTCAGAAAACGAATTTGGCCGTGAGCGTGACCTGACGGTTGCCTCCGCTGAAGATCTTCGAATTCAGGAAGTTTGGATCGATAATGTTCACATATCCTGGATTCGAGGTGGCCGCCGTCACTCCAGCAGTGCTGAACACGTTGGCGTTGCTGATGGTGAAGTTTTTGTGGTTGAGGACGTTGTAGAAGTCCGCCCGGAACTGGAAGTACTTGGACTCCGTCAGTGCGACTTTCTTGGCCAACGAAAGGTTCGCAACACCAAAACCGGGAGAGCGAAAACTGTTGCGTCCAAGATTCGATCTGACGTCGGGTCCGGCGAGAACGTACTTTGCGTTAGGGTCGGCTGCAAGATACCCGATCGCGGGCAGAATTGTATTACCGGTGGGATCGGCAGGGTCAAAGCAAGCGCCTCCGCCACCGAGTGGCGTCACCGCGAAGGTACCGCCAATAGCCGGCGGACCGTTGGTTCCCTGGAAGGTTGTGCCGCCAGCCCCCTCGCAGATGGGAATGACGTCCGAGCCGGTGCGAGAGATGCCCGAGAGATTCAGAACTCCGCGATCTCCAGCGGTGTCACCGTTTCCATTCGAATCGATGCCGGCCTGGCCCGACTGAAGCGTTACGGGTTGGCCAGTCTGCGCAAGATAAACGAAGCCAATGCCGTAGCCATCGAATAATGCCTTGGCGAGACGACTATCGGAGTGAATGTTCGGCGTTTCATAGCTAGCTGACAGCGCGAATTTGTGGCGCACATCGAGATCGGAGTTGGAGCGATCGTCGCCCAGTCGATTTGTGTCCTGTGACCTGCGCGGATTGAGGAGGCTGGTGAAAAACTCGTTTGTTGCGTCGTCTATCGTGTGAGACCAAGTGTAGTTCGCGTTGAAGGTCAGGCCGCGCCAGTTGCGCTGCGTGAAGTTCCACGAGAACGCGTGGTAGATGCTGCTGGCGAGTGGCGGATCCGACGTAACGTTGCCGCCGAAACCATACTGAGCGAACGTGTTCGGGTTGAAGTTGTTGAAGGCCGTATCGGTCGGAGTGGTAGCGTCCCAAGTCGCGGGAACGCTGGACGCACTGAAGAAGGTCGGGAGTGGTGTAATGCCGGCGTCAAACGCGCTGATGGTGTTGAGCCGGTCCTGGACTGGCAGTTCCAGGCCGCGGGTTCCCAGATAGCGCACTTCGAAAAAACTGTTGTGGTGAAGTTCGCGCTGAACACCCATGGACCAAGTGAGAACTTTCGGAAGCACGGTGTCGTCAATGAAGCTGCTGGTCAAACCGCGCGCCTCCGCCTGATCGGTGGGCGGTAAATAGACCGAAGGCAGTCCGCCGCCGGCAAGGAAACCGGATCCGTTGGGATTGGCACACCAGGACGGCGGAGTGCTGAGCCCACAGGCCGAAGTGGGATTCATCTCGCTTTGCAGCTGGGGCGGTAATGTGATTGCAGCAAAATTCTGGAATTTCCAGCCGTACGAGATTCCAAAGCCGCCGCGAATCGAAGTCTTTCCAGTGCCGAACGGATCGTAGGCGAAGCCAAGCCTTGGTGCGAAGTTGTTGGTGTCGGTCTTCGGTTTTCCGAAGGTGATGACGCCCGGCACGCTGGAGATGGCGTTCAGCGCCTGTTTTTCGCCTCCGACGGGATTGGTCCAATACTCATAGCGGACGCCGAGGTTCACCGTCAGGCGTGGCGTTACCTTGAAGTCGTCCTGCGCATATCCGCCAAAGAGGCTTTGCGTCCCCAGGAAGCTGCCGCTGCCCGCGCCACGTAGTGTGCGTCCAGGCACCGAAGCTAGATCATCGTTCACCAGGTCCTGGGCCGAGTTGTACCAGTAGTCGCCATTGCTACGCGGCAGGAAGAATTGCGGAAGGATGTAGTGGGTGTATTCGGCTCCGAACTTGAAGGTGTGCTTGCCGCGAACCCATGAGATGTTGTCCTTCACTTGATAGGAATTCTGTTTTTGATTCTGGTTGTCGCCAGGACCGATGGTGGTCCCGCCCAAGTCGAGGAGGGTGACGTCGGACGGGCAATCGGTGCACGGGTTAACCAGAAGGTTCGAAAAGTAGGAATATTGGAGGCGAAAGTCATTGACCATGTTGCTGCTGAGTGTCCAGGTGTCGGTCAATGCAATCTTCCGATTGCGAACGAGGTTGTTCTGGTTAAATTCCGATTGCGTTGAATTCACGGCCGCGATGAACTTCGCCTGGTTGAGAAGGAACCTGAACCCAAATTGGTGCTTGCCCCGCGAATAGTCCACGTTGGCGACGGCGTCCTGCTCGTGCTGAAACAACGGGCTGATGATCACTAGGGGGCCGACCGGGATGGACGTGCCGTTCACCGTGATCGCGAGACTCGGATCAGCCGAAGGAGCCACGGGATAGTTTTTCAGAACGTTGCTGACGGCCTGGTCCGCCGCCATGCTTTGCATCGCGGCGAGTCCGGCGGCCGTTGGGGCGTCGAGGAATGTGGCATTCCCGGAGCCGTGCAAGTCGGTGTCTTCGAAGTTTCCGAAGAAGAACAACTTTCCTTTGATGATTGGCCCACCAAAGTTGGCTCCAAAGCGATTGTCGTCGTAAGCCGGCTGGCCGGGGATGGTTCCCGCGTTTATCGCCGACTTGGTTAGGTTGTCCATCGCATTGAGATTGCGATTTTGAAAGTACTCGTAAACGGAACCGTGGAAGCTATTGGTTCCGGTCTTGGTGATGAGATTGAATTGCCCTCCCGAAGAGTGCCCGGTTTCGGCGCTGAACTGGTTAGTCTGCAGCGTGAATTCGGCCACGGCGTCAGGAATGACCGTGGAATTCGGGCCGGTGACACCGAGATTGTTGTCGTCGACGCCGTCGACGTTGAAGTTGTTCTCTCGAGGACGCGTGCCGCCTACCGATCCCCCGACACCGGTGACGCCGCCAGGCTGAGCGACCACGTTCGGAACCAGGACGGCAAGGTTCAGAGGACTACCGTTCAACGCCCCGGCAGCGCTAGGAAGGTTCTGCACGTCGTGCGCGTTGAAATCGTTGTTGATCGAGAAGGAGTTCGTTTCCACAGCGACCGTGGTGCTGACGACTTCGACGATTTCCGTCGCGTTCCCGACTTCCAATTGGGCATCGGCGGTGTTATCGCGATCGGCGAGCACGGCGACGTCTTTGCGGAGCAATCCGCGGAAGCCTTGCGCCTCGATACTGACGGA
>Ga0193709_1000733_pt1 | contig 10617 bp, 7 predicted proteins | sample H3c2metaG_FD_160571 | JGI IMG/M metagenome (GOLD analysis project Ga0193709, IMG submission 160571) | Soil microbial communities from a riparian zone of the East river system, Colorado, United States - H3c2 | ecosystem: Environmental > Terrestrial > Soil > Riparian zone | place: USA: East River... | reverse complement strand
CTCAGGGGCCAGTAGAGACCAACCAAAAGTTTCACGAGCGAGGTCTTGCCTGCGCCAGACGGTCCCACAAACGCAACCGTCTCCCCGCGTTTCACGCGGAACGAGATTCCGCTAAGCGCCGGTGCAGACGCGGACTGATGCTGGAAAGTGACCTGGTCGAACTCGAGTGTTTCCAGCGAGGCCAGTGCCACCGGATGCTCCGGTCTCGGTTGTACCGGCATTCTGAGAATCTGTTCGAAGTTGTCGAGCGATGCTTCGGTCTCGCGATAGGCGTTGACTACGTTTCCCAATTCCTGAAGGGGCCCAAAAATAAAAAACGAATAGATAAAGAGCGAAAAAAACTGTCCGACGGTAATGCGCTGCGTATAGATGAGATACAGCATGAGAAACAAGATCGAGGTCCGCAGAAGATTTACGATGCTGCCTTGAACAAAACTGAGGCTGCGAAGGTAGCGAACCTTTTCAAGTTCCAGTTTGAGAATCTTATTCGTGGTGGAGTTGAGGCGATCGATTTCTTGTTGCGCGAGACCAAGACTCTTTACCAGTTCGATGTTGCGCAGCGATTCCGTCGTTGCGCCGGCAAGCGCTGTCGTCTCATTCACAATGCGTTTTTGAACGGTCTTGATTCTGCGGCTCAGCAACGAACTCAAGCCGCCGAGAAGAGGGACAGTCAGCAAATAGGCCGGAGCGATCGACCAATGCACTTTGGCCGCATAAATGGTCACGAACACCAGGCCAATTAGCGTCGTGAAGACCATGTTTACAAGCAACGCTATGAACTTCTCGACGTCGCTTCGGACTCTCTGCAACTTTCCGAGCGTTTCTCCGCTGCGCTGATCCTCGAACAGGGCGTACGGAAGATCCAAAGAGTGTCGCACACCATCGGTGTAGATACGGGCGCCAACTTTCTGGGTGATCACGTTAACAAAATAATCTTGGAAGTTCTTTGCGATACGTGACACCAGCGCCACACCGACAGCAGCCGCCAACAACAGAGTCACTCCGCGGACAAACTGCGGGCTTGAATACTCCCGGTAGCGAGTTGCATAGGAATCAATGATGTGCCGGAAAATGAGTGGGTCCAGCAGCGAGAAAACCTGATTAATCGCGGCCAGGATGAGTGCGACCACCGCCAGTGTCCAAAAATCCTTAAAGTACCGGTAGAGAGTGGCCATCGTTAGGGAGTCGTCGCCCTGCGCACCACGTTAGATGATTTATTCCGGGAACCGTTACCATCTTGGCTTCCGTAAGGAATCGAGGTCCTGTGCTGCCGTGGCGATCCCGCCCGAGTTCAGCAGGTTCAGGCGGATCTTGCGATCCTGAAAGCTGAGGTCCGCGTGTGCGCGAATAAACGGAGGGCTGCTTTGCTGGCGGCACACAGAGTGATCGTTGGGAAGCCTCTGCCGCCGCTCCTCGCCGCGCCGTTTACAAACGATTGGCCAGAAATGAGGCACCGCAGGTAAGCTGCTAGCGGTGCGGCATCCAGCCCGCCAGCGAAATCTGTACCGAATGCGCGTGGAATGGTGAGGGCTGGCTTTGTGAAGCGGTGATCCTGATGCTACGCAAAGTGGACGCCAAGTGACGCAGGGGCCAGATCAAAACCGTCGGTACAGCGCCTGCCTTCGTCTCTTCGTCGGTGTTAGTTCAGCCGCGTGCGGTAGAGCGATTGCCAAGCGGGTTTAGCAACGAATGATCGATTACCAACAGATCGGAGAAATCTGGTTTGACTGCTTCGACGTCTTACCGGTCGGTTGAGGCGCTCAAACGATACTCGAACGAATCGATGGAAGACTTTGTGGAGAAGGTAGTCAAACAGATTCAGGAACTAGTGAATGCGGAAATCTCGTCAAGGATGGTGAACGGTGAGCTATAAGAAAATTCTAATAGTGGATGATGATCCGGATGTGCGCCAAGGCATGCATGTTCGCCTCAAGACTAACCACTACGATACCTTCTTCGCAGTAAACGCGCTTTCCGCCCTAACCGAAGCCCGGGAGAACAAGCCAGATTTGATTATCCTGGATCTAGGTTTGCCGGCCGGCGATGGTTTCGTGGTGATGGAGAGGCTCAAGTCTTTCCCCGCCCTCGCCGCGATTCCGATTATCGTCGTCTCCGGCCAAGACGTTCTGGCAAACAAAGAGCGCGCACTGAAGGCAGGGGCGAAAGCCTTTCTCCGAAAACCCGTGGATAATGCCGAACTTCTGAAGGTCATTAGCCAAGCCTTGGGAGAACCGGCTTTGACGACCAGACCTGCTGTGCCTGACCTCGGATCCCACTAAGAACGCGCGTGATCGTCCGCGTATGATCACCGGAGCCGCGCCGGCGGTAATTGACTGCTCACAGAAGCGGAGTAGAACGGCGGAGCTGCCAAGCCGTAGGCGCATGGTTGCCGGCGGCAATGTCCATGGATGCCGAAGAAGCCCAAACCGCCGCAGATCTGAAGAGACTATATACGTTACAGGTACATTGCATAATACAAAGAGGTGAACTTTGTGTGCTTGAGAAGACGACTCGCAGCGAAGATGAGGAAATTTAAAGAGAGCTATTAGTCCTTGCGCCGTCAGAGAACTCGGGCTAAACACCAGAATGTCTCTTTTGGGACAGCTTTGCAGGCCGTTTCGGAGGAGTATAAGCCGACGAAATTGACGATGAGACTATTTACCAGATAGCAGCGTTCGAGGTTCAAGGGAAGCGGTCAACGAGAGCGTAAACCGGGCCACTCACGTCGCGAGGACAAAATGAGCAAATCTGAGGTGTTTGTGACTGGTTCCAGAGACAGCGGGGGCACGATTGAGAGTGTGGCAAACATTCTTGAACGCGAACTCCAATCTGTGATTTCGGATTGGCTTATTCGAGTGGAGCAAGAGACAGATCTCCAGTGTATTCCGCTGGACTATGAATCTCGCACCGGCCATCTTCCTCGACTTCTGCATGATGTGATTGCGCGGTTGCGTCTGGACTCGGGGACGAAAGCTCCGATCTCCAAGGCTGCGGCCGAGCACGGGGATTTGCGGCGCCAACAAGGCTATACGGTCGCGATGACAGTTGAGGAATCTCGTTTGCTGCAGGTGACTATTTTCTCGACGCTGCACAGAAACGCGCGCCATTTGGAATTCAGCCTGCTCCTTCCAGACATTGTGGTGATCGCGGACGAGGTAGACGCGCAGTTGAAGGAGCAGGTACTGCGGTTCATGGCAGTCAGTGTCGCGTAGTGAACTCCGTCACGGGCAAGTGACCCACTTTTTGAAGATTAAGTTGGACGCCGAACTCAGGGGTCGGGAACTGTGAAAACAACGACCACGAAAGTAGACAGCGCCGAGTGCGTTCTGTTAGTCGGGGATGAGGCCGGTGAAGCGGCTAGAATCCTAAAGGATTTGGGTTCGGCAGTTCGGGTGGAATGGTTCCGCGAACTTTCCAGCGGGATCGAGCGGCTGCGTAGTGGCGCGGTTGGGACGGTTGTACTTGACCTGACATTTTCCAATAGCGGTGGCATGGAAACGTTCGACAAGCTTTTTGAGGCCGCGCCTCGCGTGCCAATTTTGGTCCTGTGCGGGGCCGATGCGGAAAAAACGGCGAGGGAAGCGGTAAAGCACGGAGCCCAAGAGTACTTGGTCAAAAATCCCTCCGACGGCTACGGGTTGAGGCGCGTGGTGCGTGCGATGCTCGATCGCCGCGCCGCGGATATGCGGCTTTCGGAAAACGAAGTTGCCAACATGACGCTGGATTCCATCGGAGAGGCGGTCCTGCGCACGGATTTAGAGGGCAACGTCACGTATCTAAATCGGATCGTGGAAAAGATGACCGGATGGTCGCGCCAGGAGGCCCAGGGGCGCCCGGTGACCGAGGTGCTCAAGCTTATCGATGGCGTCAGCCGTGCGGCAATTGGTAATTCTCTGGAACTCGCAACACAAGAAAAGAAAACTACCAATTCGGCGGCCAGCTGTACCAATTGCATTTTGGTTCGACGCGACGGCGTCGAGCTCGACGTCGAACGTACAACGACTCTCATCCACGAGCACGACGAGAGCGTAACTGGCGCAATTGTGGTTTTTCGCGACGTGAGCGCGGCCCGTGCCAAATCCCGCGAAATGTTGCACTTGGCGGAACACGATGTCCTGACCGATTTGCCGAACCGGTTGCTGTTCAACGACCGCCTGACGCAAGCGATCGCACTGGCGAAGCGTCAGGGCAAGCAACTGGCAGTGATGTTTGTCGATTTAGATAATTTCAAAAGCATTAACGACTCACTGGGCCACGACGTTGGCGACAAACTATTGATATCGGTAGCCAAGCGATTGAAGGCGTGTGTCCGGCGGTCGGACACGATAAGCCGACTGGGGGGAGACGAATTCGTGGTACTCCTCTCCCAAGTCGAGCATGCGGAAGACGCAGCCATCAGCGCTCGAAAAACCCTCAGGGCGTTAACCGCGCCGCATTCTATCGATAGCCAGAGTCTCGAAATCAGCGTGAGTATAGGCGTGAGTACCTACCCCACTGACGGGCAAGACGCGGAAAGCTTGATGAATAGAGCGGATAACGCGATGTACGAAGCCAAACAAGAGGGCGGGAATGACTATCAGTTCTTCCGCCACGAGATGCACGCGCAATTGGCAGGACGGAAATCGCTGGAGGCGGATTTGCGCTGTGCGCTGGGGCGGAACGAGTTTGTGCTGCACTACCAGCCGATGCTTAATCTTCAGACAGGGCAGATCACCGGGGTGGAAGCGCTGATCCGCTGGATGCACCCGCAGCGGGGATTGGTGTATCCGGGACAGTTCGTGCCCGTCGCGGAAGAGTGCGGGTTGATTTTGGGTATCGGACAGTGGGTGCTACTGGAAGCTTGCAAACAGACTCGGGCGTGGCGCGATGCGGGCCTTGAGATTGGGTGTGTATCGGTTAATGTGTCCGCGACAGAATTCGGCGCCAAAGATTTTCTGTCTGGGGTTCGGGCGGTGTTGATTGCAACGGGAGTGGAGCCTCAGAATCTTGAGCTGGAACTGACCGAGAGCGTGCTGATGCACGATGCGGATGCTGCTGTGGTGACACTGGCTAAGCTGAAAGCCATGGGCGTGCAGGTTGCCATCGACGACTTTGGCACTGGGTATTCCAGCTTTACTTATTTGCGGCGTTTTACCTCAGATGCGTTGAAACTGCATCATTCTTTCGTGCAGGAGATCACGACGGACCCACGGGACGCCGCCATTGTGAGCGCCATGATCAATATCGGCAGGAGTCTGGAGCAGCGGATCATTGCGGAGGGAGTGGAAACCAGCACGCAGCTCGAGTTCCTACGTCGCAACGGGTGCGCGGAGGGACAGGGCTTTTATTTCAGCCGTCCGGTAGTGGCCGAGCGGTTACCCAACCTATATAAGGTGGGCATACTGGATGGCGTGCTCCATTAGCGATAAACAAGGAGATCATTTTCCGATTGCGAACGTTCGCAAAGACAAGGCTCTGTCGCGCTTTATTTGCTGCGAATGCGGACCGTTCTGAGCGAACGCCGGTCTCTCCGTTTAAGTCGCTGGTTTCTCCGGGAACAAACCGGGCATCCATTCGGCTGCCAACGTCGCAGGAAACGCGATTCGCAGCGGCGCCCTCGTGTCGTCCGACACTAGCACTCCTACCTTCACGAGTTCCGCTACAATCCTCTGCGCTTGCCTCACTCCGGTGTGCAGGATTTCGGCGATCTCTCCTCGCGGTAATTCGCCGCGATACAGCATCGCCTCCAACACATTGCTCGATTTAGCGGTAAGCGCTTTCGCCTCTACTTGCGCGTCGGCCCAACGGACGATCCGGTTGCGCAGCCCTTCCGGTTGAGCCAAGGTTTCCATAAAAGCGATTTGATCGAGGCACGTATCCAAGAAAAAGCGCGTGAACTCAACGAGAGCTTCCTCGCTGAGAGGGCCTCTTCCATCCAAGTCGTTGCGACGCTCACGGTCGCAATTCGCCAGGAGCTCCTTGTAGGTGTCAACCGTCCGCGCCAGTCCGCGAGCCACGGACCAGAGCGCACCCGTATCCAGAGTTTCAAGGAGTGTCGCGTGCGACATCAGCCGGATCACTCTACCGTTGCCGTCGAGAAACGGATGGATCCAAGCCAACCGGTGGTGCGCGGCTGCTGCCGCCAGGATCGATTCCGTTCGACCCAGTCGGCTGTACACATTCTCAAAGCGTTCTAGAAATCTTGGCACGGCACCAGGACTGATGGGGACATGCCGTCCGACACGAACGTCTTTGTGTCGCAGCTCCTCAGGGACCACACGCAGTCGCTCGTGTGTGTCCGGATTCTCTACCCACAGAAGTTCTTCCGGCAGCTCCGCACAGAAGCGGCGGTGTATTTCGAGAATCCCATGACTCGTCGTCGCCCCGCCGCGTAGGCCGCCACTGTCGATCCAGCGTTGTACCTCGATGTGCGCTTTCGCTTCCCGCTGCAGGTTTCGCTTCTTCGCGTCGTTGCTATACTCGTTCTTGAGAGCCTTCTCGATTTCGATGGGATGCGTGTCATGCCCTTCGATCAAGTTGCTGTAATAGCAGTTCATCGAACGAACCAGATCCGCGAGCGCGGTGACGATTCCCGGAGGCAGGCTTCGACGCAAGCCCGCCGAACGAGCGGCTAGTTCGACCGTCATGTCCGTCAGCCTGGGGCGGTGCTGTCGATGATGACCATGGGGTGCTAGCTGGTGCTTCGCCCAAGCCTTGAACGTTCGAGATCACCTTCCCATTTTACTTTGCCTCGGAGTCTCCTAATTGAGGCTTGCGCGCGCGTTTGAATTAGAAGTTTCAGCCCTGCTTCCACGGTAGCCCGTTTAGTCCGTGAACCACTGCTCTTCATGGCCTCTTCCATCAAGCGATCGTCAATGTCGATATTTGTACACATATTGGCACTCCTTATGTGTAAGGAAAAAGGCATCGCGCAAATCCAGCGGATGCTGAATCAAGGCCAAGTGGTCGATCACCGTATCAAACTCCTCGGGCTGCAGCCCGGAATCTACGATGGTATTTAGGCTCCTATAAATTCCCCTTTTCATTCAGCGATACGGGCATCACGCGTGCGGCAAGGTCACGATCGCGATATTCACCAGTGGGTCTGCAATGGCCCCCGAGTTATTTTCGCCCAGTAAGTATAAGCGAGCGCAACAAGGGCGGGGATTGCTACGCAGCAGACTAAGGCGACTGGAAAACTGGTCATTGGAAATTAGGATAGACGAATCCAGCGCTCACCGTGAAACGGAATAATTGAATCTCACCTTGCCGGTTTAGGGCGCTTGACTGGATTGGCCGTCTGAGAACATCCAGACGTTAATGTGATGTTCGGGAAAAGAGTTCCGCGTAAGTTGCACAGCGGACGCGGCAACCGATTGACGCCGCAGCCCTCGAATTTCGGCGGGTTCGAGCGGCCTGGAACGTACCGCGGGATTGAGAGGTCATGCAGTATGGAAAGCCGGGCCGTATCAACGGTGAACTGCGAAATTCTTCCAACGTAACTCCGACACCGAAACGCACTGAGCAGCTTCAGCCCACGAATCGCAGCACAGGAATCTAGGATTTAGGTAAACGTCGCGATGCTTCTGTTCACACTCAGCTCGGTGCGCTCGTTGCGAGCGACCGCTTGAGGCCTTGCCAAGGTGCAGATGGCTCACGTGGGGTTGGCCCTTGCGATCTCAGGAGTGAGTTCTGAGCCTTACTGGCCCGGGAACGCATAAGGAATGTTGTGGGTGATGCGCATCGTCGTGATCTTCCAGATGCCATCCACCCGCCGCAGGATCGGTCGATAGTAACCCGCTTCGATGGGCTGAACGGTGCCCTGAGCTCCAAACGCCCCCTCAGGCCATCCTGCAGCTGGCCGCTCTTTGCCCCGCACCTCAAAGACCACAAACTGAGCATCGAGCGTCGCGTCGTCGCCGTTTACGTCAATGATGTGGTCATGCGTCGTGTGGTGGCTCCAGCCCCGCGAAGGGTGCGGTTTCATCATCTGAGAAACAGCGGCAGCGATCGTCTCACGCCCCACCAACTCACCGAGAGGCTCTAGTTTGCCCGAGTTGTTATAGGAGATTTCCACGCGGCCGTCTTCTGTGAACACGGCTGCCACCGCGGCTCCGTCTCTCGCATCCGTTCCTCGCACATACCTCGCAAGCACCTGCTGTACTGCTCGTTCCTCGCTCATCTATGCCTTCTCCCCTTTTTCTTCAGTTCGACCGCATCCAGGTTTCCTAGTAGCTAGTCCATTTCGAGCGCAGTCCTCACTGCGCTCTATGTGTATCTATCATTGAAGCACATAAAGGAGGATTGTGCAATCATCATAGGAACAGTTAAGCTTAACGGAAGGGGGGGGGCTTCACCTTTGATCGACGTTCGATTTCCCACTGCACTTCAGATCATGCTCAGCTTGGCTTTAGCGGACCGGAACTCCATCTCCCATCTCTCCTCCGCCGAGTTGGCGAAGAGCCTCGGGGCAAATCCCAGTTTCGTCCGCAAGCTTCTTGTGCCGCTCGTCCAGAGCAAACTTCTGCGGTCTCAGATGGGCAAGGCCGGTGGCGTGCGTCTCGCACGGCCAGCAGCCGAGATCAACCTGCGGGACGTCTACTGCGCGGTCGTGGCCGATACCAAAATCTGGGCGCCCCGAACAGGAATTCCGAAGCGCTGCCTCGTGAGTTCCAATGTTCAGGGCTACTTTGAAGAATTGATTGACGACGCGCAAGACGCCATCCTCTCCATGCTCGGACAACGTACTCTGCTACAGGCCCTCAGGGAATTGGAGATTCGCGAGAACGGAAAACGCCAGGGGCCCCTCATGAAGAATGCACGAGGCTCAAGAAAGCCACTGCGGCAATAGAGCTGTTTGGCTACCGCAAAGACCTTGCGAGGAAAAGGGCTTCGACGTTAGGATTTGGCATAGTCACGAATCTCGAGAGTGGCCCGTGTCTAACCTCCCAGGGAAATTTCTTGATCTCTACTGGACAGGAATTCGGACCCAAAGTAGCGATGGAACTCAAGCTCAGGATCTCGCACGACTCTCCAAATCGTCGGCCCCACTCACGCCAGCTTGCGGTCCTCGAGGGCTGTAATCGGTTGCTCTTTATCTTGTATCCGGTCTTGCCAGGAAAGAGCATGCTGAATGCTCTACCGTTGAGCCACCGGGGAACGGTTCCCGGAGGCAGACAAATGGCAAGCATCAGGACTTGGCTACCTCAAACCCACATTTCTGGCAAGCCTCTTTATCACTTGAACGAAATTTGATGCTGGATTTGGGTGAAGACACCAGAAGTGCGCACTCGCACATTCCACGCCTGTCGCTCTGGTTTGTGTTAATGTTCGGGGAGTACCGTGGTCGGGTTTACATTAAATGCGCACTTGCAGCTTGGCTTTGGTTGTTGCAATTCTCTTCCTTGGTCTAACTCGAATCGATGGGCCTCGGGCTGCCAAGCCCCCTTCTGATTCTCGGCCTACCCGTTCAACTGGATCCTCGGACGATCTCTATTCCAAAGATCCCTATGTTTTTGAATTAATGGAAAACCGTGTCCGTTTTGAAGCCGATGGTCGGGGGCAGCGCGATCTCACTTACGGTGTCCGCATCCGGTCGGAATCTGCCGTTCATGAGTTCGGCCTCCTCATCTACTCCTACGCTTCCAGTTTTGAAACCATCGATGTGATTTACGTCCGCGTTCGGCGGCCCGACGGCACGCTTATCGATACGCCGCCTTCCGACATTCAAGACCTCGATTCCGCTGTCAGCCGCGAAGCTCCCATGTACACCGACCAGCGCGAGAAACATATTGCCGTTAAGTCTCTGACCATCGGCGACGTCCTCGAAGCTCATCTTCGCTGGACAGTCCACGATCCGATCGCTCCGGGGCATTTCTGGTTCCATCACTCGTATTTCACTTCCGGCATCTGCCTCCAGGAAACGCTTCGCCTCGACGTCCCGGCCAATCTCCCCATTAAGCTTCGCAATGCAGACCCGCAGCCGACTATCCTCGTCGACGGTGGCCGCCGTATCTACACTTTCAACTCTTCCAATCTCAAGAAGATCGAAGAGTCAAAAATCCCCGCGTGGGAAAGGAACTTTCATGGCGCTCCTCTTCCCGATGTGGAAGTCTCGTCGTTCTCATCGTGGGCGGACATCGGCAATTGGTATGGGTCACTCCAACAATCAAAAATCGCCTTGACACCAGAAATTCGCTCAAAGGCAGAAGAACTGACCAAAGGAAAAACTTCAGACGACGAGAAACTTCATGCTCTCTACGATTTTGTCTCCACTCGTTTTCGCTACATTGGCGTCGATCTAGGCGTCGGCCGCTACACTCCTCATGCTGCCTCGGACGTCCTCGTCAACCGCTACGGTGATTGCAAGGACAAGCACACGCTTTTCGCAGCTCTCCTGCAAGCTGTTGGTATCACCTCCTATCCGGCACTTATCAGCTCCAACTACCGCGTAGAACCCTCATTCCCCACAGCCAGCATATTCGATCACGTCATCACTGCTATTCCTCGCGGCGACTCTTTCCTCTTTCTCGACACCACTCCGGAGGTCGCGCCGTTTGGCCTGCTGGTGCAAAACATCCGGGATCGTCAAGCGCTCGTGATCCCTGCGTCCTCCCCGGCCCGCCTCGTAACGACTCC